>Ga0209755_10007646_pt1 | contig 11679 bp, 6 predicted proteins | sample TergutCo191P1_FD_187301 | JGI IMG/M metagenome (GOLD analysis project Ga0209755, IMG submission 187301) | Cornitermes sp. P1 segment gut microbial communities from Petit-Saut dam, French Guiana - Co191P1 (SPAdes) (version 2) | ecosystem: Host-associated > Arthropoda: Insects > Digestive system >...
CCAAGTTTTATTGCAAACTAATTGTAGCTTGTCATAAGATGATGGGATATTGGTCATTGCCATACGTTGGCCACTGTACCCCCAGGGAACGACCACCTAGTACCTGGAGAACCTATATTAATAACTAGGATATAAGCAAACTTAGTATCAGTGTGGAATATTTGCAACCATGAAAGAGGTTCTACAACATACAAATCCAACTCTACTTTGATAAAACTTTCACCTAACAGTCTGTGGATACACTGTTGTGATATGTATACAAGTAAGTTTCAGAAAGTAAGGTAACTTTGCCTTGAAGTGGCATCGTCCAACTGCTGATTCATGTGACAGGTATACAGATAATCTGTTTTTGTACAGCCTCAAAAGGGTGCTCTTTTCTGGCGTATTCCTATATGCATTGTTTGAGCACTATGGGGCTGAACATCAGAATTTGAACAAATTTTCTTCATACATGGTTCAGTAGTTTATCACCATCAGGGAAAGGCTAAACAGAATATTCACAGGATTACCTTCTTGTTACTTTATGGACTACAAAAAATTGGCTGAATAAAATCATGCAATATTTCCAAGATACGTTACCACACATAATTTCAATCCATAAAGTTGTGCCTCTGTCACTTCTGCCTCACATCTGTATGTGCTCACAGTGTTAATAGCCATAATTACAGACTGCACGAAATTAAGAAATTTTGCATTGGAGTGGACTGCACTTAAGTGATGTTCATACGAAATTTCATGAATGTCAGTTCTGGTTCAAAGGTGAAGTGGACATATACATGCAGAGGCATCATGGTGATCTCAGCAGCTTACCACTGCCATTTTAAGGAAATGAAGTAGAAATAAAATATGCAAGCTGTGATACATTGGACTACTAATAATTGAAGCTGTTAGGATTGGAAATTTGATAATTCAGTTCACATCCAGTAACTGTCTTTATGTATTGTATTATTATGTGCATATATATATATATATATATATATATATATATATATATATATATATATATATATATATATAGTTCATTATTATTATTATTAAAATAATGCTGTGAATAACACTAGGCATAGTGTATAATTTTCCTGTTACAAACTAGTGGTGAATGGAAGTGTTCATGTAACAGGGTTATCAGTATAAGATAACCCATTTTCAGCAACATGAAGCAACACTGTACACCAGCAGTTTTAACATGATTGGTGACTAATGAAAAAACTTAATTGTATAATGCAGTAATTTGAACTATTCACCAAATATTGTAAAAGTGACCCAGTGAAGGAGGATAAAAGGTGGGACTCGGCACACGAATGAAATGGACTCATTGTATACAAAATTTATTCATGAAATGATTGACAGAGATAATATTTGCAAACAAAGTTTTAATTGGGAAATGTAAAGGGAGGAGATCTCTTGGGAGACCTGTTCATATATGGATGGGTGATATCAAAACACAGGTAATGATATCTTGTGCTCATGTTAACAAAACTTGTTGTTGTATAAAAGGCAGGACCAGCTGGGGGTGAGGGGTAACATCTTATTACATACATATTCTTTTCCAAGTTAGGTAACAAGAATTGTGACTTACAGGCTCAGTACCTCATCTTTGAGAAGATGCGAGAGGAAGGTTTTGTTGCTGGTACAGATGACGTGCGCCTAACCGTGGAGATCCTGGTGCCATCAAGTCAAGTTGGACGTATCATTGGCAAGGGTGGACAGAATGTGCGTGAGCTTCAACGAGTTACGGGTTCAATCATAAAACTGCCAGAACAGGGTGCCTCTCCCCCTTCCCAAGATGAGGAAACTACTGTTCACATCATTGGACCCTTTTTCTCTGTCCAGGTATGCATTAATAATTTAGATTGTCAACATTACTTACTTTATATTGTAAGGTTGGTTGGGCAGTTGAACATTAGTTTTCTGTTATGCTCAGGACAAGGAATAAGTAATAAATTTCCAATACAGATGCACTGATAAAAATATACTAAATCAGTAATGTAGTATGAACAGTGTGTTTGTTGATTGAAAAAATAGTTAAGGCGCATTAATGTTCATTGTGACAGTAGGGTCTGAGGGAGCAAATGTCCAAGCCTGAACTGATAACCAGCTCTGTTGAATTTGAAGGAACAGGTGTTTAGTAAACATTAAGAATCTTCTTAGGCAAGGAAGTATTAAGGTCTTTGCATATCGAAATATCAGCCTATGCTCCTTAACAACCCAGTAGAGCAAAGATTCATTTACACTATGGTAGAACCCTGATATCACGCACATTATATATATATGTAACTTTTTTGCTTTTCGTGGGTACAATGTGTAGTTTGTACCGGGAAATAGTGCAATCTGAGCGCAATTTACACAGGTGATGATGATGCTGCTGCTGGATATAATACTGTGCAGTGAATGAAACAGAAGTATACATATAACTCACAAGTCACATGTAAGTGCTGTGTTTGCCAGTTAACATATTTGCACACACAACAAATTTATGTTTGGACAATTTATGTAAGGTGGGATTTGGATATGTCAAGTCTCATTTACCTTGTGGGTGATCTATACTCATATAGGCTTGTCGCTCTGTAGAATTGTTTGAAGAATGCTGTTTAACCCTTTTACATCAAAAGTTGATTGCATTCTATGCACAGTGTGATACTGGAGAACCATGCAAAGTAGCGTGTGGCCGTTATATACTGAGTCTTTTGTACTGGGCACCAAATTCTGGTTCCAAGGGGTTCATTTAGTGTTTACTTGTGATATCTCAGAATTTGTCATGTCAGTCTTATTCAACATATAAGGACCTTCATTCTTTCCGTCACTTTGAATTCGAGGAAATATTTCAAATAATTTACTTCATAATTAGTACCTTTTGCATTTAGAGTGAAGTTAAATTTGTTTTAAATAGGAACAGGTTTTAGGTATATAGATCTTTCTTAAACACAGACCTAAGTTGGACTTGCTGTAAATGCTCTTCAGTTGCCATTTAATTACATTAACAGAACAAACTACAGAGTTTAAAAACTATCTGTTTGCACTCCTCCAGTACTCACATAAAGTAAGGTGTTCTAATATGTGTATTTCTTGTGTAGTGCAGTGCTAATTATGATGGTCTTGTATAATTTAGCAAGGGACATGTAGCTGTGTTGAACATACACCTTTAGAAGCTGTAATGTGTTGTTATTTTCTTGATTTTAAGCTTTCACTGTGTTCTTTATGTAGTATGTTATCTTTTGGGTAATTCCCCAGCGTGTGAGTTCTAAAAGCCGATGTTTCGGAACCCTCTATCAGTTCCATCTTCAAAGCCCTTGAAGATGGATCCGATAGACGGTTCCGAAACATCGGCTTTTAGAACTCAGACGCCAGGGAATTACCCAAAAGAAAACATACTACATGTTGTTATTTTCTCTGAGCTAATAAACAATATACGTTACTTTATAGTCGGCTCAGCGTCGCATCCGAGCCATGGTTCTTCAAGCCCAACCTCTGCCTGCGGGGGCAAGGGGTGGTCAAAGAGGGACATCGTCACGCAGGGAGCCACCACAGCAGTAGGAGTGTGGATTTGAGTGCAGGAAGAGTAGTGGTGGCAACCACAAGGGAAGTTTGAAACAACGTATATACCTCAATACATTCAGAAGGAAGTAACATAAACTACACCCACACATTTATACCAAAGATGTGATGATGAAGAACGAAGAAACATTTTTTAAAAAATACCAACGGGAAATGAAAAGTAACATCTTGAGTTCCTGATAATATTTTGTGTGAAACTTTTTTTGCATAATTCGCCTGTTAAGTACATCATTCATTGTTTAATGACCTGGTAGTTAACAGGTGCGTTTTAACAGGCGGATGATCGGGATAATTTTTGTGTATGAGTGTAGGCAAGAGGATTGAAGTGGATTTCTGGTTTCATTTTGAATTTGATGCAAGGGAAGCATGGCAGGGTTTGGAAACAGCTAGCTGTTTCTCCGTTTCCCTGTCGTGATCATTACTTAAATTGATTCAGGGACTTATCACACTTGGATGTGATCTTTTTATTGAGAAAAAATGATACAAAGTGATTTATTAGAGAGAATGAGTTGGAAGTGAGCGCAATGAGAATTTTTTTTGTTTTTGTTTTAGCAACAAAGTGAACAGTTATGTTGTGAGGGTTAGGGTAAGTGACTGCGTGGCTGGTTGCACATGCAACACTTTTGCCTTCTTAACTCCTTCCCTGTCTTAATTCCATGATGGCATTAATCTAACCACCTCCCTAATTTTTGAGGGAGGGGGGGAGAGTTGTTTATTAATGTTTTTTCTCTCAAGGGAGTCGAAAGTCCCTTGGAGTAGAAAAAGGATAATTGCGTATTCGTCGTTGTATCGTCTTACTGTATGTAAAAGGAAAGGTCCACCAAACTTTCATTCAGTCAAAAGTGTGTATTTAAAAAAGTCCTGTGGAGAGGAAGGGTATTATGTCGATTTTATAATAATGTGATTCGATATAAACGGTGTTTTGAGACCTTCGATTTTAAGGAGGTTTCTTATGGAGGTGAATGATAAAAATAAGCAATTTCAGGGTTGTTCCGAAATGACCATCTTTGTCGGACGCCCTGTTATTTAGTTAGTACAAAAATTAAATTAAAATAAAAAGAGAGCCACTATTGTTGCAAATATATTGTGGTTCTTTTTTGCCTTTATAAACAAAGTTATTACACAAAGTTTATTTTTGATACATTGTTGGAAGAAATTTTTTTTTTGTTAGATTTTTTAATATAAAAATTAAAATGGCATGTAGCTCTTTAAGCTATGTGTTACAGAAAAATGGAGAAGAAAACGTTAGCCGAGTGAGTGTGAAAGAAACAAATAGCTGCACATTATTTACAGTTAAAGAATGTCCAATAACAGGCAATGTCCATACATACCGGCCAGCAAGAGTGTGAACAAGTGATCAACCACTAACATAATGTTTTTATCATCTCAGTAAACCCAATGTGCAAGCAGAAAGCCCGCTAAGCCTCAACGTTTTTCAATTCATTCAAATCAAAAACTGCCTCAAGGTTCTTTTTTTTTTTATTTTTTTTTTACCTTAAGTTTCAAAATTTTAGGACATTAATTTGGAGTATGCTCAGGAGTCATAAAATTAAAGCCATTTTTCATGTTTTGATTATGAAAAGCTGTTTAGACTAAAAGAGCATGATTCTTTAATGGGAGGTATTTCTTGCAGTCTCCTTTGGATTGCTCGAGTTAATGAACCATTTAAAAGTTTCACCTGGATTTTGGAAAGATTGGAAACACAACAAAACACCACAAACCAAAACCCTCCAAGATAAGAACAAACACAGCTGATAAAAATATATAAGAAATATTATTTTATTTTACAAATGCAAGATCGAAAATGGAGCTGATACCGACTGACACTGTAAACTTAGGTGGATTCTGACATTACTGCAGTAAACAAAAATGCTACAGGGGAGACCTTACAAAGAAAACCTTGAACTAAGAGTAATAGGAATAAGGAAAATGGGACTACACATAACTGTGTAATCATTCATGAATTTTTTGTTTGTTATGAGGTGACATTAAACTATGCCTATAAAAAATCAAGCACACTTGCAACAAAAAAAATTTTAAAAAAAATCATAGCTTGTAGTTTGAAAGTCTCTTGCTTAGCAGAGGTGATCTTGATTGTTTTGTATTTAATGTTTTTGTTATACGTAACAATGCTTGAAATCTAAGCAATCACATGTTGGAATGAGCTCAGGCCATAGCAACCCCTTCCTCTCTGCTGTTCCATCTAGAATGCTGGGTGTATGCCCAGAGCCTAGCATGGTCACTAGGCAGAGTTTGGGTGTTGGGTTGTGCCCTTTTTGCTCCTAGAGGCGAGGCTGTGTTGTTACGGAACACCAAGCGCCCGAACAGTGCCTAGTCGCTGGCCTGCCCTTTTTTTTCTTTTTTTTTTCATTCCATCATGGTTGTGATCTGTTCAGTATATTGACTTTCAAACTGTCTACACATAAATAATAAACAAAAGAAGCGAACAAAAATATTGAATGAAACTTAGAAGACTGGGAATTAAGTTTTTCCAATGCCGTGAAAAATATATAAGTAGTTGTTTTCCCAAATCAGTCTTATATTATTGAATTTATAAATATTGAGTGATGCTCAAATTATACATTTCATTTCTACCAAAGGAATTGGAACATTTTGTGTTGAACCAGCTTCAGATGTCAAACAGCATTGAGCTGTCTTCTGTGATCCAAATCCTTTGGATGATACTGAAACAGGGATACTTAGGGGAAAACGTAACAAATGCATACAGAAATGAGTATTGTACTGGGGAAACACTGTTCTCTTCAAGATGTTAGAATGTAAGAATTCAAAGAACGAAAATTTACCAGTTGATTGTTTGTAAGTACTCTGTTCCATAGCTGGAAGGTTGGACTCATGTTACATCATTTCCTCTATTGACTGCTTGAGAAGTAGTTGTGCAGTTCTTCTTCTTTGATACAAACCATCTGTTTCTTTAATTTGTAGACTGCCAGAGCAAGTCTTATTAGAAAAGCACACTGCTTCTGTACTGAGTGTTGGAATAGTACTTCCACAAGCATTGCTTAGACAAGCATCCCTCTCCAAACATTCCGTGTCAGTAGGTTGATCCACAAGGGCACAGCATATTCTACAGTTCTGAGTAGGCTTAATATAATAAATGGATATATTCATATATATATTATTATATAAATATTACAGTATGGATGTTAATGTTTATAATATATACAAATATTCTTTTCTCTGTTAATTATTTGCTGAACTCAGGTTTTGCTTTAAATAATAATATTAATGCTAATAATAATAATGATAATAATAATAATTACCTCATGGGTTTTCCAGCTTGGAAACTCAAAGCAACACTATTACTTCCCCACCTGTGTGGATCAAGAAATGTTTTGGAGAGGTGTCAGTTTGCGCTGCATGTGGATGTTGTCCAAGTCACTCCATAATGTAAATGAATGATACTTTAGCTTGTGAAATCATTTTTCAGTTATTATAAGAACCTGACAAATATTCTTTCAGATTGAATATTAAGGCATTGACAAGATTTGCCCTTTTATGCTTGAAGCAGGAATTTTTATTTATTTATTTATTTTCTGTGTGTCTGTGGTTCCAGATGAAGCAGAGTGCTTTTTTTTATCCATTTCTTAATGGAGTATCAACTGAGGATGACTAGCTTTCATTTTTCACATGTTGTCATTAGAGATATCTTCATAACAGTTTGGTAGGTGTGTTGGCTTCCCAACCGCCATATATTTCTGGGCATGGTTTTGGCCTCCAAAATTTTAATTTTCCCCCACTTTTAATATTTTGTGAGCATAAATAAGAATCTTTTTTTGTCTAATGCCAGAACCATTACCCAAAAGCCCATTCACTACCTCAAAAAAAAAATATATATATATAAATATAAGAATAGACTGTTGTTCATTTGAGATGGAAATAGCTGTGTGCCATGAGGACAGCTAAACGATGCCTCACTTTGGAACAGGAAGGAATGCTGTACCCCAGTTTACTTCTGAGTGAACATGATAAAGCAGACAGCTTTGGGACTTCAGAAGTAGTAACACAGCCAGTGGACCACTGTAACGGCATGGAAATTATACCCCAGACCACTCCACTAATTGATCGACTGGTTTATTTTCCTGAGTTTTTTTATTAATATTGTTTATTTTAATGGGCTATCTTCTGAGCTGAGTTATGTTTTCCAAACTAGACTTTTTTTCCCATTATAGTTATGTCTGTTTCATTCAGTGGAAGGAAGGGTTTATAGTTACATTAATCACCAATACCTAACTGTGTGTCATTATTAATAATACCTTTCTTTATATTTCCACAACATCGCATATGCAGTGTTACAGAGAATTTTCCTTGTCCGTGTTATGTACATGCATTTCAAAATTTCTGATCAATAATGTAACGGTGTGAATTTAATTTTTGGGGTGGTAATCTGATAAAAAAAAATGCTATAGATGGATATGGTATTAAGATTATTTTTTTGTTGTTTGCATTATAATTCAGTGAAATTCAAAATAATTCAAAAGATTTTTGGAAGTAGTTGGGCATGCTAGTATCACAAGAAGAAACTGTATATATTTTCAGTGGAGAGGGTTTCTTTAGTTTGAGTATGCTGATTTGTTGGTAGACTTGCAGCGCAGCTGATAGGAACAATGAGCATGGTATTGACGACAGTGCCATATGATGAGGTACGAAGGAGTGAAGACTCATCGTACAAATTGTTCTCAGGTATTATCAGGTTACTTTAAATAAGATAACTTCTTTCTTATAAATACATAGCACCAAAATTTTGTGCATTACTAGCATGAATTTTGAAATGATGAAAGTGGTGACTTTTCAGTTGTCCTTCCCGCTACACATCTTTTTTTTTTTAAGGTGCTGATATGTATTATTTTGAAAAAAGAAAGCTAAGAGTTACATTGTCTAGAGAGCTTGTGTGGAGTGCAAACTGCAACATAACACAAGCTGTCATTGAAAACCAATAGGCCCTATTATTATTAATATTATTATTATTATTATTGTTGGTACTAGTAATTTGATTGTAGAAAGATGTATTGCAAACAACAAAACAACAAGAAGATGTTCTATTTATAATGTACTGTAATACACAACATTATAGTATCGTTTTATGTTCTGCTCTTTCTTTATTGAACTGATGGTAATTTTCAGATAGTTCAAACAAAGCTGTAGAATATCATTTTTCATGCTGTTTATTTTCTGTTATTCAGAATTTTGGTAACGCCATATTAACCTGTCTCTATCTCTATTACTGTTCATGTTTAAAATAAGTTTTTTACTTGACCTTGGCCTAACTTGCCATTAGATTTTATCCCTCAAATGAAAAACATTTGGTCTTTTTGAAGTTTGGTGTTCCAGTGTGATACTTAAAAAAAATTCACTGTTTTCTTTTTGGCAAGGAAAGAATGTAGCTTGTTGTGTATTGGCAAGTTAGGCCTTCACTTAGTGTTTCAGATTCAGGTGAAAATTAAAATAAGGTGCTGTGAATGCAAGGTTACACTGTCTCCTTGCATTTAGTCTAATGTGAGGAATTTACTGTTTCCAGGCTTGATTGGCATAACAGCCCTCAATGGAAGGCATTACAGTGTATTTGTATATATTGCTTGTGTAACTGGAAGTGTGGAGTGTGGGTGAAGGATCAGTAGCTGATGTGGTTTGTAGAAACATGGATGTGATAGTTTCTTGTTACAAGGGTATTGTGGCATACTTAAACAGTGATGACTCCATTCTAGCATCCACACATCCTACTCGATCCCCAGGTTGTTTCAATGGCACACCCAACCACATTACTGCCAACAGGTCTGGGATTTAAATTGTTTATCTACCTCAACAGATTTTACAAGTACCTCATAAACCTACTGGCCCCTGCCAGAAGATGTGTAGAGTATTGAAAATGCTTGGAAAAATGATGTATGTCCCCCTTACATTAAATATACTGTCATGTCCGAAGCAAGGAATTCAAAATTATAGCCATTCCCCCTTTTTCCCCACAAATGTATATTTGTTACACAGTAAGATACTGTTATTTCTGGGGGTTAACTGTAAGAAATTCCTCACATTCTCACCTACAAAAAACTTATCCACAGAATCCTGATATTTACCCTGTTTTTAATCTATATCATTATCCACACATGGTAGTAACTATGGTTTCCTGTTCATAAGAGAAACTTTCAAGCAGAGAGTGGGCCCGATTGAAGATGCTGCATTGTGTTATATTATGTTGTTACAAATTCAAGTATTTGTTGTCAAAATCCTGTATTACATGTTGAAAGGCCTTTCTGGTTACTTGTCTGGTTCTAAATTGTTATTTAGTTATTTAAACCAGATTAATGAATTGCTTAAAAATTTATGAGCTCTGGTTGACTGAAGGTACAGGGAATGTGTCAGATCTCAAAACAATGTAGGTGTTCAATCGAAATTACTCTCGAAGAACGCAAGCTTTCATATGTAATCATTCAATTATAATCTTGTCATTCATTGGCTTCAGTGCCTGAAAGTAAAGCATTAGTTTTTTTTTTCTTATCTTTTGCAATTGAAAGTAAAGCAGTCCGTAATCAAGTCAGCCTCAACCACAGAGGCGCCTGCAATAGAAACAAAATAACATAACGGGGTGGTTAGAGGCTAGGTTTGAGACAAAAGCTGCACATTGGCACTTGAATGAATGAATTGTATAAGTATTTTGTAATTAGTTCAACAAAAAAGGGATTATATATTGTAAAAAATGCAAATATGTGGTCCATGCAAGCATGCATTCTCCGTTTTCTACCATGAAAAAAAATTAAATTATTCTAGTTAAAATATGCATTTACATTATTAATCCTGACTTCCATGCTACCAGTTTGTCATGTCCTTTATCTGTTGTTGAAGGTAAGATTTTGAAGTCTGTACAAAAGAACGCTAAAGAAGTACATTTTTAAGTTACAACTAGCACGTATTAGCTTCATCATGTCTGTGTGCCCACATCTACTCAGCTTCTACCAGAAAGATTTTCATGAAATGCATTAATGGAGAGTTTTATTAAAATATGTCAAGAAAATACAAGTTTAGCTTAAATAAAAAATTTGGGTCGTAGTAATGGGGTGCCATTAAATTGCCTCTGTGTTTCTAGCCTGGCATTAACTGGCCATTTTGGCTTGTTTGTAACAAAACATTGCAGAATACTGAATAGGTTTCCATTAAATTTGATACTGGGGAGTTTATTTGTAAAGTTTCTTTACACCTCCAAATTCTGGTTCAAATCTGACATCAGTAATGGACAGTACATAAATCTGTACATTTTACTGTGACTAAATATTTGTCAGAGTGAAACGTTTTGCCAAAGTTGGTAGATGAGACACACACATTTAAAGGGAATGGAATGTCATAATAGTTATTCTATGAATGACTGCATTTACAAATTTTGTACTAACTTTTGTTACCATGTAAGGATTGTTTTTTAAGACATGTTTAGAATAATTCTGCATCCCATATGGAGTTGTCAGCATACACATTTTTCGTTTATTTGAGTACCTGTCAAATGAAATGTATGGTTCAGTTGAAATTGTGGCATTTTCAGTACTGCAAAACAGTTGAGTTGTACTGTATGTATATGGCGCAAACAATTTTTGCCCTGTGCTTTCCTTTTTACTAGGTCTGACCCCATGTAAGTTTCACTTGTGGGGCAAGTGTATAGTTGATAAATGTCACTTCGATTTGGTCCTCAGCCATTCGCTTACTGGGATTGCAGGTTCAAATCCTGTCAGAGGTGTGGATGTCTGTTGTAAGTGTTGTGTGTTGTCAGGTAGATGTCTTTGCCTCAGGTTGATCAATTATACAGAGGAATCCCGCTGAGGTTTCTGCATAAGTGAATTCTCAATAATGAGAAGGCACTGGTCCACAGTGGACTGTTGAAGCATAAAGATAACTTGGTTATCTATAATAAAGACCCTCCTTTATTAACACTGTGGAAATTTGTGACTCACAAAGTTAATGGAATGACAGGAGAAAAGCGGCAGGAAAACATGTTATGACCAGATATATTAACCCTTCAGCGTGGGGGCATTTAAACCCCAGTTCATACTGTGATGTGGGAAGGCTTTTTTACGGGGTATTTAAATTATGGTCTAAATTGCAGAGAAAAAATGAAGAAATAAT
>Ga0209755_10007647_pt1 | contig 11679 bp, 6 predicted proteins | sample TergutCo191P1_FD_187301 | JGI IMG/M metagenome (GOLD analysis project Ga0209755, IMG submission 187301) | Cornitermes sp. P1 segment gut microbial communities from Petit-Saut dam, French Guiana - Co191P1 (SPAdes) (version 2) | ecosystem: Host-associated > Arthropoda: Insects > Digestive system >...
TGTGCTTTTCCCCGCGCTTTTCAATAAGATAAACAACTCCAACCACGCGGAGGGGGCTTACAGGAAGCTCGAAGGGACCGAACACATCGACAAGGTAATCGACATCGACCAAAGCCCCATTGGCCGTACGCCCCGCTCAAACCCGATAACCTACGTGGGGGGATTCACCGCCATACGCGATCTTTTTGCCAGCCTTCCGGATTCCAAAATGCGGGGTTATAAACCGGGCCGTTTTTCGTTTAATGTCCGGGGCGGGCGCTGCGAAAACTGCGAAGGGGATGGAACGATAAAAATCGAGATGAACTTCCTCCCCGATGTCTACATCACCTGCGATGTCTGCAACGGCAAGCGTTTCAACCGGGAAACCCTGGACGTGCACTACAAGGGCAAGAGCATCGCGGACGTATTGAACATGACCATAGAGGAAGCCGCGGGATTCTTTTGCCATATTCCCCATATCGCCCGGAAGCTGGAGACGCTTCTTTCGGTGGGTCTTGGTTATGTGAAGCTGGGGCAGTCCGCCCTTACCCTTTCGGGTGGGGAGGCCCAGCGGGTAAAGCTGGCACTGGAGCTATCCAAACGATCCACAGGAAAAACCCTGTACATACTCGACGAACCAACCACAGGCCTCCACTTCGCCGATGTCAAGCAGCTTATGGAAGTGATCCAGCGCCTGGTAGATCAGGGCAACACGGTGGCCATGATAGAGCATAACCTGGACGTATTGCTCCAGGCCGACCATATTATCGATTTGGGCCCTGAGGGCGGAAACCGGGGCGGGGAAGTGGTGGTTACAGGTACCCCTGAGGAAGTGGCGGAATGGGCCCCTTCGTATACGGGTTATTACTTAAAGGAGCTCTTGGTCGAGCGGCAAAAAAAGAAAGGCAAGCCCAGGGGGAAAAGTATTGCGCCGCGCTAACTTAAGAAAAGCAAGTTTTTTTTTCCTGTTATGCTTTTTTTTCGGCGCGGTGCTTTTTGTTCAGGCCCAGGAAGAGGAGCCTCTTGCCGCGAATGGCAATGCGGAAATCGCCAACGGCATCAACGGTCTTGAAGCTGAAGCGGCTTATCCCGCGGACGATGCCTATGGCTTGGAGCAGCCCCAACTCGTCGTTGCAGAACCAGAGGAACCCCACCCTGATGCCGCCCATCTTGAAATGGAAATAAGAACTTCCTCCCTTATGGAACTGGCCGCATGGGCCAGGGAACTCGGCTTAAGCGACGGCGGTACCAGGGAGGAACTTGCCTCAAGGCTTCGCTCTTATTTCCGGCTTGCCCCCCCCCGTGTTGAGGCTTTAGTGGATCGGGTTATCACCATTGAGTCCGCCACAACCACCGAATACTTTACCCTTGATGTGGTTAACGAGGACTACGCAAGGTTCAGGGGAGGCGTAGTAATAAGCCTCAGGGACGGAAACGCTGTCCACCAGATACGCGCCGGGGAAATACTCTACAACCGCACCCGGAATGTGTTAACCGCATCGGGCGGGGTCGAATACACCCGGGCGGAAGGAAATACAATAGAAACATTCCGGGGCGAATCAATCACCGTAAACCTCGATAACTGGTCGGGCATTTTTATAGACGGTGTTTCGGAGCGCTCCGTGGCTGGCAGGCTTACCGCTTACCGCTTTGCCGGGACGGTTATTTCCCGGGATGGCGAGGGGGCAACCCTTCTCCGGAACGCGGTGATAACCAATCCCGCAAACGAGGAGGCTTTCTGGTCTATTACCGCGTCAAAGCTCTGGCTTTTGCCGGGCAATGACTTCGCGATTCTTAACGCGGTTCTCAGGGTGGGCAATATCCCCCTGTTTTATCTTCCGTTTTTCTATTTTCCGGCGGATCAGGTTGTTTTCCGTCCTGTGCTTGGTTACCGCACCAGGGAAGGGACATTTTTTCAGACCACTACCTATATACTGGGCCGGCCCAGGACAGAGGTAATTACCGAAAGTTCAATATCAATGATTTTCGGCGGTGCCGGGGAAGATATGGAAACAGAACGGCACGGTATATTCCTTAGAACCACCGGGGAAAGAAGGCAGGACCCCGGCGATGTCAGACTCGCGTTGCTTTTTGACGCCTATGTGAACCTCGGCATTTACCTGGGCGCGGAGTTTGCCATTCCGGGCAGTGGGCCCCGTGGGGCAATCGAGGTTTCGGCCGGCATCGGCCTTACCAGGAATATTTACCCGATGGCCCTTGGACATACGCCATTTCCCAATTTCGACGGGGTAAGCGAGTGGAACAGGAGCAGGTTTTTTTTCGCGGAACTGCCCGTCAGATACCGCTTCAGGATGACAGGCTCCTACCGTATCCCCTACGGCTCCCTGTCCTGGGTGATTCCCCTTTATTCGGATCCATTTGTTGAACGGGACTTTATGCGCCGGCCGCAGCCCAGGGACTGGTTTAGCATGCTCAGGGAACTGGCGGAAGGCGAGGATGAGCATGAAGTTGGCGCCGATACCTTTCTTAGTTCTTACGAGTGGAGGTTGAGCGGTAATTTCACTTTCCCAGTTGCCAATCTTCGCCCCTTTATCACCACCCTTTCAATATCAAGCTTTTCCAGTTCAATGCTTTTTAATATGCGTAATTCGGCAAGCTATACAGGTCCGCATACGCGGCCTAATCCTGACAGGGCTTTTTTCTTTCCCCAGCGCTTTACGATATATTCCCTTAGCGCCAACATTGCGGGCAACCCCTTCACCTTTGGGGCTGCCCCCGCTCCGGTCAGGCCAACGCCCGGGCAGATTCCGGCGCCTCCGGGTCTTGACCTGCTGCCGGATCGCCCCATTTCCCCCTGGGCAACCGAGGAAGAAGAAGAAGAGTTCACGGCGCCTCTTGGCGAACATACGCTTAGGCCCCCGGTTCTTGCCCAGACTTTTCAGCTCCGCACAGGAGGGGGGCCCCGGCTGGCAATTGACTACCGTTTATCCCCTACTTCGGCAACGGAGATGCAATTCAACTCAAGGGGCTGGCAGGAACAGGATCAGATAGACTGGGGCGATATATCTTCCATCCTGACCCGGGTCAGGGCTGACGGAAGCCTGGGATTCAACCTCACCCATGCCGGGGGCGGCGCGTATACGGCTACACTGCGTCTTTCAGGGACTGGCTCGTGGCAGGGTTATGCGCACATCAACGACGAAGCCGATGAGTTTGCCGCCGACGGCGCGGTGGAGGCCGCACTGCGCAGGGCCCAAAGAGAGACTTTTTTAAGGTCCGAATGGAATTTTACCACGTCGGTCAGACCTTTCTTTCAGAGTAATGTCTGGGGCAGTACCAATTTTACGCACAACATACGGGGACTTCTTGCCAGAAACACTTTTGACACAGAAACAGAAGAAAGGGAATGGGAATTCGGGTCATGGGACCGTGACAATATCATGGCGCATCAGGTCAGCGCCAACGTCGTTGCAAGCATAAGGGATCGTAACCAGACCCTTTCCCTTTCCGCGGTGCTGCCTCCCAGGGACGCGACAGCTTCGGCAAACGCCACATTAACAAAGTGGATATCCACGACCTCTATAAGAGGCAGTGTCCGGGAACCCTGGGACAGTGAATTGCGGACTTTTGAGCCAATCCATATTACCGAAACCCTTAACTTTGCCCCCCGGATCAACTTTCAGCAGGTTGTGGTTTATAATGTGGAAGAACGCCAGTTTTCCACCGTTACTTCAAGGCTGAATATTTTGAATTTTAACGTAAATTATTCCATGCGTTACGCCAGGCCCTGGAGGTTTAATCCGAATTTCCATGTGGGCAGCGGGCTGGACCTCTGGACTCAGCGGGATGAACATGGCGAGTTTTTTTATAACCGGCTTGAACCCCAGGAATTAAGGTTTGGGTATGCCAGGACATTCAGCAGGGATAACCTCTGGGGGGGGCGTCTGGCGCTTTCCGTTGGATTTAATACCAACATGGCCTTTGACCTTCAGCGCCACACCAATTCCAGGCTGAACTTCTCCATGAATGTCACCACGAGGATAACTAACTTCCTGGATTTAAGCTTTTCCGCTGTATCGGAAAACGCGGTATTATTCCGGTATTTCCAGAATATGCCTTTCTTCGCTACACCTCCTGATAATATTTATCCTGGACAGGAAACCAACATTTTTGTGGATCTCCTTAATTCATTCCGCTTCGACAGCCGGGAACTGCGGGAGAGTTCCGGGTTTAAGCTGAGATCCATAAGTGTGGCTCTTACCCATCACCTTGGGGACTGGAACGCGAGACTCACCGTCAGCTCGTCTCCTATACTGGACAGGTCTCCCGGCGCACCCCCTTCGTACAGGTTCCGAAACGAAGTTTCCTTCCTGGTTCAGTGGGTACCCATAGAAGAAATCAGAACCCAGATTGATTACATAGACGGGCTTATACGTGTCCGCTAAGCTGGTGCTGTCCGGGAAGTTTGAAAAACCTGTTCGGACACGCCAGCCGATTCCCCCGCGGGGCTTGCAGCTCTTTCCATAAAAGATTATGATTTAGGAAGCCTTCAATAGGCAGCCGGGTTTTTATTCTCGGGATCTTAGGTATGGAAGTACATTATGAATAAGATTTTTGCGTATCGGCTAAAAACAATTTTAATTCTTTTTGTCTGTGCGGTTATCTTTTTGGCATGCAACAGAAGGGAAGCGCCCGCGCCTAACGCCTTTGACAGGGACACCAGCTATGCATTTGGTATGCTTACAGCAAGTCAAATGGGGTTTGTAGGCTTGAGTTTTGACTACGAGGCTTTTATGGAAGGGTTCCGGGATTTTAACGAAGCCAGGGAGACCCGTTTTACCCAGGATAGGGCGATGGATCTGATTATTGCCGCCCTCACCAGGATGGAAGCTCAAGACGAAGAAGAAATGTTACACCAGGCGCAGAGAAACCTGGAAGAAGGAGAAACATATATGGCACAGAATGCCGAAAGACCAGGCGTTGTTACTACAGCTTCAGGGTTGCAGTACGAGATCATTGTTCAGGGAAGCGGGGATATGCCCGGGCCCCGTGACATCGTTAGGGTGCATTACGAGGGTACCTTTCTTGACGGAACCGTATTTGACAGCTCGTTCCAGCGTGGCACCCCCCTGGAATTCCGCCTGGATGGGGTAATTTCCGGCTGGACCGAAGGGCTCCAGCTCATGAACATCGGGAGCACATACCGCTTTGTTATCCCGCCGCACCTGGCCTACGGCCCCCGCGATCACGGACCTATTCCCGGCAACTCAACATTGATTTTTAGAGTGGAGCTTATTGACATCATCAGATAAACCCGGAGGACAGAGATGAAAAAGTTTTTTCTTGGAGCCATTATTTTCCTTATGGCTGCGGTTTTTGGCTATGCCGCAGGTATTGCCGAAGACGCCAGAAGAGGTAACGAAAGGGCGGAAAAGAGCTACGCTTTTGGCATGGCCATAGCGGCGGATATTTTTTTGGGCTCCGGTTTGGAGCTTAACTATGACGCCTTTCTCCGGGGTTTCCGGAACGTTATGGAAGGTAATGATACCCTATTCAGCTTCGAAGAGGCTATGGAAATAATCCAGACTGCCTACATGGCAGCCCAGGCCGCGATGTGGGAACGAAACCTGGCGGAGGGGGAGGCCTTCATGGCCGAAAACGCCCAAAGGCCCGGCGTTGTTACCACACCCAGCGGGCTTCAATATGAAATGCTTGTCGAGGGAACCGGGGAGATGCCCGACATCAGTGACACCGTATTGGTGCATTATCAGGGAACCACAATTGACGGAACAGTGTTCGACAGTACCATGATAATGGGAGCGCCGATCGAGATACCTCTGGACATGGTCATTCCCGGCTGGTCCGAAGGTATACGCATGATGAGGGAAGGCGGAAGGGCAATGCTCTTTATTCCCCCGCATCTGGCCTACGGGGACAGGGGGGCGGGGGGCATTATAGAGCCCAACGCCACCCTCATCTTTGAGGTAGAACTTATTTCGATTGTGCGCCCGGATTAACTTTTGCCAGGTATTCGTCAAGAATTGAGACAAGGGTGTTTTCGTCTACTTTGACGATTTTCTTTTCCCTTTCGTAACTCTCCGTTGAATCGGAAGCATGGGCGGTGTTTACCATTATGCTGCTGCCGAATTCCCGGCGCACTGTCCCGCCCGGTGCTTTGAGGGGGTCGGTGGGGCCCAACACGTCCCGGATTTTTCGGACTGCATCTACCCCCTCGTAAATAAGGATCATGCATTTAACGTTTCCGGGTTTGTCCCTGTCGCCTTCGGGGCAGGAGTCGGGCCGGCGGCCGGACATAAATTCCACGATATTGTAGAACTGTTCCTCGGCGCATTTCTCGCCAAAATTCGAGAACAATTCCTTCCAGGAATCATTATTCTCTATCGAAAGGGAGAATTCCTTTTTCAAAAGCTCTTTGACTTTTTGTTCGTACACCGGGGTCAGTTTTTCCCTGAGAACCGCTTCGACCGGGCCATAAAAATCCATGGCCTGGTTCAGTGAAAAATGAAAAATCTTTAGCCCCACTATCTTTAGCCCGGTTCTGGAAAACATATCCATAATGGTGCCTGGCCTTGAGGAAGCGAAATTCCAGTTGTCAGGTTTCAGAATCACCAGTGTCTGTTCAATTTTGGCTGAATCCGCGTAAGGCAGATTACGGACGATGTTTTCGCTGTTTTTAAAATACCGGGCAAAGAGAGCCAGGTTTTCATCCGCGAGCAATTGCCGCCGGGGGGTCAGCATTGCGGGTTCAAAGTAAATAACTTTTTCCGGATTTTCGGTATCAAAAATAAGGTCGGCGTAGGTATCCCGTATGGTCTCGCCGCTGATAGCCTCTACCTCTATCTTCTGTTTTTCCGGGTAAAAGGAGCCGCAAACATCGCCGAGCTTGCGGCAGGGGTCTTTCCCCCGAAAGATAAGCAGCAAAGAACGGTGCGGCCGCCCCCCGGAAGGTGCCATATTGCGCTCGACATAACTGGCCAGGAGTTCTCCGGCCTTGTTCAGGTTTCGTTTTTCCTGGCTGCGCATGGATTCGGCGTATTCACGCACGAAGCTTTCATCCGGGGTAATTAACTGTGTTCCTACCAGTTCCAAATCTGTCCTGGAAAGCAGTCGGGCAATAACCCCTCCGGTTCTGCTTTTTGCAATTGTATAAGGGGTAACTATAACGTATGATAATGTCTGTTCCATAATGTGTGATAAAATATACCATATAATAAGTTTCTTTGCCACCCCTCATGGGACCAATAGATTGGTGTTTGGCCTCCTTTGCAAAGAAAGCGCTTCACGGTACAATAAACAGGGGGAAGAATCGAATGCTATCAACCATGCGTAACATAGGTATTATGGCCCACATTGATGCCGGTAAAACCACTACAACTGAACGAATTCTATACTATACCGGCAAAAGCCACCGCATTGGCGAAGTTGATGACGGTGAAGCTATTATGGACTGGATGCAGCAGGAGCAGGAACGGGGCATCACAATACAGAGCGCCGCAACTACGACTTATTGGCGCAGAACCAAAGACGGCGTCCAGGGGCCCGGCCCGCAATACCAGATCAACATAATTGACACTCCGGGGCATGTTGACTTTACTGCCGAGGTAGAACGCTCCCTGCGGGTGCTGGACGGGACTGTCGCGATATTCGACGCTGTCCGCGGCGTGGAACCCCAGACCGAAACCGTCTGGCGTCAGGCGGCGCGCTACAAGGTTCCCTGCATAGGCTACATAAACAAAATGGATCGCATGGGCGCGGATTTTTTCCACGTTCTTGAAGATATACAGGCCAAGCTCGACACTGCCCCCGTGGCCCTGCAGCTTCCAATCGGGGCCGAAAGCGGCTTTGAAGGCGTCATTGACTTAATCGAGATGAAGGAAGTACGCTGGGTCGCCAACGAAGGGGACAGGATGGAAATTTCCCCCATCGCGCCGGAAAGGGAAGCGCAGGCAAAAGAATGGCGGGAGAAACTTATCGACGCGCTTTCCGCGATCTCCGATACGGTAACCGAAAAATATCTTGCCGGCGAGGAAATACCTGTGGCCCTTCTTCTTGCCGAGCTGCGCAAAGCGGTGATTCGCCGTGCAATATTCCCCGTGTTCGCCGGCGCTTCCCGCCGCAACATGGGAGTGCAGCCGCTCATCGATGCTGTTTTGGATTTTCTTCCCGCGCCGGACGAAGTAAAAAATCTTGGGCATCACCTAAAAAAGGGCGAGGACATTGACATCCCCTGCGATCCGGACGAACAGCCCCTTGGTCTTGTCTTCAAAATCCAGAACGAAAAGGAAGCGGGCAGTCTCTGCTACGTGCGTATGTATTCGGGATCATTAAAAGCCGGGGCAACAGTCTACAACACCGGAAAGAAAAAGCGGGAACGCGCCAATCGTATTCTGCGTATGCATTCCAACAAGTCGGAACCCACGGACAGTCTTGCCGCCGGCGACATAGGCGTAATCATCGGCATGAAGCTGGCCCAGACCGGGGACACCATAGGCAGCGAAGGCTGGCCGGTGCTTCTTGAAGAGATGCAGTTCCCCGAACCTGTAATATCCGTTTCGATGGAACCCAAAAACCTTTCCGAGCGGGACAAGCTTAAAGATGTTCTCGCTCTGGTGTCAAAGGAAGACCCCACCTTTGTTGCCCGTGAAAACGACGAAACCGGCCAGCTTATCATCTCCGGCATGGGCGAACTCCACCTTGACGTTCTGGTAACCCGCATCGTCAAGGAATACAACGTGGGCGCAAAAGTGGGAAACCCCCAGGTAACCTACCGCGAATCCATAAGCGTCCCTCTGGAAAAGACAGTAACTTTTTCCAGGGTTATTGCCGGGAAAGAAAACGCGGCTTCCCTGACACTGCTCGTGGAACCCCTTGAGCGGGGCGCTGGAAACCGCTACACCTGGGCGGTAAAAAACCCCGCTATGCCCGAAGTTATACGCGACGCGGTGGAGCGCGGTATCACTTCCGCGTTCCAGTCCGGCATTGTCCTGGGTTATCCCTGCATAGGCATTGGCGTTACCATTACCGGCGCTGTCTATTCGGAAATCACCGCCACTGAATTCGCCTATGAAGCCTGCGCCAGCCTGGGCTTTGACGAAGCCTGCCGTAACGCGTCGCCCATACTCCTGGAGCCCGTCATGGCGGTTGACATGGTCGCGCCCAAGGAATTTGTCGGCGATGTGATCAGCCTTATGACTCAGCGGGGGGGACAGGTGTTAAGTATGGAGTCCAAGGCCGGCGCTGACGAGGTTAAGGCACAGGCCCCAATGGCGAAAATGTTCGGCTTTATGACAGCGTTACGCAGCGTGAGCCAGGGACGGGCCACGTTTACCATGAGGTTTTCGCATTTCGACTTGAAAGTATGATTACTTATTGAAAGTAACCCGCAGTTAAACCTGTTTAAACAGCCTCTTAAAGAACGCAACAATAGCGTTAATTACGCGCTGATACCAGGGCGGGTTCTTTAAGCGCTGTATCTTGCGAACAGCCTCGTCGGTTTCTTCCCCGTTGAAATCCCGGCGCTGTACGTTTTCTTCCAGCTCGTATTCCAGTTTGGTGAGTTCATCCGAAACATCAACTTCTATCGCGTTTATGGTTCTCCAGCCAAGGGAGCGGGCCGCTTCCAGGCGCCTTCCGCCGGCAATCAGGACGTTTTTTTTGGTTATCAAAATGGGGCTGATCTGCCCGAAACGCTTCATGCTGTCGGCAAGGGCGGGGATGTCGCCCAGGTCTTTTCTGACCCGCTTTTTTACCTTTATGTCCTCGATAGGAACCAACATGGAAACCTCACCTAATCTATCAGCGGATTGAATAGAGGCGGCGGCAAGGAAACAAATTCGGCTTCAAGGCTTGCCTCAGCCGGTTCTTCCGGGTTAAGTGGTAATTCACTGTCGGGGAAAGCCGACAGGGGCGTGTCAGTAAAAAGGTCCAGCTCCGGAAGTACCGGCGCGGTGAGTTCGGGCAAGTTCAAAGCTGGCAGATCGTCCAGCAGCGGGTTTGAAATACCGCCGCCGGGTGGGATCACCGGGTTACGGATGATGGGCGCAGGGGCTATTGACCTTGGGCCAAAAGGTGTCCTGGTGGCTTGCTGCGCCTGGCGCTGTTCAGCCAGGATTTGCCTTAATAGTTCCTCGTCCCGTATAACCGGCATGGAAATATTTCCCAGCACATTGCTGGTATCAATAAGCAAAGTGTCCAATTCAAGGTGCCTGATGGCGATTTCCCTTCCCCGGGTGTTGCCATGATAGTCGCAGAACGTCGTTGGCTGGGTGCCTTCCAGGAAGGGCAGGGTGGTTTCTCCGTGGGTGCAGAAACCGGTACGCAGAAGACCTGATCTGGTGCAGATGGCTACCTCAACTATGCCGGTAGCGGGGCGCGCAAAGTCCCTGAAAGGAAGCCCAACGTGTATCTCGCGCATGAAGTTTGCCCACACCGGGCCGGCAAGGGTGGAACCTGTGAGGGTAAGGCCCAGGGAATTTCCGGGCCGGTCAAAGCCGAACCATACGGCTGTTGTAAAGTAGGGGGAATAACCGACAGTCCATGCGTCCTGCCAGTTTTGGGTTGTTCCGGTTTTTCCCGCCATGGGCATACGGAAGTTTCTCCCGTTTTCGTCCCTGAAGGTAAACAGCGAGCCCCAACCGGATGGATTCCAGAGGGTTCCATGCCCAGACGGGCCGCGCTCGACGGTTCGCTGGAGCATGCGGGATACTATAAACGCGTTTTGGGGACTTACCACCTGAATGGCATTTCCCCTTCGCCTCTGTTCCAGCCTGAGTTCCCGCTCAAGGTCCATTATGACCCTTCCGTTTCTGTCTTCTATAGAACGTATCGCTATGGGCGTAACTTCCCGGCCCTGGTTGCCGAATATCGCGAAAGCTCTCGCCATCCTGATTGGGGAAGTGGAATTGACGCCCAAACCCAAAGGAAACACCCTTGGGAAACGTGCGCGGATTTCGTCCGGGTTTGTATAACCAAGCAGGGCCGCGGAGCGGTCTATGGCGGCGTCAAAGCCTATGCCGTCCAATAGCGCGATGGATGGCACGTTCATGGACTGGGCCAGCGCGTCATAAAGAAGCACAGTGCCTCGCCACCTGCCCAGGAAATTCAGCGGTATATAGGGGGTGCCGTCTTCATTATGGAAGACAATGGGAAGATCGTTTATTCGAGAGGCGGCGGTAAACCTGCGGCTGTCTATGGCTGCGGAATAATAGAGGGGTTTGAAGGCGCTGCCTGTCTGGACGTTTGCCTGCGTGGCGCGGATAAACTGGTTTGTTTGATCGAACCTGGAACCCCCGATAAGAGCGGTGATATGGCCCGTTTCGTTTTCGATGGAGACAAGCGCCCCTTCTACAACATTCCGTTCCGCGACCGTCCTGAGTTCGGCAAAACTCACGCTGGTAACGGGTTTGAGTTCCGGAATCCCAAAGACCATGGCCGCTATATCCACTACAGGGTTAAGGATTCTGTTATACCAGTCAACTGATCGCTGCTGGTTCTGCGCATCCGAAGTGGAATGGATTTGATCAAGATCAAAATAAAGGGAAAGGAGTTCGACTATGGGGCGCCATGTTCCTTCAGCTTCCTCAAGGTTCCTGCCTGCGGATCTGGCAAATTCAGCATTCGCCCGCGCAAGCCCCCCCGCCATCAGCCTTTCCGCGGCTTCCTGGTGCCTCATGTTCAGGGTGGTATGAACCGTAAACCCGTCCCGGTGGAAATCCATGG
>Ga0209755_10007648_pt1 | contig 11678 bp, 8 predicted proteins | sample TergutCo191P1_FD_187301 | JGI IMG/M metagenome (GOLD analysis project Ga0209755, IMG submission 187301) | Cornitermes sp. P1 segment gut microbial communities from Petit-Saut dam, French Guiana - Co191P1 (SPAdes) (version 2) | ecosystem: Host-associated > Arthropoda: Insects > Digestive system >...
AGTATTCTGGAAGATGCATCAATATAAGGTATTAAGAACTCTGGCTATTATCAGTTTATGGACTATATGAGATATAAATTGTTAATTTTTTTTAAGATTCTGTATACTTTAAATAATATCATTACACGTCTCTATTGATACATTCGTACACACACACACACACACACACACACACACACACAGGTACAGACATACATATGTCCATACAGTATTTGTTAAGCTTGTTAGTAATGTGTCCTTTATTAAAATAGGTGCCTACTGAAGTCCCATGTGTTCGATGCAATGCAAGTGAAATTGCCAAAAATCCATGATCCACAAAGGCCAGCATGGAATTTTCCACGAGTTTATGGAATTGCTGACAAGAGAAGAAAGTAAGTTACATATATATGTTATTTTTGCATGTGCAAATGCACATAGTGAAACACTCAAAAAAATTCATGTCATGTAGTTATGCAACAAGGAAATGTACTGCAATTTTAAGACATGCTGCATAATCTCTATTTTATTTTTCACAAGTTGCCTTTTATTTCATAATTTTATCTTTTTATGTTCAAATAATACCTGTGTTTTTCATAAACCGTGCACCAAAATTTAAGTACCAAAGCTGGTAGGATAAAGGTTAAAGATGATGAGTAGCATGAATTATTTCAAGATTCATTTCATACTGTGCAGTAAACACTCGCTGTCTTGGTTATAAAAACTAATTAGTTAATGCTGTATAGGGATATAATTACTGTTTGTTCTGAGATCCATACTAACTAACTAAATAAATGACCAACTGCATGGAACAGAGTCCTTTTCGAGACAATAGGTCCTCATTTAATCCAAAAATTCCCTGCTTGATATGGAACCTGAAAGTTCCTTACTGCATTCACAAGAGCCTACAGTCTGAGGTCTGTATGAATGGTTCATAAGATGCTAAGGTTTTACATTGAGGAATTTTTGGCACCTTATCCTACCCATAAGCTGGAGGACTATCCCTTTTCATCTGTCTGCAACTGCTTATTTAATATATTCACAGCTACCCTCCATATTGGAGGCTGTTCCCCATCGATAACTTGAGGACACGCCATGCTGTGGTGACAGGGACTCACCTTTCATGGTCTGAGTTCCACGCAAAATGCATGAATACACCATGTTGGCAGAACATATAATTTCTTAATATTGTACCTGGTGGTGCATATAGTAACCACTAGGCTTTAAGTGTTAATGAAGGCATGCTTTCATGGATGTCATTCTTCAACGTTATGCCTACATTCCGTAGACTGTTAAATAGAAGTTTCCACAGGAGTCTGACCTCCTACATTTTGAGCTTTGAAACCTCATTGGAGCCATTTACTCAGCAGAGTTAATGAACTGGGCCAGTGCTGACTGCTGTTGTATTTCATGTTATATTTTTTGATGAACTGCTTTTCTTGTTGAAGAATAGTGGGTGGTATCAAGGTTTCTTGCTACAGATTTCTATGAAATTCAAAGTGTGGAAACGCGTGTACTGAATATTCACTCTTATAGAGATGGCTGGAATTTCTTGCCTTTTCTGGGTGATTTGCTATTGCATCTTATCTGTCAGAAATTTGGTGTTCTCACAGTCATGACCATGTGTCAGTTGGACATAAATGACATAGGACCTTTGACCGCTGTAGTATTACTGTATTTACTGTCGCCATGGGCTTAAAGCAGGGGGAATTAAGTGTAGTAAAGTAGAAAGGAATTTCTATCTGAGTTGTGTACCAATATTTCGGGGATAACATGTTAGTACATTAGCACCTGTTTGATGTAAGCTGATGCACAGTTTGTGCACTAGGATAGTTTCAGCATTTGTATAGTGTGTTGTATTGGTTTGTGTGTTCAGTGCAACAAATTTTGTTAGAATCTTACTGTACTAGTGGTTTATTTTGATTGTTGGGTCACACTGACAACAACATTGCATTATGTCCTTCCTGACTTGATCCATGTATAATAATTTGAGCTTCTTATACTTAAGACTTTTTTATTGCATGGTTATCCAAGGCATGGCTTGCCAACTTGTGTTATGTGGCCTGTGGCCATATTTTAAAATTATTTATGTACTTTAAAAGTTACACAGTGCTTTAGATGGGTAGGACTACCATTGACTGTGATTTGTCCACGTGTGACCCGCAAACTAGCCCACAGTAACGGTTGTCACCTTCTACCATTAAAAAGTTGAATGCCCATGTTGTATTGTAAGGTTCCATCTAGAATCCTGTAATCAGCTTTTCTTTTACTGTGTGAACCAGAAATGTCTGTTGGCTTTTAAGTTATCATTCAATGTTTTACTTTTATACCCATTCTGTAACCATCTTTTTAATGTTATTACTTCTTTTTTCTCTTGGGGTGCTTCTGAATTTCGTCTCTTCTCTTAAATTTCATGTTTCCTTGCTTCTCTTTGTGGCAATTCATGTTTTCAGCTGCATGTGATAGTGGGGATGCAGAGATCAGTGTCCTGAAATCTTCATTCATTAGTGTGGTTTTTGGTTACTGATGAAAGATTTTGTGGTGATTTTAAAAGGTGTTATTTAAAATAATAACTTTGGTTTGATTTTGAAAGTAAAATTTATTATATTTGCCTGTACTTGATATGTTTTTTCCCTTCGAATTGATTAGAGTTTGCATTGCATTCTGTTTTAGCATTCTTTTGTCTTCAAAACTCATACAGTTGTGTGAGTTTGCATATGCAAATGGCACTAATGCTGTATCAAGTCGTGCGTTGGTACAGGATGAAATTGTAGTTGTGCCACTGGAGAAGGATGGGGATCTTATACAGTTGGAATTAACAGCAGATTTCCTGCTGAATTCTGCAACACCTCTACCAACCTATGCGGATGCTGATGAAGTGCAGAAAACACGAGATATTCCATTGCCAGATTTGTATCCAATAAAACACACCATTACTTTGGAGAAAGAGAACATATATCAAATTAAACATGTCTTTCGTAAGTTTTAGAATATTTTTGTTGTGTCTGTGTACCATCAGTATTTTGTGGTGTAGTGTTCAGTCTTATACAGAAATGTAATCTGTTCTCATATTTTGTAATGATGGATTTTATGGAAGTGTAGAAGGAGATAATTTTGTTCACATACTTGCTTTACCTTTGGGCTGTTAGTAATGAATCTGATGAAATTTAGTGGAGTAATGTCATTGCAAGTGCTGTTTGTATTGTTTTGTTACTGATGTAGTTAAAATGCTGTAAATTTTGTTAATTGTGGTGTTACGATCTAAGAAATTGATAGGATTTCACCTTCAAAATGCATCGTCATTAGAATCTCATTTTGCCTTCAGAATGGTCTTTCTTTCAAGTCTGAAGAATATGGTCATGTTGTCTGATAGTGGATAGTGTTTATTTTACTGCTGGAAAAAGAAGAATCAACCTCAAAATTAGATGCAGTCAGAATATTTCAGATTGATAGTTTCAAGTGTTGTCAATAGTTGTAATTATATGTGAGTAGAAAATTCTAGATGATAGGATAATTTGCAGAAGCGTTGGGCCCTTGGCTGTAATAGCAATCACTTGTGCCAATTTTGAACAAAGGAGAAGGTGAATTTAATTTGTTACTCCACACATGAACCTTGTCTTGTCACCATTTCACAGACTTCTCACTCTGGGATCACTGTATGTAACATTTGACATTTCGTACATTTTCTTTGAATAAAAGTAAAGTGAAATAACCAGAGATGTAGTAACAGTGAAAAAAGCTGCAGAGAGAAAAATGGAAAGATTGCTAGTTTTGAGAAGTTCGCTGTCATAAGGACAAGAAGATTTAAAAAGGAGTGTTGTCTACAGAAAGTAATGCCAACTGCATGTATTGTCTGTAAGTGATATAAGCCCATGTACCTTTTATGTTTCTTCTCATGGGTTTGGGTACAGCACACTCATAATTGTTTTTTCTTATATTATTTTTATCTGCTTATGATTACAGACATATGGATATTGTCTGGAGATAAAATTATGAAGTACAATTAACATGAACACAGACTTTGCGCATATTAGATACTAATATTTCTTCATTGTATTTAGCTGTACTCCAGGGTAGCCGATTTCCACACATTCACACTGCTGTGTTTCACTACAATGAAACTGAAGTGAAGAACATATATGAAACTCCAGTCACAGAAGAGCAAATTCTTGGTAGGACGCTTCTGAAGGCCTTTGCAGTTGCTGCAGCACATGCACAACAGCGGTTTGGGGTAAGCTATATCTGTTCTTTATCAGATTAGTGTTAAGGCAAAGTTAAAGATGTCTGACTGCATTCCATTGAAAGCATATATGGGAGTGGATATAAAGCTCCATGCATTCTTAACCTTGGTGCTAAATGAAGACAGCCGCACATCCTGGCCACTTTGCTGCTGGGGAAAAGCTTCAGTATGCCTTGAATAGGGAACTGGTTGAGCCCCATAGCTAGTATGGATACTTTAGAGAAGAAAAGAATCTCTTGTTTGTACTGGTAAGCAGACCACCATTCCTCAGCTGTCCAGCCCATACCTAGTTATTATAATGACTAGGCAACCTGGCATCTATCATGTAGGTGTGATCACAGCAAACAATCGGATATCAATAACAATTTGAAAGTGTTCACAAATGGGTGACATGTAGCAGTCTAAACTTCGGCATAAAAAGTGTCATAGTTTCAGAATACCAAGATGGCAGGTTACCAGACAAAATACTGTACATGAAGTTAAAGTTTGTGTTCCGCATGTTACTAGCCTGATTTTGTGTGTGAAGAAATGGAATATTTAATCAGTGTCTGTAGTGTGCCTGTGGTTCATATTGAGTGCATGTAGGGCTACAGGGAACTTGCAAAGCTTCTAAATTGATCTGTGTTATGTCCCATCAGTAGTAAACACCAATGTTAATTTCTGTGAAGTTTTTAGAGAGTTTATACTTCGTACCAGATTTGATTTTTACTTCTTTTTGAATTGCTTTGTGGCTGTTTGTAAGATAACTAAGTAATTTTCGATGATTCCCATATGGTAGCTTCAAATTCTGTGTTAAATTTCCCTATATGAAAGCTGCATGTTCTTTGAAGATTTTCACCATTAAATTTTAAGACCACTGAATGGCTCTGTTGCTGCTGCCTCAGAAGTTCACTGCTTATTTTAATGGTTTTGCTGATATGGGACAAGTAAAAGTGAAGGTGAGGTTGAATCATTTGTCAGACACATGTGTATGAGAATGACTGTGTTATGTGCCTGTATGTAGAATTTCTGTATATTTTTATTTTCTTCAGGTGGATGTGAAAGACCTTCCAGAACCAGTTACTCTTCAATGTGTCCAGACAGATGGGAGGTTATTTCACTTTGCTGTTCTCCAGCTTAACACACTTGATCTTGATGGTGTTGAAGGAAAAAAGAACATTTTATGGATGTTGCCAAGAATACCTCTATTCTCCTCATGCACGTATGTGAAAGGGAAACCAATACTAGAAGATTATAGTCCGGAAGTGTTCAGTAGGTTGCTGGCCTTTTGTTCTAATGGTTTGCAGTCACATTTGTGATGTATGTGGTAGTACTTCTGAAGAAACTATTAAATAGTTCAAACAAAAATCATGTCTTCTTTTTGTCTATTTTATTTTAGATGATAACCATGGTGAAGAATGTTTCACCACCAACCCATGACATAATGCTTCTTCAGCTACTAATAAATCCATCTTGGTTTGACTACTTAGGTGAGAAGGAAAACAAACATTGTGTTATTTAACATGAGTTCAGAGTGCTTGAGGTTTCTTTGTTAAATCTTGTGGCACTTTCTGCTTATTAGCACAAGAAAGAAAGGTCTGTTTTCTTTATCTCTGATGAGTTACATGATATAGAATTGACCTGTCCAAGGCCAAGAACAGGTCTCTGGAATGCAGGTTTTAACTCAAATTTAATAGAGCTGATCGATCAAGATGATTTTATTTTATTTCTTTGCTATGAAAGCTTGAAATTTAATTTACAGGATCTTTACAAAAATAAGGTAAGTGAATAGCAGTGCAGTGGAAGAGTAAGTTTTGTGAATAATGTGCAGATCTCCTTTTTAATTTATAATATGGGGTCTGAGGCTTCATGTACCTTAGATAGCTGGCATGGGGCCTCCAAATGCATTGTCTTGTAGGTAACAAGCGGAACTTTCACTACAGTTTGTTGCATTAAAATTACAAGACTTATTTTTGCATCTTGCAAGTACTTTGTGGGTTGAGATTATAGTGTTACAGGAGAGTGATCTGCTAGCTGTATTATACAACATACTTGGTATATAATTGTGATATTGTTGATGTCTGGATGTACATTATGAATGGTACTGCAAGTGAAATGTATCAATAACCATGTATCGTTTAAAATTTTCTCACTATAATAGTTACAACTTTCATCCCCCACAGTCTTGTATTAGCTGTATTAAATTTTCTGCAGAAGAATTTTAATACCAGGTGTGTGGTGAAGATGGCTTATGGTGTGTGATCAGGTTTACATATAAAACCATATCATTTCCATTAGTGGGAATACACAGAAATTAAGGCTATTTTGTAACAGTCTCATACTACAGTGTGTGAAGTGGAAAATATATTAAATATACATCAAGTTGGGGAACACAGAACGTATTCCTATTTGAATTGTGATGGATACTCATCATATAGAATTGTCACTGATATAAAGTTCATGTTAATGTGTGTGTGTGTGTGTGTGTGTGGAACATGCTTGGTGTAGCTCAGTGTCAGCAGTCTTAAATCTGAGGGTGCAGGGCGTGCTTACACAGTTGTTTCTATCAGGTAGTTTTTGATTACACAACATTAAGTGATACCTTTCTACCAAACTATGTGTTACAATATTCCAGAAGACCTATAATCTTTGATATTCACTACACTGAGAACTTCCAAATCCCACATTGAATTATTTTTGTTATAACCATGTATGATGTGTGCTAGTTGCTTTCGCCAACAGAAGATCTTTTCTGGGAAGAATACTAGGCAGCTGCAGTCTGAAGATTCTGGAAAGAAAAGGCATGAAATGTATCTTCAATTAGCAAAGATACATCAACATGAAGGGCAATGTACGTATAATGTAGCATTGAGGAGTGTTCATGTATCCATTGTTGCTGGCAAAAAACAGTAAGTATTAAATAATCTGAGTGTGTGACTGTAGCCTTAATTATCCAGCATGCAAAGCACATGCACCACACTATATTATCATCTGTGGGCTGTCTGGTTACACCATATTTTTCTGCATTATCTCATAAATAGTATGACTTTTGGAAAAAACTTATGGAACATAAAATGTGTGTTGTGATTTCCTCTAACTTCTGTCTGAAACATTTCTCATTCTAAGAAGAATTCAGGGAGATATTACCATAAATGTGCATAGGTCTCTATGTTGTAAAGTATCTGTTATTCTTTTCCAATTTGAATGAAGCCTGAATTTTCTCAACAGACTTTGAGAAAATCCTCAAATATCAAATTTCTTGAAAACCAATCCAGTGGGAGCAGAGTTGTTCCACATGGACAGACAGACAGACAGACATGATGAAGCTAATCACTTTTCATGATTTTGCGAAGTGCCTAAAACACCTTATCAAATAGGCAAGTTGAGTGTGAATACCTGCAGAATGATATTTAACTTTGTGCATGTGTTCAGATAAGCTGTTTTCTCAACCTCATGCCATCGCAAGTAACAACACAGTATTTGCATAGGGACCTCTTACTGCCATTTGTTGTGCTCATATTCTGGTCCATTTCTTAACTATTGCCAGTGACTGTATTCCTGAAGAACACACACACACACAGAGTTAATCGTAAACTCTATTGTATGTACTAATCTCAAAGTTGTGGTAAGCAAAGATGCATGCGTGACTACTCTCAGTTTGTGTATTATACTGAACAGAACAACAAGTAAAATTAGCACATTTCAAAACAAGAAAATATAAAGAAATAAAAACATTAGATTTGTTACAACTAAGTCTATTATGACGATGACAGTCCCTGTTTCCCTTTACTTGCAAATTTGGCTTTCACATTATTTTTTATTTTTAATATTGGAGTTTGAAAGTAGTATGCTGTTATGCTTATGGATCTGATCCTACAACATTTTATGTGATTCACGTTTTTCTGTAGAATTTCCTTGTGTGGAGCATGTTGTTTGGTCTTAAACATTTATAAGAGAAGGGTGTAAATGTCTTTTTATTCAAAGCAGAGTGCTGTGGTTTCATGATTATCCATCCCTCATTTTACATTTGGTATCTCACTGTGTTGACTTTGCTGCTGAAATGTATCAGTCGTACTCCCCAAGGATTGCCCTTTAAGAGCTGAAACATGTTGGAGTGATATATAATGTTAATAAATGGTGTTTTAATATATATGTGCAATTGTCAGCATGTACTTGATATAGTGATATTAGTGCATGGATATGAAGAAGGTAAAATTCACACTTACTGACTGAAGAGGGATAATGTATAATCAGAAAAACACAACTTAGTATACACATTAGAGAGGAACTGTATAAGACACATTTCCCTACCCAGTATTTATGTACATTTGTTGGCTACATAGGCCTGCAGTAAGCAGTGGAGTTTTTGTAGAAATTTTCTGCATTATCTGTTACTTGTGCCAGACTCTGTACTTTTATGACATAGGTTTTGATTTTGCTGGCTTCATCAGTTTCCCAGTATTTCAGTCTTCAATGTTCTCTGCACTCTAGCACAGTTTTGAGGTACAGGAATACCACTATGAGCTTTGTACTTGCTAATCATTTTTAGTTCTCCCACATTGGAAATCCTGTTATTATGCTTTGCTGACAGTCAGAAAACCTGACTGTCCTGGCCACTTTTAGGCCATTCAGATTACTCTTCTTGCATTTTTAAATTAATAAAATAAAATTTTTATCAGAATTATCCCTTGTTATTATGAGTACTTATTTTCTCTTACACTGGGAAAATTTTTTTTCACTTATCAGTGTTAGCCACTCTACTGAAGTCATTGCCTGTGAAACACACTGTACAACCTTTAGCAGTGCAATTCTCATTCAAAATATTATTAATGCTTGTTTTGTCTAGGAAAAGTCTTGGCAAAACTAGTTCACACTTGCTATTTCTTTGTGACATTCTTTTTCAGTGGCATGACACAGAGATATAGTATAAGAGAAGCCATAAAACTGAAGGTATAGCCACATAAAAGGTAGATTTATTGAATGTGGGGTCACACAAGCGACCGAATTCCATCACATACTGTTTATTCTGTATTAAGCTGTGAAGTGTATAATCTAGCGTCAGGTAGAATAGAATAGAATAGTGTTTGGGTTCGAGGCCTTCTGGGCCTGCTGCACCTAGGCCTTACTAGCATCAGGTAGTCAAGAGTTTGTTGTGTAGTCAGGTTACTGTAAAAGTAAATACTGTTTTAAATAAACTTGTCCCTGGTATCATGATTGGACACTGTCAGATTCATAGTTTTCCGTACAAATTAAATTATATGTTATATGTAGGAGAGTGAAGTCTAATGCATTGTTAACCAAAATCTGGTAAGTGTTAATCAAAATACAAAGTTCTGGACAAACACCTGTCCCAGAAAAGTGGATATGGACACCAGGACAGTCCATAAAAATCACAGTCTGCCCCTCTTTGTCATATTTTATTATGAAATATTGATTACAGATGAATACATACACATAGGTTTTTTAAAATTAATATGCAGAACTTACAATAACATTTTATTAAACCAATTAAATTCTGAAATGTTACAAAAGTGAATTATTATATAAAATAGATGATTCATTTTGTCATAGAACAAGTATTATTCAAAGTTGTTTTGTTCTTCAATTATGATACACATGACCTATTTTTTTATAATATTTTTAATAGCATGATGTTTATACTATATATAATACAACTGTCAATGTAATTTATTGTTTAAAGACACTTTACAACACTTAATAATAATAATTCCTACATTTCTTCTTTTTTCTACATATCCTGAGAAAAAAGGAAGGCAAAATTGAGAAAATCTAGCAGGACCCTGAAAGATTAACCTTTGAACTGCAAAATGAGGAACTCTGAGCTGGACATTCGCTGTGTGTTACAAATGAATTACTGTTCAATATAACTAATATCCTGTATTTCAGGCATTGTTTATCATCTAGACATTTTTAAAAGTAAGGTTAAGGAAATTTCTTTAGTCTTTATTGTGCTTTTATATATACAGAGGATAGACAAAATAATGAAAACACTAGACAGTATAGGAATAAAACTGTTTTTGTTGGCTGCACTGAAAGAACATTACTTGTGAGTATCTTTCGTTATTCTTTTGTATGTTTTTGCTGTGTAGAGATGGTGTCCATGTATTACATGTTGTGTTGAGTAATGGTTTGTATGAATGTAACGCAAAATGGCAGACTTGTCAGATTTTCAAAGTGGACAGATTGTTGGTGTGCGTTTAGCTGAAGCATCTGTAACCAAAATGGCCACTTTACTATGTGTATCAAGAGCAGCGATTGCCAAGGTTATGACAGCATATACAAATCATGGGAAGACAGCATCAGCTAAAAGGAATAGTGGCCAAAAGACAAAACTGAGTGAAAGGGATCATTGTACATTGAAGAGTGTGTCTAACAGTCATAGAACTGCTGCAGCAAAGGTGACAGCAGAAATCAATATTCATCTTGCAGACTTTGTTTCCACAAAAACAATCTGACAGGACCTTCACAAATCCAATATCCATAGTACAGGTGCAATTGCTAAACCTCTGATTACTGAAAACAATGCTAAAAGGCATAAACGATGGCGTGATGATCGTAAAACTTGGATGTTTGATGAGTGGAAATACGTAATATGGTCACACAAGTCATTCTTCATGTTACAGCATCAGGTTTATGTTTGGAGAATGCCCAAGGAAGCCTATAATCCTGAATGCCTGGTTCCAACTTTGAAACATGGAGGTGGATCTATGACAATTTGGGCAGCAGTATCTTGGTATTCTGCTGGTCCTCTAATTACTCTGAATAGTCAAATTACTGCCAGTGACTGTGTGGACATTGTAGGTAACCAGGTGCATCTTATGGTCCAGATGATGTTCCTGACAATGATGCAGTTTTTCAAGATAACAGTTCATCCATACACACAGCCAGAAGTGTTCATTCTTGGTTTGAGGAGCATGAAGATGCATTTCAACATCTTCTCTGGCCAGCACAATTGCCAGACTTAAATATCATCAAACCACTGTGGTCAGTTGTAGAAAGTAGGATAAGAATCAGATTCCTTCCTCCAACACTTCTCAAGCAACTAGAAGATATTCTTCATGAAGAGTGGCAGAATATTACACTGGAGACTATTCAGAACTAATATGAGTCTATTCCAAGAGGGATACAAGCTGTTTGACAGACAAATGGTGCCCCAACTCTGTTAATATAGAAGTGTGTTATCTCTTACAGCTGTTTCCATTATTTTGTCCATTCCCTTGTATGTTCTGTGTGTTACAGATAGATTATGGTTGAGTATTTCTAATTTCCTTTCTTGAGGGTGTTTCTTAGTATACTGTTCAAGTTCTTTGTCTTTCAGAAACTTTTCTGAAGTAATGCTGCATAAATTTACTTCATATTCTGTAATAATTCCTGTTAGAAATACTTTGTTTTGCAAAACATGGCACAGCTGTACAGTACTTGGGCATCTAAAGGGTGCATTATTGTAAGTGAAAATTACAAG
>Ga0209755_10007649_pt1 | contig 11678 bp, 10 predicted proteins | sample TergutCo191P1_FD_187301 | JGI IMG/M metagenome (GOLD analysis project Ga0209755, IMG submission 187301) | Cornitermes sp. P1 segment gut microbial communities from Petit-Saut dam, French Guiana - Co191P1 (SPAdes) (version 2) | ecosystem: Host-associated > Arthropoda: Insects > Digestive system...
GCTTCCTGCTTTTGAGGGAAATAATCACAGTTCATTGTAAGAATCATATTGAACACATATATTGTGTGGGTAAAATCAAATTTTTTATTTGTTTGCTGTTAAAGCAGGTAGTAAACACAGGACCAATCGCGCTTTCTCAAAACCTCCAGGCAACAGCCGTAAGAGCACCAACACGTAGTCCACAGCCGCTTGTTTCCACGTCCAATTCATTATTGGACTATCATCTTAACAGAAGACACAACATTTTTAAACAAATACAAACCCGAGTCGGAATATAAAACCAAATATAAGTGTTTATTAATATACTCGACAAATGTTGTTCAACGTCAATGTCGACACTGCCAGTACTGACAGAGACTTCATGTTCCGTTTGTGGATAATTTAGCGACATAGTACCAACTGCTGACGTGAAGTAGCGAGATGAGTTGATAACTGACTCTGTGCGTGCAGTGTGCAGGAATAAGGATCACTGCTAGTTACGAAAAGAGTCAGAGAGTGACAGCAATAAATGGCAGTGAGACAAATCTATGCTTTAATCGACAATGCAGACACCACATTCCCCGTAGAAGTTGAACAGTGTTCATACTCAGTGAAATGCCAGTAGCTGTGTCGCTGAGGAGCTGTAATATGAGAATGTATCAATGGTATGGTTATCTATGGAAACAGTGGGTACAGTAAACGGTAAAAAAATGTCCCTGAAGACACCATCAAGGCATATACGCTGTACAGCTACACCTATTCTTAATCCCTGCGCTAGATGGAAGTGAGTGGTCAGCATCATGCCCCGGCCGCTCTACGCACTGGAAATAACCCTGGTGCCCAATGAAAACGAGGGCGGAACGCCCACAGAGCCGGTCTGGACATTTTTGATAAGGGACAAATCTGTTATCCCTGCCGGGATATGAACACCGCACCGTCCAGCCAGAAGCCTAGTCGCTATACCGACGCTATCTCAGCTCCCAGCTTCAGAGGGTAACCGTTAAGATTTCAACTTACATTTCACCAGCAGTAACTGTGAATAAGGGAAACAAGTCGTTGCACACTTCAGGCAGAAAAACCTCTGATCCACTGAGCAGCACAAGTTGTACGGCCATCATGATTTCTCAGTTCTGTTCCTCTTATCTAAACTATGGCTTGCTTTATGGAGGTTGGTTAAGACTCGAAAGAAACAAGGCGGCTTCAGTATCACTGTAGCCAAGACACCGAACTTCTAACACCCGCCTTCGTCTCCTTTCATTTCTCTAGAGGGACACAACCCAGCATTCCGCCTTCTGCCTAACCTCTACCGTATAAAATCCTTGTACACAAACATAAACTTATAAAATGTACGTGTAGCTTTAAAAACTCTGGAGCATTCCAGCACTTTTCTTTCAAACCTGACGTTCAAGAAAGAAAGATAGGAAAAGTGTATGCCGCATTAAATGTATGTTATGTTCTTTTGCAACTTCTGTCTGTATGTTTTTCATTCCGCTTAACGTTCAACCAGACGCGAGTAGAAAGACGTGTAAAGTGTGGCGTATCTTGTCACGCTTCACCAAAAACTGGCATGTTTAAAAGTGACTAGGCTACGGTATGAATGACCGAGGAATCGGGACTCGAATGATTCATTAAATATGAAGCCATGAATATGTATGGGGAAATGGAGCCATAGGTCCATAGATGCCTGGCCTCAGCACTAGATGCAATGATACCAGTGGTAGACCAGGCTTTAATCGCGGTCTAGTTGAGGTAATTGCTCTTCTGGGTTGTTGAACGGCGTGGGAAGGTTTGTCGCTGACGTTTCGGGACAGCGTATCGGTCCCAACTGCAAGGATCTAGATGTCAAAAAAAAAAAAGCTTTGCCCAAGTCTCCGCCCTTAGCTGTTTCGTTGGTTTGGCTGGCCGGTAATACGCCTGCGCTGTCCGGTGTCAGTTTCTCGCTCTAACCGCACACAAGAGTTGCACAAACGGGGTTCGATTCCCGGAACAAGATAATCCTCTTCTCCACCATTATTTCCCGACGGCGTATTGAGGCCCACAGAGCCAAGAGGTTTGTACTCGAAAAAAGTGGCCGGAACGTGAAGTAACCCAGTGCCGGCCAAGTAGTGTCGATGTCTCAGAATTTGGGCATAGGACGTGCGGCTCCACAACGGTAACGATAACTCCTTTAATATGAATTTAACGAAAGTATTTTTTTAGCTAATCCTCCCTGATTTCCCAAAGAACGTTGCATTTTTTAAGGTTCCACAGCTTCGCCCGTTTGTTCTTCTGATAAGGGCAGCATGTATATGAAAATGAGTGTGGTGCATTGGTGGAATGATACTGGCAGAAGCAGACAGGAGTACTTGGAGAAAACCTGTTTCACTTTGTCCACTACAAAATCTAACACTGATCGAACCCGAGACCCCGCGAGTTTAAAGACGAAAACTAACCTACGTTATACTTAATATTCCGTTTGTATCGTGCAGTGACTACACTCCTTGGCTCCGAACCAATCATTTAAAGATATAACGGGAAGTAATCTTTGTTTCATCCGAAACCCATCAAAACACAGAAATACACTGTGTGGGCAGCACGAAGATTTCTGAGCGTTAAACCTGGTGGTGCATCGGCTTTAAAGGGTTAATTTGGCAATATGTAATGTGGTAGGTGCACCATTCTATGAATACGTATTCGGCAGTGAGGTTGATCCATGCATTCCCAACCTGGCCACACGCAGATCGCTGTACCATCCCCAGTATCCATTTGATAGCCGCGCTGCTATCAGCCCTTTTGCAACCGGTCAGTCCTGCCCGCCGCAGCCGTTTTGGCCCTTCGCCTATACAGCAAGCACATTTCTTGGAGAAGTTTGTAAAATCGTACCAGGCTATACGATGCCATAACCCAAACATAACGGAATGTGCAGAGTTTTACCTACACTCTCTGATGGATGCCTTCCACTGTACAGCGCTTAATTAAAATAGGCAGTTAAAACGCTGCAGGTAGGTCTCAGAGATCTTCTGCTGCGATACGACCAGAACTTCACTAATCTTAATGCGAGATGGATCCATGATACTGCCAATCCAAAACTAAGAAGTGCAAAGATAATCATTGTACCAGACAACCCAAGGGGCAACGTGCTGCTATCGGTGTCAGCAATTTCCAGTAGGACCTTGCTACAGATAGCAAGCCGAGGTTCGATACCAGCCTGGTGTAGGTACGCTTCTCTTCACCATCAGTGCGACCAGAGCCGCTGCAGGGCCCACCCAGCTTCGAGTCCTCAACTCCTGTAAGGTTGGCGGCAATGCATGTTTGTGCAGTCAGCAAAACTGAAGCACGCACCAGACCGGCTGAGGTCATCATGACGGCCTTCGGTCTTTTGTTTATCGGGATTTAACGTTCCTTTGTGCCATCTTTTGTAAACAAGAGTCGAGCCTTGTTTCAGTTCCGTCAATGCCTACCACCGTTCTTTTAGACTTTCGAGCTGCGCTAGTATAGAGGCTACGGACTAATCAGGTTTCAATTCCTGTAATGGGTAGAGCTTGTACCTTCTCCATACACCGCTGTGGGAACCACCCACGCTTCCATCTAATGGACACCGGAGGCTCTTTCACCTGGGATAAACCTGACTGCTCACCTCCATATACTGCTGAGGTTAACACAGAGTTATATCTACATTCCTCCATGCAACCGGTGCTCTAATTAAGCACAGGGACACTTCTAGCTGACATCGCACAACACATCTCGAGTTACCACTTTTTTCTGGTACACCAGATCTTTCATGTGCCCCAGAGACAAGCTATACAGCGAAATGACGTCCGTTTATTTGAACGGCCAGCACTGTGGGCCACTACCACAATATTGCTGTACCTGTTTCAATGCAACACGATTGGCTTTGTACTGTACTGAGCACCTCGCTATTTCAGCCGCGCGGTGAAGAAGTATCTCGGAGATTCAGTCTTCACTGCCTGACCATGAAGATGACGGCAACGCAACTGTGGGAAATTAAAATCTCGTAAAAGTATCTGTGTCATCGCTTTTATGATCTATGGATCTCAACCTCAACGTTATTCCTTGCTGAAACTTCTAACTGTAATATACACTGTCATAATAACAAGAAAAGCAGCCGTAACGCACAACGGTTCAGCTGGTGTGCAACGCAACTCACTGTCTGTGCCTGCCATACATACTGTATGCAAAATCATTTGCAGAATTGAACAAATTCTCATGGCTGTGAGTAGTGAAAGTGGTGCTTATTGTGCAAGCACACCGCCACTCTCATCCTACTTTGGCACGTGCTGCCAACACAACCACCGCAACTTCCATGCAGATAAGACCTGCACCCGATTCGCAAAACCTGATGGGAAGACGTATCTTTGAAGACAAAAGCGTCGACAGCACGATTATATTAGAATTGTAAAAAGAAGGCAAAGTTAACCCTGTGTTAAACAAACACCATACAGCGAATGTGTGGGAGATCTAATTCCACGCATTCGTAAACTCGGCGGTAGATGGAACCGAGTGTTCAGCTTCACACTCCGGTAGCTTTGCACTCTAAAAAACAGCCCATGAACCCCAATGGCCAAGTGAATGGATAGGTCCCATAGCCAGTCTAGGAGCCACTGGCGTACAGTTCCGTAAGGTAATATGCACATGGTAACCCCTTTCAATTTGCTAACGCACAAGAGAAGACCGTTACACGCGATTGATGCAAATCGTGATGTAAAGTCGAGAAAGAATACATATGTTACATGGATATACGCGAAAAATTCTCTCCTAATGAAGGGCTAACGATCGCTACAGGACTTCAGCCACTGCAATCCACTTCGCATACTACACGATAACTAACTTCAATGAAAGTCGCCTCCATCCAGTCGACAGTCCCCTGGCTGGTCAAGAAATCCAATCCGGGACGGTTCATCACCACGTTCGCAAAAGCCCGCCACTGGTGTGCATCTCCGCACGACAAATCCAGTCAACGCCCTCACACCCTACTTCTTTAAGGAGCATTTCAGTATTATCTCCCACCCGAGTCCATAACAAGCTTCCTTAAGTGTTACCAACTAAAATTTGGTATGTCTTCCTCGTCTCTCCAACGCCGGTTGCATGTCCAACTCACTTTTCCTCCATGATTCGCAATAATGACAGTATACTTTCCAAAGGCCAATAGTTCCTACTTCTCTCATCCGTTCCACACGCCCACTCAATCACAAACTCTATATCCCGTACTCGATCGCCATATTCCACACGACATTCCACACAATTCAAGCTCTAACACTAAAACGTACGCTGTTCCTATTCACAAATTCGCACGAATGTCACGATACCATTACTGACGGTAAGTTTCACAAACATGTAACCTACTACGGCGTGATCATTCAACCAAGTTTAATAAATATTGGGGAACGCTTTAATATTATCAGTGCCGGAGAACCGCAGTCGAACCATAGAATGATCCTGTGGCCCAGACGGCCTGCATCAGCCCACAAATGTGTACGCAAGGTTGCAGTAACACACAGCTCAACGCAGTTTGAACATCGTGTAAAGCATGGTTAACAAAGTGTTTCGTATTCAGAAGTGTCAGAACAGAGACCAAGTATTCTGACGAAGGCTCGTCCATCCAGGAAAATGTGACTATACCAAACCTGACCATGAAAACTTCCTTCCACATCCTTTCGTAATTCATCATTCACTTCCCATCCTAAAGTTCGATGTTACAGGACTACAGGCTGCGGTGAAGGAAGGCTGTGCTTGTTCACGCCACGCAGGCATTTATATGGCGAGTTGAAGTACAGCTGCACTCAATGTTAAAGTCGGCACTGGATTAGCCTCACGCGCCGTCCGCGTTACCCCCGGGGAAACAGTTGTGCAAGCCCAAGAGCCGGTCTTGACTTTTAGAGAAGAGAAAAATCTCTTTCCCGTGTTGAAATTCGAACCTCGGATCGCTCAGCCCGTTTTACTGACAAGAGACATACACTACAAATGAACAAATGAATTAATTAATCTCGGCACGAAACGGGAATCAGTAGTCAGCTTCCTCGTCGATCGGTTTACATACAACGAAAATGACCGCGTGAAAACTGTGCACCCCTGGGTTATTAAGCAGCGAGTATTTGTAATTCATTACCGACGTTTCGGGACAACCTATCGGCCTCACCTTCAAGGGTTCCCGTAGCGAGTAGTGATAATTCATTACCGACGTTTCGGAACAACCTATCGGTCTCATCTTCAGGAACCCTGAAGATGGGACCGGTAGGTTGTCCCGAAACGTCTGTAAGAAATTACCACTACTCGCTGGGTAATAACCCAGAAGAGCGCAGTTCTCATATACTTAGCGACGGAAGCCTGAAATCACGCAAAACGGCATGTCCGAACTACAGAACGCACTGCGGCCTCAAAAAAGAAAAGAATCTGCACCATATTTAAGAAAATATGTTAAAGTTGTCCTTTTGTTTAATTATGTGTCGTCATGACGGGTGGTGGAGATGAGGTATATCTCCTCTCATTCTTAAAGTCGGCACTGCATAAAGACGAGTAGTCAGCTTCGTGCATAGCCGCGTTACGCCCAGAGAAATATCCCGCATTTCTCACTGACTACAAAAGGCTGGGTGGTCCTCACAGCCCGTCTGCAACGCTGTCAAGAAAAATCCCTTGCTCCTGCCCGGACTTGCAATCGTTGACTCCTCAGTTATCCAGTCTGTAACCTACTCATTATACGGTCTCACCAACTCCGGATTTCCTAACATTACAACAGAAATAGTTATGGAAGGTAAGGACTGGATTTGGCTGGCTGAGGACAGGGTCCAAGGGCGAGCTGTTGTAAAAAGAGGAAGAACTTTCGGGTTCCACAAAATACGGAAGAATTCCTGAACAACTGAGTAACTACAACTGCCCAAGAAGAACTTTGCCCCATGGATTTAGTACCTAGTAACTGTTAGTGTGTTCTGAACCACGAAAACCACAAAGAGCTGGCTGTACGGTTTCTATCTTTATTTTTGGGGGTGAGGTGAAATTGGGTTCCACTGGCACTGCGGCCGCTAACGGGCCTACTGTAAACTGTAGGGGTTAGTTCTGAATCTACCTTTAATGTACAACAATGTAAACGTAAAGGGTAAGTAACAGTAAACCTTAAAGGACCTCACAATGCAGTGTGTTGATTCAACAAATTAACGTACCACGTTTAAACTCTGAAACAAATAATGGAAATAAACGCAGAATGCCTAGACAATCACCGAACTGGAAAACGTAAATAAATAAATAAAGCAGTTACGAACGCTAAACACAGAAATATTATACATATTAAGGCCTGCAGAGACAATACAGAACACAAACCCCAAAATTATTGTTTATAATTTGCGATTTCGAACTCAACAATTTCCGTCCTTTACAGGTTAACTCGGTCATCACAGCGACCAACGAATCGGAGTTCGATTCCCCGTAAAGCAACACATCTTTCTCATCTCCAAAACGTCCAGGCCGGTTAAGGGGCTCACTCAGCCTCCTAGTCAATTGGTAAAGAGGTCTCTTTCCCCAAGGGTAGAGCGGTCGGCGCGTGACAATGACCACCCCCACCTGTTGCCAAGGTTACATTCTCCGAACATCCGGTGTGATATGAGGTTTCGGGTTAATCAACGCCCTTTTTAAAAAAGCCTTACTGTGTTCCGTTCCAGACAAGGTTGACACAGCGATGAATACTAATATTACTGTCCTCTCGGAGGATGTGACACCGCGTAGCTTGGTAATTCGAAGAACTTGCACCCCATCTTAATGCACCTTAAAGAAGCAGCAGGCTCGTATGACACGTAGGTATCTACCAAACTACACGGCGCCGTATCTTAAAAAACCGTATTACTGTATTTCTATCCAGTAGCACAGTGGGACATCCCCCAGGAGGCCTTGGCACAGGTGACGAGTTGTAATTCGATGGCCGTCACGAAGTCTAGTAGTTCGGGTTACTCCCGCTAGATGTACGAAGTCAGCAATGTCCTCCTCCCCCTCAAAACAAAACACTGACCTCGCCGCGCTGCGAGGTCATTATAACTCTGCTTTATAAACTGTAACACAACTGCCACATCGTCTCCGCTGGGGACGTTCTATTTAGTCCCAATGTATAGAAAAATGCGTAAGGTGGAAACATGCTTTTCATAACTTGTATCTAGAACAAGGCGAAAACAATGCAAAAACTGTGTACCGGCAAAAATGACAGAAAATAAAAACATGAATTCAACAATAATAATCCGCCATAACGTTTCTTGTTCTCTGCTCATATCTATCGGCAGTCACCCAAGCAAGTGCTCGGTCACAGTATTTGAGATCTGAGTTCACACGGCAGTGAATAATATGACAATCATTCATCAGGGATGTTACGACATGCACTTGCCAGACTAGTTCTGTCCAAACTCCCGAAGTCTATGAAATTATTCTTCTACTCCATCACGGAGACAACAAATTCCACCGAAAACACCGGTATCCACGCACAGGTGGTGTGACACCCCACAGTCGCAAATGCTTTAAAATCAATATTAATAATTATCTTTCATCTAAACCTAGAATACTCGACCTAAACGGACCAAAATTCAATCCCCCCCCCCCGGCCCTCGAATTTCACCCAAGTTGCATCACGTAGATTCCATTGCGCAAGCAATGCGCAAGGTTCCTCTTAGGTAACCGTTCGCATTTATTTAATGACGGTACAATATGGGGGGCTGCGGTTCGAGCCCGATCAATCAGCGGACGCGCGTCCCCGCCATCCGTCTCCATTATCCCCTACACGAGAGACTAATGAGCCCTTTATCGGGGACGCACGGCACGTAAACCAGATTACAAGCGTTACACCCCCTCCCCCCAGCAGGAAGTCCTTGGATCCGATCTCACAATCACCTTATGCCACACGCTGCTCAGTATCGGACTTGCCTAGGTTTCGACATACAGACTCCCAAATGAACCCGAACCAACTCCAGGCCCCTATTTGAAAACCCGACAGCTGCTCGAAAATTCCTGGTTTATGTAAACCAAAAATCCATTGTCGTGTTCATAACAGACTGCCATTCTATTCCACCCGAGCCAGGTCAGTACAGTCCACACCCGCACACATCTCACTTACGCCTAATTCTTCCAACTAGTCTCCTTCTTTGGGATGTGGGCGATTATTTTGTACGCATATGTTCCTTCCACTTTTGTAGATTATGTTTGCCGCATTATTATTCTTGATTCAATAAACCTAGCAATGTTAGATAAAAGATTACAACCTATGAACCGTCGACTGATGTAATTTTCGTCTCTCTTAGGTTGGAATATTCCGCCAAGCTCGTTAATCTACGTTATGTGGGACAAAGTTTCAAGCACATATAAAAAAAAACACGTAAAATACCACTTGCATTTTAACGTCTTTACAGAGACAGGACGCAAACGACGGCAACACACGTGCAAACATCCTCAGATGTAAAGAGTCCCGGGTTCAAAAAAATCTAAATATCATTGTTTGAAATATTTTGTTGCACTCGCAACTAAAACTTGAAGAACTGCTACCAATCATTGCGCTGTCTGTCTGTCTGTAATTACAAATGCCAGAATGGCTAATAAGGTTTCCATAAAACACGATAAATAGGAGAGTTTCATTGAAATCTGTCAGTACATTTCACTTTTGGTTAAAATCAGAGGACAACGCGCAATTTAATGGACGCCCACCATGCGTTTGTGCACGTACTTCGAGCATAACTCGCGAATGTTTGACGGAGTGAAGAATAAAGCAATCCAAGTACAGGCCCTTCGGGTTCCAGAAAATTGAGGCTACCAGTTTCTAGATACTCGGTACATGAAGGTGATAATGCTGTCAGCCCTACCCACCGGCCGCCTTTACGCCCTAGGCGATATCCTTAGTATTAATTTCTGTTAGAGACTGAGTCGACCCCTTGGCCATAGTGCGGACGGAAAGATTAAGTCAAAGAAAAATCCCACTGACACCATGGCAAATCGAATACACGTCCTTCCGGCATGTAACGCAGTACCTCAACCAAATGCGCCACATCGCACCCCAGAACAAAACCTGTAGAGGATAAAAGAAAACGAGCACGTATAATGTCAACACGAGGCGCGTTAAGATCTTGGCATCCTGATTTGTCCACTTCATATGTACCTGTCTTGAATAGCAACAACATTCAAACTAATCCACACACTCTCCTGGCATTTATTCTGTCGATGGTACCAACATTCAAAACAGAAACAATGCTCGTTCACGGCCTACTACTGAACGCGGCTGCAAGGTTTGAAACTACAGTTTACTGGCCGCGTAATTTCTCGCCTTTCGTATACCAGACCGTAGGTCAGATTGTATGTTAATGGTTTCGCCTTATTAACCGGCATGTAAATTGCATCGACATGGCACCATAATGTATTTAGATTATCAACTGTTTCTTTGGCCCCTTCAGCCCTGTCGTGATTATCTCGTAAACGGCATGAGTTTAGAAAAAATGCATTCGATATTTTGGGATTACTGTTCTGGTTTCTCTGTTTTCTTTGTTTAAATCCATGAAATGAGAGACATATAAATTCACGGAGGTATTTTTACAAAATTTCCGTTATTTTTGTCACATTTTAACCATAAATAAATCCAGTCAACAGTTTTTTTAAACCCAACGTAAACAATTTTGCAAAAATCCTTCCAGTGGCAGCCGAGTTGTGCTTTGCAGACAGATCGACAGACATGAATCTAGCAATCGCTCTTGCGCAATTGTTTCGCAGACTCGCCTAAACATGAAATATTTAATTCCCCATGTACTCCTCCTGTTAAGTCTTACTGTTATCCGGACAAATACAGGGAAACGATCGGACCAGGCTTGATACTCTGCATATAGCCTTAAGTTTTGTAACTTACTCTCACCGGGTAGGTTCTAATACAAGAAAAATAATTTTGTCGTCAACGTAGTTCCTCTACTGTGGATTCGCACCGTTAATAATACAATTAAAGACTACTTTGTGAAAGTTACCCCAAAAGATGCACCGGTTTGCATGTCGCAGGGGGTGCGTGCTGACTCCTTGAATGTTCCCACGGACGCATGCGGGTCTCTGCATGCGGGAACATCAGATTCAGAAGGCGTAAGATGGGCCATTGCTTTCAAGTAACCAATGACCGCCATCCACTCAATATCAGGCATTCTTTACATGCACTACTACGTAACTTTAAGATTTCAAACACGTCACAAACGCACACGACATTTTCCGTTAAAATACCCTTCACTGTTACAACTAGTTTACTTAACATTTATTTTAATCTTACCCTTCCTCATGTTCTTAGATTTCCCAACTAGTCTCCAAACTTCAGATTTTCCCACGAACATTTTGTAAATATTTCTGTTCCTCGCGAGGCTACATGCACTCCTCCACTCCCAAAAACAAAACTCTAAAAAAACATAACGAAACAAAATCGGCCACGGCGTAAAACATCACACCCGACCGATATCTTACTGTTTATAAGGCTCATCCAATTAAATATGATAGTAACTTAAATGGGCCTCTTACAGATCCCCGTATTTGATAAGTAGTAAATGTTCACATGCTTTGAGATTTCGCACAAGATGTGTATTAATATGTTCTTGGTTGTGGCATCGTTTCGAAGGAATCTACTGCTTCCATCTTCAAGTTCGACTCTCAAGATAGTGGGAGATACGTTACTCCGAAAATTTACCATCCATCTACAGGGATACACGTCATTAGCCAGAAAA
>Ga0209755_10007650_pt1 | contig 11676 bp, 9 predicted proteins | sample TergutCo191P1_FD_187301 | JGI IMG/M metagenome (GOLD analysis project Ga0209755, IMG submission 187301) | Cornitermes sp. P1 segment gut microbial communities from Petit-Saut dam, French Guiana - Co191P1 (SPAdes) (version 2) | ecosystem: Host-associated > Arthropoda: Insects > Digestive system >...
GATCTAGCGCGATACCATTTTTAGCGGCAGGCGCCGTTTTGGCGCTTACAGTATTGCGCGGAGTTTACCGCGAACAGCGCCGGGAGCCGCGATCAACTGTTCAAAGAGCGCCTCGACCTTTTCCCCTAAACTCTGTGAGCCGCCTGTTTTATACAGATTTATACCGAAAAATACCGGATTTGACAAAACCGGCTCTAAATTGCTGTGGAAATTCCCTGTCTGACCAAGGCTGATGCCCGAAAGAGCGTTTTTTAAGTTCTCATATTGAGGATCCGGGCTTACTTCAAAGGGTTTACCCTGATCGTCAATTCCAAGAAGATAGCGAAGCCATCCTGCCAGAACCAGGGGTACCAATTTTAAATCATCGATGTTTTTGCCGGTTTTTATATATTCTTTTATTGTCTCACCGAAGCGGATTGGGATTTTTAGCGATGTGTCCATCGCGATGCGCTGCGGGGTATCCGGCATAAAGGGATTTGGAAGGCGCACTTTTATCACCTGATCGATAAAATCCCTTGGTTTGATAATGCCCGGATCAGTTACAACCGGCAGCCCTTCGTCATAACCGATTCCTTCGATTAACTTTACAAGGTCTGCGTCTTTCATCTCTTCGCTGATTTTTGTATAGCCCAGCAGGCACCCGAAAATGGCAAGAGCGGTGTGAAGCGGATTAAGGCATGTGCAGACTTTCATTCTTTCCACTCTGTCAACGGTTTCTCTGCTGGTGAACAGCACTCCCGCTTTTTCAAGCGCGGGTCTTCCGTTTGGAAATGAGTCTTCTATTACAAGGTATTGGGTTTCTTCAGCGTTTACAAAAGGAGCGATATAAGTGTTTTTTTTGGTGATAATTCCGCGCATGTCTTCTAAACCGCAGGCTGTGAGCATATCGCGTACGCTGTCATCGGGGCGCGGCGTAATTTTATCGATCATTGACCACGGGAAGGAGACTTTGCTTTTATCGCGGATGTATTCCAGAAATCCGTAATCGGCCCTTCTGTTTTCAACCCATCCTTTTGCGATTGCTTCCATTGCCGCGAAAAGAATGTCTCCGTTATGTGAACAATTGTCCATGCTGACAAGCGTAACGGGCAGCGCCTCGCGGATATAACGCTCATGCAAAAGCGACGCGACCCGCCCGAGATAAGTTTTCAGCGATTCCAGCACAGGTCCTGTTTTTAAATCATCAGCTATATCCGGCAGAAGCGTTCCGTCCCTGCCTTTTATGCTGTAACCCTTTTCCGTGATTGTAAAACTTGCCATTTGAAACGAAGGGCAGGCAAAAACTTCTTTGAGATACAGGAGCTCTATGTCCATCCGCAAAGAGTGCGCGACAGAAGCGATTACCTGTTTGTCCGTTGTGCCGTCGGATTTCAGCGTTACGCAAATTGTAAGGTTATCGAACGCGGTAAAAGCTTTATCTTTAATTTCTCCGTCATAGCCTTCGGCGACGACAATGCCTGTTGTTTCCAAGCCTTCATCAAGAAGACGCTGCATCAGAGCCGCGGGAAACGCGCGGAAAATATTCCCCGCGCCGAAATGCACCCACTTAGGAAATTCTTTTGTAGTCCTGATCATTTTTTCGCGGTCAAATAGCGGCAGGCGTATCCCCGCTTTTTCCCAGAATGCCTTGTCCTTTAAAGATTCGCAGTTTAGTTTCATGATTTTTACCTTTATTATTATATTGTCATTTTTACGCGGTGTCAAAGAAATAATTTTTGGCGGGATGTGTTATTGTGATGTTTTTTAACCAGTTATTATACACAGAAGGCTTGACGTTATTAACCCTTTGGGTTAATATATATAGAGGGCATTTTGGACATATCATTTAAGCATACAAAGTTGAAGAATGAATTCAACGAAGGAAAGCGCCTTGAAAAGGTTCATGGGAGTCTTAGAGCAAAGAAAATTAGAATCAGACTGTCTGAATTGAGGTCAGCATCCAGCCTGTATGACTTTTGGCCTCCAAAAAGCGGCCCAAGCCGGTGCCATGAACTGACAGGATATCAAAAGAGTACTTTATCGGTTGATTTAGATCATCCATATCGGCTTCTTTTTATTCCTAATCACGATCCTGTTCCGTTCAAACCTGACGGAGGACTTGATTGGAAACAAGTAACAGCAATTACAATTACAGGAATTGAGGATACACATGAATAACATTCAAACGGTAAATGAATACACTCCCGATTATATTGTAACACCCGGTGAAGTACTCGAAGATTATCTTGAGTACACAGGGCTTTCTCAAACATCGCTTGCAGAGCGGACAGGGCTGTCAAAAAAAACCATAAACGAAATAATAAAAGCTAAATCAACAATTACAGCGGAAACCGCGTTAAAATTTGAACGTACATTGGGACGTCCTGCGCACTTCTGGAGTAATCTTGAACGGCAATATCAGGAAGACAAGACGCGTCTTGCAGATAAAATTCGATTAGAAGAGGATTTACATTGGTTAGAAATTTTTCCTTATAAAGAAATGGTTAAATATAACTGGATAGAATTTCACAAAGAGAAGATTAGACAGCTTGCTTCCTTATTACAATTTTTCGCTGTCGCTTTCCCTTCGCAATGGGAAACAATTTGGACTCGGGAATTACAGACAGCTTTTCGCAAAAAAGAAAATACTCAAAAAGATATCGCTCTTATATCTGCATGGCTGCGTAAGGGAGAAATTGAATCGCAAAAATTACAATGCGCAAAATTTGACAAGCAAAAATTTCAAAATAGCCTTGTTGAAATTCGCAAACTCACTTTAGAAGATAAATATGTTGATATTTTTCTTCCAAAACTGGAAGCAATCTGCGCTTCAGCCGGCGTTGCCATTGTCTTTATTCCTGCGCTGCCAAAACTGGGAATTTACGGAGCAGCACGATGGTTTAATGATAAATATATTATTCAATTAAGTTTATACGGTAAAAGGAATGATCAGATGTGGTTTACAATTTTTCATGAAGCCTGTCATATAATTTTTCATTCACGCAATGGACTTTACATTGAAGGGAAAGGACTTGAAAATGAAAAAGAAAAGGAAGCTGATGTTTTCGCCGGTAATTTTTTAATACCGCCGAAAGAATTATCAAACTTTATTGCATACACTCCAACAATTACAATATCATCGATAAAACGATTCGCTTCAAGTATTGGCATTGCGCCCGGTATTGTTGTCGGCAGATTACAGCATGATAAAAAATTACCCATGAGCCAGGGAAATGATTTAAAAGTCAGGTATGAGTGGGCGGAGGATAAAAATCAATAAAAATTCTAACCTGACTCTCACTCCCCAATCGCTTCCAATATAAATTTTTTTTGCAGCGCAAAATCTATTGAAACAGCGAACTCCTGATCCCGCGGACGCGGCGGCTTTACATCAATCCGATGCGTTATCTTTCCCGGTCTGCCTTTCATAACATAAACTGTGTCGGATAAGACAAGCGCTTCTTCTACATCGTGAGTTATAAACAAGGTTGATACTTTCATCTGCAAGGCGATGTCAGCGTACCAAGCCTGCATTTTTCTGCGGGTGATTGCGTCCAGCGCGGAAAATGGTTCGTCAAGAAGAATTACTGTATCGCCGATTGCCGTATTGCTGTTTTGCTGTTCTGCGTTTTGTATGCCGCCTGAGCCGCGCGCGAAATTTCCCGCGGCCGCAATGCAAGTGCGAAGCAAAGCCGCTCTCTGGCGCATTCCGCCGGAAAGCTCGTTCGGATATTTTTTTTCATAGCCGCAAAGGCCGAACATCGGAAAAAATTCCGCGGCGTATTCTCTTGCGGTTTTCTTTTTTTCTCCGCGGATTAAAAGCGGAAGTATTACATTATCGATGACAGTGCGGTACTCTAACAGCAAATCTTTTTGCAGCATGTAGCTTACTTTTCCGCTAATGCCCGTAACGTCTTCGCCGTTATAAATAACTCTGCCGCAACCGGGTTTGTCAACGCCTGAGAGAACATTAAAAAGCGTGGTTTTGCCGGTGCCCGACGGTCCAACCAGCGAAATAAATCCGTATTGCGGCAGATCAAGATTGATGTCCTGTACGACAGGCTCGCCGTTGTAGTTCTTAGTAATATTCTCGCAATGAAAAATTTTTGTCATTTTTACGGCAGGAACTCATTTGTGAAGCCGCCGGAGCCGATGTTTACTTCCAATAATCCCTGATCAAACATCCATGTGTAAAAACCGCCCCACCTTGCGGGATCAATTTCCCCCCAGCGCCGGGCGTCGCTTTGATAACGTGTTTTTAAATACTCCTGGCTTTGTATAACAAGCTGCCTGTCAAGTTCCGGCGCGTAACGCAAAAGAATATCCGCCGCTTCCCTTGGGTTTTCAATCGCGTAATTGTAACCTCTGCTAACCGCGGCAAGGAATTTTTTCGCTTTTTCCTGATTGCCCTGCGCCCATGCGGTATTTGCCGCGAGTACCGGCGTGTAAAAATCCAGCTTGCTGTCGAAAGTTCCAAGATCAATGTAATTGATATCCACTCCGCTTACTTCTGCCGCGATTCCGTCCCACGCGTAATAAATCCAGATTGCGTCAACATCGGTTAACAGCGCGGAAATCGCATCTGTGGCGTTATTGGGAATCATGTTAACCGTATTAAAACTGCCGCCGTCTTTTTCCGTAATGTAGCGCATAACAGCGGTAACAACAGGCGTCTCCCATGAGGCGAATCTTTTTCCGGCAAGGTCTGCGGGGCGCGTAATGCCGCTTGATTTCAGCGACATAATCCCCGATGTGTTATGGCTGATTATCGCGGCAACAGCCGTTACGGGAAGAGCGTCGCGCGCTTTTGCGACTGCTGGCCCCATCGACTCCTGAAACGTTACGCCAAACTCGGCTTTTCCCGACGCGACAAGAACAAGAGCCTCGTCCTCGGGCGGCTGCGTAATTGTCACATCAAGCCCGGCTTCCGCAAACCAGCCCTTGTCAAGGGCGACAAACAGCCCTGTGTGGTTCGTATTCGGCGTCCAGTCAAGCAAAACGCGAATCACTCCGTCTTTTTTTCCGCATGCTGTTATGCACAATAAAATGGCAGATAACAGAATCATAGAAAATTTTTTCATTCTTTCCTCCAAGGTATTAATTTTTTTTCGAGTAACGAAACAAGTTTTATAAGCAGCAGGCTTAATGCCGACACAAGCAGAATAACGGCGAACATTTTATCAAACGAATAAGAGCGCCTTACGCGGATCATGTAAACGCCGAGACCTGCGTCTCCGCCGAGCCATTCGGCTATTACGGCGCCGATTATCGAATATGAGGCGGCGATTTTCAAGCCTGAAAAAAACGCCGGAAGTCCGTGAGGGATTTTTATATAGCGGTATAGCTGCCATTTTTTCGCGCCCATTGACTGCAAAAGACGAAGCGCGTCGTTATCGGCGGCGGCAAAGGCTCCAAGAAGGCTTATCGTCACAGGAAAAAAACAGGTCAGAAAGACAAGCGTTATTTTCGGGGCGAGTCCGTATCCCATCCATAGAATTAAAAGCGGAGCGATTGCGATGACAGGCATTGTCTGCGTCAAAAGCAGAATCGGCGTAACAGACTGCCTGATAAGGCGATTTGAATCCATCACAACCGCAAGCGCGAACGCCGCAGTGACAGCTAACGCAAGCCCCGTCATCGCTTCCATCAAAGTGAAAAGCAGATGATTCATGAGAAGAAAAAAATCAGCCGCGAAAACTTTTATCACCTGTAACGGACCTGGCAGCATATAAGGCGGAATCATTCCCGATACGCTGATTAACTGCCATGCGATAATGATTGCCGCGACAGGAATTACAGGCAGCCAGTTGTGCTTAGACATAAAAAAAGCCTCCGCGGATATTCCTGCGAAGGCCCTTGATTTATGGCACATAATTCCAAGATTCCTGACGGAAGCTTCGATTCAAATGTTCCAGAAAACATTTCCCTACGCTGGTATTATCCAGATCAGGTTCGTCCGGCGTTTAAATCTTTTATATTTAACGCCAGGCAAGGGTTCCGGATTTCGCCGTTTAAACAGCGACGCCCGATCTCAGCCTTTCAGCACCCCAGTATCTTTATACAATAATACATTATTACATTTTTTGTCAATAATTTTTTACCTTGACACCCCGGTTTTTTTACCATATCCTGAATAAATAAAAGGAGTGATATTATGAAAAAAATTAGTTTAATTTTCCTTGTTTTAGCGGTATTATTTGCGGTCTGCGGATGTAACCGCGAGCAGGCAAGAACGGCGCAGCAAACCATCGATCTTGCTCTTGTTACAGATGTCGGCACAATTGACGATAAGTCTTTTAATCAGGGCGCGTGGGAAGGTCTTTTAAAATATTCCACAGAAAATAACATTACCCGCAATTATTATCAGCCTTCTGAAGTGAGCGATAACGCGTATCTTTCTTCAATTGATATGGCTGTCCGCGGCGGCGCGAAAATCGTTGTTACTCCGGGATATCTTTTTGAACCGGCGGTTTTTGAAGCGCAGGATCGTTATCCCGATGTAAAATTTATTCTGCTTGATGGATCGCCGAATAACGGCGACTGGAGCGCGGGTATGCCAACCTATAAAACAGGCGGCAATACTGTAGCGATTACCTACGCCGAAGATCAATCAGGATTCCTCGCCGGATACGCTGCTGTTAAAGACGGCTACAGAAAACTTGGATTTATGGGCGGTATGGCTGTTCCTGCTGTTGTGCGTTTTGGCTACGGCTTTGTTCAGGGCGCCGAATACGCCGCGCGTGAACTTGGACTTGCAGCAGGTGACATAACAATCAACTACCATTATACCGGCGGTTTTTCCGCGACTCCTGAAGCTCAGACAATGGCCGCTGTATGGTATAATTCCGGCGTTGAAGTGATCTTCGCGTGCGGCGGCGCGGTCGGCAACTCTGTAATGGCTGCCGCTGAGCAGACCGGTAAAAAAGTAATCGGCGTAGATGTTGATCAGTCAAGCGAATCCGCCACTGTTATTACTTCCGCGATGAAATTGCTTCAATCATCCGTTTACGACAGTATCGCCGCTTTTTACGCGAACAGATTTCCCGGCGGACAGGATATTGTTTATTCGGCGGCTAATGACGGCGTAGGCCTTCCGATGGCAACGTCAAGATTCAAGACATTCTCGCAGGCGGATTATAACAGCATCTACAAACTTTTACAGAACGGCACAGTTCCCAGAATGATGGATGATCCTTCAGCTAACGGCAGTCCGAGGGTTGTGCCTGTTACCATTACCAGAGTTACTGAAATCAATTAATTCATTTATACATGGAAGACAGATCCGGTGCGGCAAATAACACATTAAATAATGACGCCTCGCGGTTTTCCGCGGGGTTTGTCATTGAAATGAACGGTATTACAAAAATATTCCCCGGCATTGTCGCGAACGACGGCATCACGCTTCAGTTAAAAAAAGGCGAAATCCACGCGCTGTTAGGTGAAAACGGTGCCGGCAAATCAACATTAATGAGCGTCCTCTTCGGCCTTTATCAGGCTGAAAAAGGCGTTATTAGAAAAAACGGCGAGCCTGTCAGAATACACGGGCCTAACGACGCGAAGAAACTCGGCATAGGCATGGTTCATCAGCATTTTAAACTTGTGCATAATCTTTCGGTTCTGGAAAATATTATTCTTGGCGCGGAAACCGTCAAATACGGCGTTTTGAAACTTGACAGCGCCCGAAAACAGGTAATTGAATTAACCAAACACTATAAACTTGATATTAATCCCGACGCTCTTATCAGCGACATCACTGTCGGTATGCAGCAGCGCGTAGAAATTCTTAAAATGCTCTACCGCGAAAATGAGATTTTAATTTTTGATGAGCCTACCGCGGTTTTAACTCCTCAGGAGATTGATGAGCTGATGCACATTATGAAAAATCTTACCGCGGAAGGCAAATCAATACTTTTTATCACGCATAAACTTGATGAAATAAAATCCATCGCCGACCGCTGCACTGTTCTTAGGAAAGGAAAATGCATCGGGACGGTGGATGTAGCGTCCGTTTCAAAAGAAGAGTTATCTGAAATGATGGTAGGCCGCAAGGTGAATCTTTCGGTCGAAAAAACTGATAAAGAGCCGGGTAAAACAATTCTCAAAATAGAAAATCTTACCGTGAACAGCAAAACGCACGGAAAGGCGCTTGTTAACAATGTAAACTTTGAAGTCCGCTCCGGCGAAATTGTCTGCGTCGCGGGGATTGACGGAAACGGCCAGCAGGAACTTGTTCTTGCAATCGCCGGAATGCTTGAAACAAACAAGGGGCGCGTTTTCCTTGACGGAAGCGACATTACACATAACGATATACGCTCAAGAGTTCTTGCGCATATCCCGGAAGACAGGCATAAGCACGGGCTTGTACTGGATTATAATCTTGCGTTTAACCTTGTGCTTTTGAATTATTATACCGCGCGTTTTCAGAAATTCGGTTTTTTAAAATTCAAAGAGATATATCAATTCGCGGATGACTTAATAGAAAAGTTTGATATTCGCTGCGGCTCAGGCTCAAAAACAATTACGCGCAGCATGTCAGGCGGCAATCAGCAGAAAGCGATTATTGCGCGCGAGATTTCGATGGACTCAAGTCTTTTGATCGCGGTTCAGCCGACAAGAGGGCTTGATATCGGCGCGTGCGAATACATTCACAAACAGCTTATCGCGGAGCGCGACAAGGGCAGGGCAGTGCTTCTTGTTTCTCTTGAACTTGACGAAGTGATGGATGTCAGCGACAGAATCCTTGTAATGTTTGAAGGCAGAATTGTCGCCGACGTCAGTCCTAAGGAAACGACGTTTCAGGAGCTTGGTCTTTATATGTCGGGAACCGAGCGTGTTAATTCTCAGGCAGTTTCTTCACAGCAGCGGGAAACCGCATGAAAAATAAATTTGTTTTTAAGCTGCCTGATTTTTTAAATTTTAAATCATCATTTTCAATAGGAAAGCTTCTTTCCGATCCTGTCGTTAACGCGTTGTCTTCTGTTACTGCGATTTTAGTCGGGCTTCTCGCCGGATTAATTATTCTAATTGTAACTAACGCTTCGCAGGCTCTTAACGGGTTTGTGACAATTTTAATCGGCGGATTCAGCAATCTTAGCGACCTTGGACAGGTTTTGTATTTTGCGACTCCAATCATTATGACAGGGCTTTCCGTCGGCTTTTCGGCAAGAACAGGTCTTTTTAACATTGGAGCGTCAGGGCAGTTTATTACAGGCGCTTATGCGGCAATTTTTGTCGGCGTTAAATGCGGTTTTCTTCCGGGGCATCTGCACTGGATCACAGCTCTTTTAGCGGCAATTCTCGCGGGCGCTGTCTGGGGCGCGATCCCCGGCATATTCAAAGCTTTTTTTAATGTGAACGAAGTTATCTCATGCATAATGACAAATTATATCGGCATGTATTTAATAAATTTTCTTATAACAAGAACGATTTATGATTCGCTTCGAAATCAAAGTATGCGCGTAATGAATACCGCGAATCTTCCGAAAATAGGGATGGATAAAATTTTCCGCGACGGTTTTATTGTATCAAGCGCGAACTCGGGAATTTTAATCGCGATAATATTCGCTGTATTGATGTTTATAATTCTTGAAAAAACATCTTTTGGCTATGAACTTAAAGCCTGCGGTTTTAACCGCGACGCCGCGCGTTACGCCGGCATTAACGAAAAACGCAGCATCATTTTTTCGATGGTAATTTCCGGCGCTCTTGCAGGACTTGGCGGCGCGCTTTTATATCTTGCTGGTTCCGGCAAGAGCATCAATGTTGTTGATGTGCTCGCGATGGAAGGTTTTAACGGCATTCCTGTCGCTCTTTTGGGATTAAATAATCCGCTTGGAATTATTTTTTCAGGCTTGTTGATTGCCTACCTTAATGTCGGCGGTTTTAATATGCAGCTCTACGGCTATCCTCCGCAAATCATCGAGATTATTATTGCCGTAATTATTTACTTCAGCGCGTTCGCACTGATTGTAAAAAACTTTTTCAATTCATTTAATAAACAAAAGGGAGGCGGGACATGAGCATATTGTACTTTCTTGTTCAGCAGACGATGTTTTTCTCGATACCTCTTTTAATTGTCGCTCTTGGCGGAATGTTTTCCGAACGTTCCGGCGTTATCAACATCGCTCTTGAGGGCATTATGATCATGGGCGCGTTCACCGGCATTCTGTTTATCAACGTGGCGCAGAAGTTTATTCCGGGGCAGCCTGTTTTGCTGCTCGCGATTCTGGTTTCAGCGTTTACAGGCGTTGTCGTATCGCTTTTTCACGCGTACGCGTCGATTAATATGAAGGCTAATCAGATAATCAGCGGCACAGCGATAAACATGCTGGCTCCCGCGCTCGCTATTTATATCGCGCGCATGATCCGCACGGTACAGCAGATTCCTTTTATTAACCAGTTCCGCATTGAGAAAGTCGCGCTGTTAGGTGACATTCCATTTCTCGGCCCGATGCTTTTTAGAAACGCGTATATTACCACCTATCTTGGTTTTCTTATTCTTATACTTTCCGCTTTTATTCTTTATAAAACGCGTTTCGGGCTTCGCCTGCGCTCCTGCGGCGAGCATCCGCAGGCCGCTGATTCCGCGGGCATCAATGTTTACAAAATGCGCTACGCCGGCGTCATGATCTCAGGTGCGCTCGCCGGTCTTGGCGGGCTTGTATTTGTAATTCCCACATCAATTGAATTTAACCCCGAGGTTTCAGGCTACGGCTTTCTCGCCCTCGCCGTTTTAATTTTCGGTCAATGGAAACCCGGCAGAATTCTTGTCGCGGCGATTTTCTTCGGTTTTATGAAAGCGATTTCTTCTTCATATTCCGGTATTGAATTTATGAGAGCAATCCCTATCCCCGCTTATGTCTATAAAATGATCCCGTATATCGCGACCCTTATTGTGCTTGCCTTCAGCTCAAAATTCTCGCAAGCCCCGCGTGCTGAGGGAATACCGTATGATAAGGGGCACAGATAGAGCACCCGCAGGGTGTATATGAAAAAAGTTAAAACGTGCCGGCGCAAGATAAGTCTTTTATAAAAATAAATGTAGAACTGCTTTAGCAGTTCGTACGCGCCGCGGACACAGATAGAGCACGCGCAGCGTGTAGATGAAAAAAGTTAAAACATGCCGGCGCCGAAAAAATCATTAACCTGTTTTAATATAGAACTGCTTTAGCAGTTCGTGCGCGCCGCGGGCACCGATAAAGCACCCGTAGGGTGTAGGTGAAAAAAGTTAAAACGTGCCGGCGCCGAAAAAATCATTAACCTGTTTTAATATAGAACTGCTTTAGCAGTTCGTGCGCGCCGCGGACACAGATAAAGCACGCGCAGCGTGTAGATGAAAATTTAATTGTTACTATTCAATTATAGGGTTAAAATAAAAACATGGAAAAACAATATCACATTGGTTTCGATGATACGCACGGCGCGAAGTACGCGATCCTTCCAGGCGATCCGGGGCGCGTAGAAAAAATCGCCGCTCATCTTGATAATCCGCGTTTTCATTGCCAGAACCGCGAGTATACGACTTGGCTCGGAGAGCTTGAGGGAAAGACGGTTATGGTGATTTCAACCGGAATGGGGGGCCCTTCGACCGCGATTGGCATTGAAGAGCTTTTCGCGACCGGCGTGCGGAATTTTATCAGGGTCGGCACCTGCGGCGGTATGGCGCTACCTGTAACCGGCGGGGACATAGTAATCGCG
>Ga0209755_10007651_pt1 | contig 11675 bp, 11 predicted proteins | sample TergutCo191P1_FD_187301 | JGI IMG/M metagenome (GOLD analysis project Ga0209755, IMG submission 187301) | Cornitermes sp. P1 segment gut microbial communities from Petit-Saut dam, French Guiana - Co191P1 (SPAdes) (version 2) | ecosystem: Host-associated > Arthropoda: Insects > Digestive system...
CTTTAAAGGCGGCTTTTGTTGTGGGCAAAAACACACCGCGCGGACGCAAGATGCTTAAAAAAATCCAAGCCAGAAAAAAACGGGCAAATATAATTTCAACCGGACGCAAACCAGCCTGAATAAGGCTGCGTGCCGCAACCAATGTGGTCCCCCAGATGAGTGCTGTAATTAATGCAAAGATATGACCTTTTAATTTCGGTGCATGCATGAAAATCATTCCTCGCTTGGCATGAGTTTATGTTATACTTTAAAGGTTAAAATATGCGGAACAGCCGCATCAATTCAGGAGGCAATTATGACATATCAAACAAGTGGTGTGTGCAGCAAAGAAATCAACTTTGACATTCAAGACGGCATCATTACATCCGTTGCGTTTGTTGGCGGATGCAATGGTTCACTAAAAGCAGTATCGGCACTCGTACTCGGACAAAAGCCGGAAGATGTCATTCCGATTTTGCAAAGCATCACTTGCGGACAACGACCCACCTCATGCCCGGCACAACTTGCATTGGCACTGAGTGAAGCCATCATAAAATAGTAAAATACAATATTTCGGCAATTCAGATGCCATCATTAAACCCATGCAGCAATGCGGATAACAAATTGTTTCACGTTTATTCCGGTTTTATTTTGGCATCACCTAGATTGAAATGAATCCCCATTTGATCGGCACGAGCGGCCGCCCATTCATCCATCAACTGACCAAACCGATCCAAAGCTCCGAGCGCTTCAAAAGTGTCGAGGAGCTTTTCCATTTCTTCGGGGTCATTCATTTTAAGACCGGTACGGAAAACATGCAACATCTCTGTAAGCTCCGGTGACTCTGCATCATAATGTTCAACCGCACTCATAAATGTTTTGACCGCACTTTCATAATCTTTCACTTTAAAATACAGTTCCATTACAATCACGATATCTTGTGTAATGTTGTCTGCCGTTGCCTTGCGAATATCAATGGAACGCTCCATCAGTGGTATGGCGGTTTTTGCTTCGCCGCGTTCTTTATATATCAGTGCCATGTTGCGCACACAGTTTGCATAAAAAATATGGTGTTCATCGGCATGGGTTTCAAAAACGCGTTTTACATCTTCATATGCTTTAAGCGCATCAACGGTTCGCCCCAATTGTTTGAGTAAACCCGCACGTTTGTATGCAACATTTAAATATACGCTGTGGTCATTGCCCACATTTTCAAACACAATACTCAGCACATCATCGTACATCGTTAACGCCTTGAGCGGCTGATCGGTTTTTTCAAACAACCCTGCCAAGTAATTACATATTCCGGCTAAAGCCGCGTTTTGTTCATCATCTTCCATCAAATCGATTGCCGTTTGTGCATACACAATGGCTTGTTCATTATTATCCTTTTTTTCGTAAACATAAGAAATACACATAAGTGATTCGATCACCGGGTCGAAGAGCCCTGCGCGTTCACGTATTTTTAACGACTCATACAAAAAATCCAATGAATCTTCCAAGAAACCCACATCTTCAGATGCATGCGCTAAATTCACCAAGCTATCCGCATACAAAGGATCATCAGCACCCAAAACACGTGCCGTGATGCCGGCGACTTGAGAATGTATAAGATAAGCCTGTTCTTTCATCTGCATCTTACTCATCGCAATGGCCATCGCCGTCAAACGGTTGGCAAAGGCGAGATTATCATCTTGCAACATAATAATTTGCCGTGCGGATTCACCATATAACTCCACAGCACGTTCAAATTGATGGGCTTCATCATAAATTTTTGCAACATTAAATAAATCATTGGCATACGAAACAGACATATGCTCATCAACATGAAAATGTTCCCGAAGCAGCGCATCACCAACATGGATGGCTGCCTCGAGATCATTTTGAAAATAAAGAGATTGCATTTTATCCCGAAGGATGGAGATTTTATCCATAAATTAAATACACATTAATGCGATTTCAATCATCTGTGTGAGAGAACGCTCCCTTTCAATGGCCGGCATTGATTCTTCACGTGAAAACACTTTGTCTGAAATGGTACAAATACATAATGCATTTTTTCCGGCCCTTGCTGCATTGGTATAAAGTGCCGCCGCTTCCATTTCAACCGCAAGCACCCCTGCGGCAAGCCATTTGTCCATATTGCCGTCCGCACCATAAAAGACATCAGAAGACAACACATTGCCTGCTTTGATGGTTTTGCCCAGTGATGCAGCGGCATTGTATGCCTTGAGCATCAAATCAAAAGAGGCAATAGGGGCATATAAGCCAGGTACTTGCGCCATAATGGCAGGATAATTGGATTCGGTGCATGCACCAACACCCATGACGACATCACCCAGTTCCAGTGATTTGTGAATCGAACCGGCAGAACCGATACGGATAATGTTTTCTACACCATAAAAATGATACAATTCATAAGAATAAATGCCCATAGACGGACAACCCATGCCGCTGCCCATAACCGAGACAGGTTTGCCTTTATACGTACCGGTATAACCCAGCATGCCGCGAACCTCATTCACACATGTGATGTTTTCTAAAACGTTTTCCGCGATAAATTTTGCGCGCAGCGGATCACCGGGCATTAAAACTGTTTTTGCAAAATCGCCGGCCTTCGCTGTAATGTGAGGTGTTGGAATTGACATTTTAAAACTCCTTTTTCATTTATTTTATAAATATTTAAAAATAATGTTTGTGTGAGTATATCATAAAGTTGTATTATATAGGCAGTATTTCATATAATTTGAACCGAAAAAACAATGAATTTTACGAAAAGGAGATTTTTTATGCGTATTTTAGTGTTATGCGATGACCATTATCATCCGGGGAATGTTCCGGAAGCGGGCGTGAAATTACTGGATTCAGAAATGCTGTCATTTGATGTCATGTTTGATGCCGCCGAATTTGAAACGGGGATGCTGGCGGACTATGATGTTGTCATCATGTCCAAAGCAGACCATACATCCGGCGCCACGGAAGATCCGTGGAAAACATATGATGTTCAAAAAGCATTGGTGGATTTTGTTTCCGGCGGCAAGGGTCTTGTGGTAACGCACAGCGGCACTGTGGCCGGTAAAAACACAGCGGTGCTTGACAACCTTATTGGGTGTAAGTTTAAGTTCCACCCAGCCATTTGTCCGGTTACTGTTGATGGCATTAAGCCGCATCCTGTCATGAGCGGTGTGAACTTATTTAAACTGACCGATGAACATTATCATTTGGACATATTACAAGATGATGTGAATATTGTCGCCGCCGCTTATGCGGATGCACAAGGTGATGCATCAAAATATGAATCGGATCCCTACTTTAACGCACCGGCGGCCATTACTCCGGCAGTGCTGACACGTACGGAAGGTAAAGGACGTGTCTGCGTGATTGCATCCGGACATACAGAAGAAGTATGGACACATCCGGATTTTCAAACGTTATTAAAAAATGCAGTTCTTTGGACATCCTGCCAATAAGTTTATAAAACGCATAATATAATGGTCCGTTGAAAGCCGTAATGATTTTCAACTGTTTTATTTGAACAATCAAAAACAAACTGTTAAAATATTCGTAAATCAATATAGAATTTTTATTAATTTGTATAAAGGGGGCAATATCTTGCTGGACAAACAACTCGTTTATGATGTGCTCACCGCGGCACTTGCAACCGGCGGTGACCTTGCTGAAATTTTCATGGAAAATACTGCAAGCGACAACATCAATTTGACCAATGGACAAGTAGAAAAAGCCATATGGGGTATCGAATATGGTTTGGGGCTTCGCGTGATTTTCGGCACCAACTGTGTGTACGCCTACACCAACAACACATCGCGTGAGAGTTTACTGCAATTGGCAAAGGATTCCGCAGCGGCGGTCAAAGCACAAATTAAAGGTGACGCACCGCATAATTCTGTAATTATGCTGGATAAAACTGAACGCTTAAAATTTGCGGACAAAGTCATCATCCCTCCGGAAAAAGTGGGTAAAAAAGCCATCGTTGAAGCATTACACATCGGGGCTAATGCCGCAAAAGAATATGATCCACTGGTAACCCAAACCACCGGAACGTATGCACACCGCGATCAAAATGTATTTATTGCCAACTCAAACGGTTTGTGGGCAGAAGACCGCCGTGTGTCAACACGCGTTAGCATCACTGCCGTTGCATCAATCGGCAATGAAAAGCAAACCGGTTCTGAAGGTCCGGGCGCAAAAGGCGGTTTTGAAAACATTGAAAACACCGACATGAAACAACTGGGCGTTAATGCGGCAATAACAGCGGTCACCATGATTAAAGCGCAGCAGTGCCAAGGCGGAACCATGCCGGTCATCATCGGCAATGGCTTCGGCGGTGTGTTATTCCATGAAGCATGCGGCCATTCACTCGAAGCAACGTCGGTGGCAAAAGGTGCATCCGAGTTTGGTGCAGACCCCACCGGCAAACAACCGGGCTTCTACAACCGCATTGGTGAACAAATTGCAGATCCTTGTGTTAATGCCATTGATGACGGCACCCTTGAAGGTGAATGGGGTTCGTTGAACATCGACGATGAGGGTGGAAAACCCCGCCGCAATGTTCTGATTGAAAACGGTGTACTCAAATCATACCTTGTCGATTACTTGGGTGGACTCAAAATGAACATGCCGTCAACCGGTTCCGGTCGGCGCCAAAATTATAAATACGCACCAACATCCCGCATGAACAACACCTACATCCTTCCGGGTGAACATTCACTGGATGACATCATCGCCAATACCGAAAAGGGATTGTTTGCAAAAAAAATGGGTGGCGGTTCCGTAAACCCAGCAACCGGCGAGTTTAATTTTTCGGTGCGTGAAGGCTACATGATTGAAAACGGAAAGATCACCGAACCTGTACGGGGTGCAACACTTATTGGTAAAGGCGGACAGGTTTTAAAAAACATCGACATGGTTGGCAATGACTTTGATTACGGTCCCGGCATCTGTGGTTCACAGTCCGGCGGCGTTCCAACCAATTGCGGGCAACCGGCTGTACGCGTGAAAGAAATGATCGTTGGAGGTGCAAAATAATGACAGCATTTGAAACATTCCGTGATGAATTATTCGCACAAGCCCAAATTAAAGGCTTTGAAGATTATGAAGTATATTATTCCGCATCCAAAGGTTTTTCTGTTCGTATATTCCAAGGCGAAATTGCTGAATATAAAAATTCTGTAAACGAAGGCATCGGATTCAGAGGAACCATCAATGGTAAAATGGGCTACGGATCATCCGAAAACCTTGATGTATCCGTAATTGGCGCGCTCTTAGACAATGCCATTGCCAATGCCGGAATCATTGAAGATCCGGAAGTAGAAAAACTTTTTGGTGGCAGTGAAACTTATCCGGAAGTAAACAATTACAACGCTGCACTTATGGATGTTTCGGCAGACGCGCTTATTGGTGCCGCGCTCGCAATGGAAAAATATGCACTGGAACTCGATCCGCGCATCAAAATGGCAAATTACTGCATGGTCGGCAGAGACGCATCAGAAACAGCCATCGCCAACTCACATGGACTGAATCTATATCAAAAAAGCAACTTAATCTTTGGTTATGTGGGCGTGTTGGCAGAATCAAACGGCATCATGAAACCGGGCATGGACATTTGGTCGGGACAAGATTTTGCTGATTTTGATTATAAAGCAGTTGCACAAAAAGCGGTTGATAAAGCAATCTCTATGTTGGGTGCAGAATCTGTTGCATCCGGCGAATATCCTGTTCTCTTTGACAAAGATGCAGCACGCAGCCTCTTCGCAACGTTCTCCGGGATTTTTATGGCAGAACGCGGTCAAAAGGGTTTCTCAATGTTAAACAAAGAGCGCTTGGGTGAAACCATTGCCGCAGCACATGTAACCATTCGTGATGATGGCGTTACAGATTTGTCTTATGGCAGTTCTGCATTTGATGATGAAGGTGTGGCAACACAAAATAAAACTGTTATTGAAAATGGTATACTCACCAATTTATTGTACAATTTAAAATCTGCGGCAAAAGACGGCACATCCTCTACCGGGAATGCGTCAAAACCCGGCATCGCCGGTGCCATTACCACCAGTGTGTGCAATTTCTACCTTGTTCCCGGCGAAACATCTTATGATGATATGGTTTCCGGGCTTGAAAAAGGGGTCATCATCACAAACCTCGCGGGTTTACATGCCGGTGCCAACCCGATCTCCGGTGATTTCTCACTTCAAGCAGACGGATACTATGTAGAAAACGGAAAAATCGTAAAACCCATTGAGCAAATCGTCGTCGCAAGTAATTTTTACGATGTGCTCAAAAACATCGACACCATTGGCAGCGACTTAAAATTTAACGCCGCATTCGGCAATGTGGGAATGCCATCCATTTTGGTCAACGGCGTTAAGGTTTCCGGTTTATAATGTTAAGAACCATGATTTCATCAGCCATCGGTCCGCTGTATATTACAGCGGCCGATGGTTTTATTGTTCGGCTGCAATTTACCGAAGATCATGATGCAAAAACAGCATCAACGCCCGAAGCAAATAACGATAAAAATCAAGCTGTAATGGATCAGTGCATCCATGAACTGGATTTGTATTTCAAGGGATTGCTTCAAACATTTACCGTCTCTATCAAACCGCAAACAACACCGTTTCGGCTCAAAGTGTATGATGCACTTTTGTCCATCCCTTATGGCAAAACAATTTCATATAAAACGCTTGCGGCATGTGTGGGCAACCCGAAGGCATCACGCGCAGTCGGCGGTGCAAACAACAAAAACCCCATCGCCATCATTATCCCATGCCACCGTGTCATCGGCACAGACGGTTCACTGACAGGATATGCAGGGGGCTTACCCGCCAAGCAATGTTTAATTGATTTAGAAAAACAAAAATTGTAAGAGGATGCGCATATGAGTTCAAAAAATCTGAAATATCTTACTCTGTTGTCAAAAAACCATAAAAACATCAACGAAGTTACGGCAGAACTCATTAAATTATCTGCAATTTTAAACCTACCGAAAGGCACCGAGCATTTTGTGTCAGACATACATGGTGAAGATGAAAGTTTCGACCATGTGCTGCGCAATGCGTCCGGTGTCATTAAGGTGTACATAGACGAGCTCTTTGGCGATACATTAATGGCAAGCGAAAAGCGGAATCTCGCGACCATGATTTATTACCCGGTCGAAAAACTGGACTATATGCTAAACAACGGCAATGTTTCTGATGAATGGTATAAAATTCAATTATTTCGCCTTTTAAAAATTTGCAAACGCACGGCAAGCAAACACACACGCACAACCGTTCGAAAAAGTTTGCCGCTTAACTTTGATTATATTCTTGAAGAACTTATTTTTGAAGACACCACCATCATGCACAAACAAAATTATTACCATGAAATTATCGACAACATTATTAGTCTCGGTCGTGCCGGTGATTTTATTGTGGCTATTTCCGAAGTTATTCAGCACTTGGCAATCGACCATCTGCATGTGCTGGGCGATATTTATGACCGCGGCGATGGCGCGGCAAGGGTTATGGAAATTTTGCATCACTATCATTCCGTAGACATCCAATGGGGAAACCATGATATTTCATGGATGGGTGCCGCATCCGGTTGTCTGGCACTGATTTGCAATGTGATTCGCATCAGTGCGCGGTACGGAAACCTTTCTACCATTGAAGAAGATTATGGCATCAACTTAGTGCCGCTGGCGACGTTTGCCATGGATAAATATGCCTTTGACCCTTGTGAACGGTTCAAACCCAAGCCTCATGAAGGACTGAGTGAGAAAGAACTGGAGCTCATGGCAAAAATGCACAAAGCCGTCGCCATCATACAGTTTAAACTGGAAGCGGAAATCATTAAACGCAGACCGGAATTTAAAATGAATGACCGCATCTTGCTCAATCAAATAAATTTTAAAACCAATACCATCAAACGCGGCAACAAAAAGTACCCGCTCACCGATGACTGTTTTCCGACCATTAATCCGGAGACCCCGCTGGAACTTTGCGCGGACGAAATGGATGTGTTGGAAAAGTTGAAATTTTCATTCATGAACTCACCACGACTGCAAAGCCATGTGCGGTTTTTATTTAACAATGGATCGCTGTATCGTGTGTATAATTCCAATCTATTGTTCCACGGCGGCATTCCGTTAAACGATGACGGCTCATTTAAAACAACACAAGAATTTGGCACAAATCTAAAAGGAAAAGCGCTGCTGACCCGGCTGGAACAACTTGCACGGCGCGGATTCTTTGGTGCCGGAAAATCAAAGCAGCAGGGACTTGATGCCCTATGGTATTTATGGTGCGGCCCCAATTCCCCGCTCTTTGGTAAGGACATCATGACGACGTTTGAACGGTATTTTATTGACGATGCCGAGTGCCACAAAGAAACATACAATGCATATTATACTTTGCGTGATGATACCAATGTCATCAACACAATCTTGGCAGATTTTGAATTGTGTCCGGTAAAATCACGCATCATCAACGGCCATACCCCGGTACTGGCAATCAAGGGTGAATCCCCTGTCCGTGCCGACGGCAGAATGCTTGTTATTGATGGTGGTTTTGCACGCAGTTACCAACAAGTCACCGGCATCGCAGGGTACACACTGATTTATAATTCACAAGGACTGCTCCTTGCCGCGCATGCACCGTTTACATCGGCAAAACACGCCATTGAAAATGAAGCAGACATCCTTTCGGACACCACCTATATTGAAAAATATCCACAGCGTAAAAAAATCGCGGACACCGACACCGGCAAAGAAATACAGGAGCAAATCACAGATTTGATGAATCTGCTGGAAGCATATCGGTCGGGTGAGATAAAGGAACGGTAAGAAATTTTGTTAAATAAAAAATGCATCACACCATTCTGGTGTCGGTACATTTATTCCGCGTTTCTGTTGGTATTTTAATAGCATCAACATCACGATATTAAATAATTAAAAATATTCTTTCATGTAAAGGAGCCGCAATATGTTTGATGCCATCGCACTTATGTTAAGTGAACTTGATTTTATCACAACACACATCACGGCAATTGTGATGATTTTAACATTAATTAGCCTGTTGCTTGCAAATCTGACGCGTTATCTGCAAGCAAAAAAATACGGAATACCGCTGAAGATGATTCATCAAGCGAGCATTCCGGACAGTCTTGATATTTGGGTAACCTTGGTGGTGGTATTGGGTCTTGGCATCGTTCTCCCCTTTGCCATTATTTATGTGCGCATTCCCGGCATCGCTGTATTTTTTATTGTGCTGATGTCCGTCTTTCTCATCATGTTGTATGTCGGCACAAAATTTGGTAGAACGAAACACGACAAAGCCGGAAATATTGTAAAAAACATTGATTACAGCAATCATTTTTATGCGGTAGTTGCTGTGTTGGCAGCATGTGCAACAACATTTTTACACCATGATGCGCACTTAAATGTATCAGTGGATACCCAGTCCGGCGTAATGTCATTTTTGATTATATTTGCCCGCATCTTACGGGGTGTAGCACTGATTCCCATTGTGGGTGGATTGGGACGTCGTTTATACAATGGGATCTCCGGCAATCAAGATTTTATGACCATTGAAATTGACGATGTGCTGCATCTTATTGCGATGCGCCATGTCCTAAATTATTGGGTGCTCATTCCATGTACACTTGAAAAGACGGCATCAAAATCAGAGATACATTTTACCATTGAAAATAAAAAAATTAAAAAAACCGAGATTAATGAAGATCAGTTGATTGATACGCTGGTATTCAAAAAAGGTAGTTTTATTATCCGCGATATTTCTATTTTGGACGGCACCAAAAATATTTTATGCCGCAGTAAAATCTTATTGCAACCGGTGAAAGAATAGAACATATTTCCGCTGCGAAAATACCGCAATGAGCATGTTGCAAAAAGCCCTCGTTTTACAATGTTTCAATCACACCCAGTGATGCATTAAACACGGCACCGGTTTCCGGATTGCGTGGCGAGTTGATGTTATAAATAAAACCGGTTTTGCCATAGCGTCCGAGTTTTGTTTCATCAAAATAATCCGCATCCATGCTGATGTGTTTTGCTTTGACGGCCATCACCACATGATTGCTGCCTTCAATGTTTTGCTGTTCCCATAGATATTCACATTCAATGTTTAAGAAACACTCTTTGATGCGCGGTGCATTTACCGTGATGCCTTTTTCTGCGGTGAGTCCGGACACGGTAATTTCATCAAGTTCAAACTTATTGTTTTCAATGGTTTTTTTGCATAACGGATAAACCGCTGCGGATGGGAAGTTAATGACGCAACCACCCGTTTCTTTCAGCGATGCATACATATGTCCATTTTTATTCACGCCACCAAAGATGCAAATAAATTCGTCCATGTCGCTGATAAAGTTGACCCATGACTGCACGGTAGCATTCTCTGTGCCATTGGATTTATAACCGGTCACCACACAAATGGGTGACGGAATGCCCACTAAAAAGTCCATCCATGAAAACATGGACAATTCACCGGGATAATTTTCTGTGAATTTTTCGGGCTTTAACGCAAATTCTTTTTTCATGATTTTTGCCTCCTGTGATGAATAAAATGATTTGAAGAATCATTATAACATGAAATGATGGATTACTTGATTTTAAGGCAAGATGTGACTTGAAGTTACTTATCTTACGTTATCATTAAATTTTTCAAATTGTTTGTCGTGATGAAACACATTCTTACACCTGCTTGGTTAACAGTTTATAAACTTGTTCTATATAGGGAAAGCCTCTATGGATTTCCGCATTGAATTGTCCCGTCAATTTACGTTTTCCGGTTTCCGCAAAATACCAAATCGAATAAGCACGTGTCATATATTCATATGCCATCGTCAAACCCATGGCATAAACGGCAAGATTTTCTTTATCAACCGAATCATCACACAATTTACGGAACACATCATTTTTCATGTACAGATTCTCGGCAATTGGATTTGCAACAGAATGCATTAACTCATGAACAACCGTTTCTATGATGAAAAAATTAGCCATTCCGAACAAGCAGGGGACACAAGCGTAGCAAATTTTGTGATCTTTTTCTATTGTATATCCGCCGTACGCATGATTTTTACTTGACGGCGATATTATAAATTTCAAATGAGTATGGTTTAATCCATGATTTGCAAGCCAGTCAAAATTTATATATTTTAGTGCACACTTTTGGAAATGGTTGCTTCGTCTGCGGTAAAATTTTGTATTTTTTAAGAAAAACTTGGAAAACTTGCTGTCAACATAAAATTGATTCAAGTGAACAACAAATTCAGCGGTGTTTTCTCTGGTCCATCTCGTTATATTTCCAATCACCTTAATTAAAGCATCAATATTTTCAATTAAAGAAAATGTATTATCAACCTTTTCCAAATGAATCGCCATATGAAATACAGCATCAAAACCGAATCGCAGATTTTGTGCGTACATTACAGCCGAATGATTTTTCATATTTCCAAATTGCAAATTCAATTTTCGCTGATATTTTGTCTTTACGTCATTGTACTCAATGTTTCCGGCCAATCGAAATATTAACGCAACCAACTCAAACCGTTCATCCACAAAATGATTTTCAAATTTATACACACCAGCACCAGCCTTTTATATTCTATCGTAACCCTTGCGTTATTTTAATATTCAAAGGTGTCACAAACATATTATCCATAATCCATTATCA
>Ga0209755_10007652_pt1 | contig 11674 bp, 10 predicted proteins | sample TergutCo191P1_FD_187301 | JGI IMG/M metagenome (GOLD analysis project Ga0209755, IMG submission 187301) | Cornitermes sp. P1 segment gut microbial communities from Petit-Saut dam, French Guiana - Co191P1 (SPAdes) (version 2) | ecosystem: Host-associated > Arthropoda: Insects > Digestive system...
AGGTAGTTAGGGAGAACAGGATGAGATTAAAATCTCAAACAGGTTTGCAACTTTGGAGAACCTAAGTTTCAGCAAGGACATGCACAGGTCTTGGGAAAACACTAAACAGAATGTCAAAATCTCAGGGAAAGAAATTATTCAAATTTCATTAAAATATGTCAAGGATAACAAGTAGTTAGTATTGTTAGTAGGAACAGAAGATACATAAACCATGGTCTGATGAAGAAGCTTCAAAATTTGTACATCAAAGCAAGCAGGTTAAAATGCAGTGGTTAAGGATCCACAAATAAATGTAATTTGAACAAGACGGCAATGTACATATAGCGTAACACTGAGGTGAGTTTGTGCAACCATTGTTGCAGTGGAAAATCAGTTAAGTATTACATAGCCCAAGAGTGTGTTTGTAGCCTTAGGTATCCAGTGTGCAATGCTCATGTGCCATATTGTCATGTGTGGCCTGTCTGGTTCTACAATATTTTTCCACATTCTGTTATCAACAGCCCAATTTTTTAAAAAAGTTACTGAACATAAAATGTGTTTCAATTTTTCTACAACTTCTGTCTCGAACCTTTCTCATTCTCAGAAGAAATGAGGGAGATATAATCATGGTATATTGGTGATGTAAAGTACCTATTATCCTTGATAGATTTTAATGAAATTTGAATAAATCAAATATCAAATTTCATGAAAATCTGTCTAGTGCGAGCCGAGTTGTTCCATGCAGACAGACAGACAGACATGATGAGCAGGTACTTTTACCAATATTGCGATTGCGCCTAAAAAGTCACACTAGAAAATATGACACATTTCAGGGACAAAATTAATATTTGAAAGGTAACTATAATGAACTTTAAACAAACAGTAAGAACAAAATATTAAGAGACCTGTATAACAGCATCAATTGATTTAAGAAGGGTTACCAGCCTGGAACTTGGTAGAGGGTGACACGGATGATGTGCTGGCAAATTCTGAGAGTATTTTGCCTAGGAGGAGGAATGACTTCTGCCACTTATTTAATATACAAGGGGATGATCATGTTAAGCAGAACAAAACATGTACAGGAGCGGCACTAGCGCTGGAGCCCAGTGCCTTGAGGTGGATGGCTACTGAAAAGCTGAAATATATATACAACCAAGTACTGATCCAATACCAGCAGAACTGATTCAAGAAGAAGGTAGAACTAGGCATTCTGAACACCATAAATTTATTAATTCTATTTGGAATAAGGAAGAGTTTCCTGAACAGTGGAAGGGGTCAATTACTGTCCCGATTATACGGAGGATGACAAAACAGACGGCAGTAACTGTAAAATTATATCACTGTTATCAGCTACATAAAACATTTTATCCAACATCGTTCTGTGAGTATTAATTCCAATGAAGATGGTATTAGTGTTTATTTTAGCATAACAGATCAACTTATGATCATACATTCTCCATTCGTCATATACTTGAGAAAAATATTCTCAAAGAGTTTATCCCTACAAAATTAGTTAGGTTAATAAAAATGTTGATGAATGTAGGCTTGACTAGCAGCAATAAGATTATTAATATAATAACATGTTTAACTGGAGCATATAATAGTCAGGATAGGCAAATATTTGTCTTAGAGATAAACTATTCAGGGGTCAAAAAGGTCGATATGATCGTAGGGGTTGTACAGATGCTGACATGTAATACATAAATCCTTAAAAAAAACGGAATGTGCCAACACCTGCAGCTCTGTCGACAAATCCTGCTACCGTGTCCATGAAGGCTAAGGCCACGTGACCCGTGGACAATGCAGCTTAAATTGTGGCAGAAGGGAAGAGGTGAAGGCAAAAGTCCAGTGCCTTAAAACTTGCCAAATCAGCTAGGGGAACACACCCCAACAGAAAAGCATGCCAGTCTACAGGCAAAGCGGCAGCCCCACCACTAGATTTACCCTCCAAAAGACAGTAATCTCATACAAGGTATAAGGGGATATCTTCAACTACCTAGGAAAGGCCCAAAAAGAAGAAACAGACCATCATTCACAATGACAGCAAGGGTAGGCATGGTGAAAAAAGAATGAGGGAACTGAAAGTAGCCACTTGGAACATAAGAAGAATGGCGGAGGATATGGAGAAATTCTGACACAGCCGTTATCAGAGAAGCAAAGAATAAAAACAGAGAATCAGAAGATTTAGGTAAATATGTAATGATTTATTATGAAGTACCTAATGACCAATGGGCAGCATCTGGAGGAGCAAATGAAAGACTGGAAACAAAGATAAAACACTATACATGGATTTCAGACAGAATCATTTTAACCAATTTAGAAACTACTGAACCGAAATATTACAGTTGCTGGAGTATATGCCCAGCAGAAGGAAGACAAAAAATCACAGAATTGTTTTAAAATGAATTTCAACAAGGTATGAACAAAATCCCTAAAAAGGAAATCATCATATCAGGAGACTTTAATGGAAGGATTCACATGCACCTAATCTATGACTAAATGGTGAACAAGTAATTAACCACAATGTAACAGCTTTAAGAGATTGTTGTGCATTCAGTAAGCCCAAAATAACAAACCAATTCTACAGACACAAAAACCTGTACATAAATTTACGTGGGAAGCAAGAGGAACCAGGTCCATAATAAATTCCATAATCATGTACATACTGGGCCAGCAAGGCAACAGCATCAACATACAGACTGTATATACAGCCATCACACAGAGGCAGTCATTATAACAACAAAATGATTTTAGCCCATTTTATTATAAATACGACAATTTTAATATTTTAAAGATTTAAACATTGAAATTTCAACCTACGTGAAATAATTTTAAAATTTAAACTATATTACCAACTACTGCACTGGACATACTTATACAACTTGGCAACATACTAACTACGAAATCCCTGAGGATGCCTCGAGTGTCAAAACATGTAGGAGGAATGTGATAATTTGTCAATTAATTGTACATTTGCAAGTCATTGTAAAAGCAATCCCATTACAGGCCTGGACAAGCCCCGAGGGTTCCAGGAGGTTGGGGCTCCCAGATTTCAAGACAACTGGCACATGAAGGTGGTTTGGTTGTCAGCCCTACACACCGGCCGCCTTGCCCCCAGCAAATTTTCCTGGTACTCATTTCTGTTAGAGGCTGAATGAACTCCAGGGCCATAGTGCGGCCAGAAGGATTACGAGTATGTCAATGAAAAATTCCAATGACACCATCGGGAATCGAACCTGCGACCTTCCAGCTTGTAGCACAGTGCCTCAACCAACTGTGCCACCATGTGCCCCTGTGACATCACTTTCTGCTAGCCTCCAACACAAAACAAGAGTGGCCACGGATCATGTGTGCTCAATCATGTTAAACTGGAAATTATCCCATCAATTCAAAAGTGGTGTAAATTTTCAGGTTGTATTAAAGCCAAATTGTGCAAAAGACCTCGCATAAAAAGAGACCTGCCTATACTATACTATGATCAGGCTACATAAAGCTGCTGTTTTACTCTCCCTTTATTGGACAGTAAGCATGAACCAAAGGCTTGTCAAAAATGCATGAACAAGGTTTGCACACTAGAAGCTTGCACATTTTATTCAGATACATAGATCTGTATGCGTGAAAAATTTGTATAACTGCATATTTGTAGATTCATTCACTTTTCAGACTGAAAAATAATATTTATAGATTCCAATTTGTGTGTATGTGTGTGGTGTTCACAAGCATACTGTAATACCACTTCAATACATGATAAAAACAGCAACATAATAAATAATGCTGTTTTCACACTTCTCCTACTTATAATTCAGCTAAAACTGTTACTGTTAAGCATGCTGTAAGTTCTCAAATTCTGAAGGATTAACATCAAAGTCTTTCATAGTTCTTTGCAGAATCCACCACTCACCAAGGAATCCAATATCAACTATTCGTTCATGAAAATTTGAAAACTTTGGTTCTAGGTAATTACAATGTGCTTGATAAAGCCCAGATGATTTGTCATAATCACTGATCCAGATAAAGTTAATGATACCCAGACTTAGTGTCCGCATTACACCCATGTTGTAACACATTTCAAGAAACCTGAGATGACTAACAGCTTGTGGATTACGAACTGACTCTCCAATCATTGTCATCTCATTTGAATAAAAGAGAAATTTGTCACGAAAAGTCCACTCATCTGGATTTTTATGTGCACAGTATGCTATGAAGCCTAGCCCTGTAAAAGAAGCAGAGTGTTACACACAATAACTACAAAGAATTTCCACAAAATAACATTGAAAAACAATCTCCACAACAAAGGTGCACAAATTTTCTAAAAATCTAGAAGCCACTAAGAATTCCAGTCATCAGAGTGGTGATATGAAGTACAGTCTGAGAATACACAAATGTTGGGCGCCAAAGTGCAAGTAAGTAAAAGTAGTCACAACGGTGATCTGTCATCTGGGATTTGTGTTATCAAACATTTGGAGATTTCCCTTGCTGGCAAACAACAGAACATCACACCCATAGCCTTGTTTATAAAACACATAAAAATAATGTTAAGTAGGGGACCTGACTGCAAGTTAAGAAACTGAATAGTCAAGGCGCAGCAATACTGATAGGTCCCAAAAAGTAAACCTTAATTACAATATTATAATCATGTTACATCTCAACACAAGTGTATTCTTAAAAATTAAGTACAGCTGCATGTTTTAGCTAGCTAAAGGAGCCATCATCAGGCCAAATATGAAGAAAATAAAAGGGAAGATTTACAGCTCCAATTAATGGTATCACATCTCAGACTTACAAAGGGGATATTATATAACACATGTAAACATGTATAGGATATGCAGCTTCAGGCATAATAAGATTCAAGGTAAAATTGTTTATTATGTAGATGATTGTGGCTGGATGATGAATATAATAAAATGAAGTATCTCCAATAATTAAACTGAGGGCAGTGTAGGCAAGTTTGCTCAAAGAGAGCTCACCTTCCAACTCAATACAACTGAGACATGTGAAAGTTTAAAAAAAAAATTGCAAGACATATGAAGTGAACCTTATAACTTTACCAAGCACATGTATTAGAGTTATGCTCAAAACCAGAACACCTGAAAAGAATGCAGTCTTGTATATTTATTTAAGATGTAAAAGAGAACCATCATAAAATTCAACTCCATGTAAATTTTTAATACACTTCTTCAACCCAATTTCAATCTTAAATTAAACTTCTATTTTATTAGCACCAAATTTTAACCAATCTAACTCCTTATTAAAGCACCCCATACCATTCCAGGTTTTGTACATATAATTAATAAAAGATATAATACTACTTGAATAACATTAACTACATTCCAATGCGCTACCATTCAGCCATATATATAAGGTTTTCAACGCGTACATGCAAGCCAACTCTGTGTATACTTGCCTATGCTGTCCTCAATTTAATTACTGGAGATATTATGTTTTATGATATTCAACACACAGCTACAACCATCTATCTAATAAGAAATTTGAACTTGATACCTTATTATGCCTGAAGCTGCTAATCTTTTATATGTTCACATATATTATATAATATCACCTTTGTCTGAGATCTCAAACCATTAATTGCAGCTGTAAACCTTCCTTCTCCTTTTTTTTTTACATTCAGCCTGATAATGGTTAATTTGGCTAGAAAAAATACGTAGCTGTTCTTAACCTTTAAGAATAAAATTACGCTTAGGCAGAATTATATTATTCTTGTGATAACGTCAACACAATGGAGATGAATCACCTTAAAATGGTAAAACTTAACACTTCTTCATAGTTTTAAAGGATTGCTTTTGTCTATAAAACTGCAGACATATCAAGATACGTGCATTTACACCGACACCTTACTTTGAACTGGGGGAAGGAGAAATACACTGTCAGATTAGTAGACTTCACATATTCTATGCTGAATATAAAGGCAACATGTTCAACCAAAATGCTAGTAAATTTCTTACCATATGTCTTGCATGCACATCCCATTCTCTGTAGTCTTCATGAGTTTATTGAGACTCCTGTTTCAGACACAGAAAGGAGTCTAGAGGGCTCTTTGAATTATAAGTACAAACTTTCACACTTGTACATTATTTCAATATCAAATGTTCATAGTTAACTGTTTGTTAACTATGGTACTGTTTAATATGAAACAGTAATGTATAACTGCAATGGCTAATGTGAGCTCAGAGCTATGTCACATAACAGTTCTTGTTACATTACATTAACTAATAGTTCTCAATTGACTATAATTAGTATTTTTATCACAAAACTCAATAAATGAACTTATGGAGCAGGTCCTTCTTGGAAAACTGATACTCCTCAGTTGGGCTAAAATACCCCTCCTTCATGAGGCCCGAAGGTCCATTACGACATTCACAAAACCTGGCACTGGGTACTATCCTAAGCCTGTTTGAAACCAGTTCACAACCTCACATCCTGTATATTTTATTATCCACTTTAACATTATCTTCCCATCTGTGTCTAGGCCTCTCAAGTAATTCACTTCCTTCAGGATCCATGGAAAAAATTTCATGTCCACTGCTCATCTACCCATGCATGCTATATGCAATGCCCACCCCCTACCACAATTTCCTTGATTAACTCACCCTAATTATAAAAGAAGAATAAACATGAAATTCCTGCAAAGTAATTCTTCCCAGGCCTAATTTCATCTCGGCACCATGTTCCCTTCCAGCACCCTATATATATAAAACCTTATTCCCTCAGGGTGTAACCAGCATTTTTTGCTGAATAAACACAACATATAAAATTAAAATTTTGTACATTTTAATTATTAAATACAAACAGGATGATAAAAATCACAAACTGAATCATTAAGTGCTATCCAAATTTAAGCCACTCTTTCACTGTCTCATTAATGTAATTATGACTTGAAGATTCAAGTCCTCCAGGACATTTCGTCATGTCAACTGGTAAATCATTACTAATGTTTCAAAGAACAAAACTCCCCTGTTTTCAGGGTCCAGAAAGCCAAGAATGGTAGCTGCACCACCAGCCACCCATCCAGCCTTTGTTTGGCCATTCCTACTGCCTAACTTGTTCTTTCCCTACATAATACAACCAGTTCACCTAACAATTTATTTTTCTTTGACTACCCTGAATATGAAGGCAGAAACATTCTCACAAATTTTGGTAAACAATTACCACCCAACACAGCATCATATCCCATTAAGATGCAGATCTTGTCAGCATCGCTGTAAGAACATAAAATCTTGCATACTTGCAATTTATTACTATCATTCCCAAGTATTATAACTCTGTCACATTTTAAAAGAATTTCTTAACAATCTTTATAAAGAATGCACCAACAAAATGTGATGATTTCCAGATCATTGTTTTGATGAATCAGGTTAAATGTAAGAAACAAACACAGAATTAGTAATAAAGTGCCATTTAATATATGGTATTTATATTTTAAAAATTGTATTTTCTAAGTACTCTCCCTGGCATGCAATGTATTCCTGCAATCATTATCAAACAATTAACCATAACTGTTCATCCAACATTTATCCATGCCTGTAATTTTGGCCTTGATGTGCTCATTCAACTCCCTGGGCATGAGGTTTGGTTGCATGCACTTGGCTTTCAAGTGTCCCCAGAGAGTAGTTGGACAAAGGGAGGTCAGGAGACCTGGCTGGACAGACAATATCACAAATAATATGAAGTAATGCATCTGGGAAAAATGGGTCTCAAACAATCCACTAGTTCACAGGCTGTGTGAACTGTGGCATTGTCTTGCTGATACCACAGCTCACCACTGATGGGGTCAGCAGCCACTTCTAAAATCGCCAGCATTGCTTGATGTCACATTGAGTTTATGGTCACTGTACAGTTGCCTTCTTCAAAGAACTATGTTCCAGTAATTCCAAAAGTTGGCACTCCTCACCAAATATTGACTTTCAAACAGTGTAGAGTTTTTTAAACATACAAGGTGCTACCCAAAAATTCAGGGAATTTAAACAGCATGCATGAACCGGTTGTATGCCCTTCCGCCACTAGATGTGGCTAGCAGTATGCTTTGTGAATCAGTGTGCCAACAGCTGTCAAGCTGAGAGGACGTGTTACTAAGTTCAGTGCATTTTTGTGAGGTTATGTTTCAGCGATCCAGCGATTTTTTTTACAACTGATAACAGATATTAAGGAGCAAAGAACCTGCAACAAATTTTGTTTCACTCTTAAATAAACTGCTGCAAAAACCCACCGAATGCTGCAGGAAGCCTTCAGAGATAATTCCATGAGCCAAAGCAATACTTTTTTATGGTACAAACGCTTCAAGGACAGACATCTTTCCATGACGATGAGCATTCTGGATGACTGTCAACAAGCACAACACTGAAAAACATAGCAAAAGTTCATGAGGCTATCCTTGCAGATCATAGGAAAACTAACCATGATGTTTGTGAGATAATAGGACTGTCATACGGGACCGTTCAATGCATTTTGGTGGACAATTTGAACAGGAGATGCATTTGTGCGATATTTGTGCCAAGACTGCAGAGCAATGACCAGAAGGCCCATTGCATTTCTGTCTGCAGGGAACTCAAACAAGCCAGAGACGACCTCAGCTTCATCCCCAATATTATTATTGGTAATGAAACATGGGTGTATGGTTATGACCCTGAGACTAAGCAGCAGTTGTCGCAGTGGAAGTTGTCAAATTCACCGCGGCCGAAAAAAGCGCATCATGTTTGCAGCAATTTCAAGTGCATGTTGATCTTTATTTTGACATTCAAGGCATTGTCCACAAGGAATTTGTACCCCCTGGTCAAACCTTCAATGGCAAGTTTTACTGTGAGGTTTTGAAGTAGCTGAGGGAGGGCATTCACCGCAAACATCCAGACAAGTGGAAGAACAACAATTGGTTTCTCCACCATGACAACGCGCCCGCTCACACATCACTTGTTCGACAATTCCTGACTTCCAAAAACATTACAGTGATTCCCCAGCCCCCCTATTCGCCTGACCTTGCCCCCTGCAACTTTACCTATTCCCCCCGAGATGAAATTATGGCTGAAAGGGCATCGTTTTGACACGACTGAGAAGATCCACGCAGAATTGCAAAATGTTATTGACACACTCACATTTGAGAACTTCCAGGGATGCATGAAATCATGGGAAACATGCTGGTAATGCTGTATACATGCCCAAGGGGACTACTTCGAAGGAGACGGCGGAAACTAGGAGTTATGACAAGAAAAATTTTTTTATGGTCAAATTCCCAGTTTTTTGGGTAGCAACTCATACAACATGGTTGTTCATAGTTCCAGCATTGATAATTTTTACTGACATCCACAGAAGTGGAAAGTATGTGCTGTCAGACATAAGCAGTCTTTGAATAACACTAACGACTGCATACAAGATATTCATGAACTGCCTGCAGCCAATACATTTTCTTCCACTTTGTACACTATGTACAGGTGCTAGTGTATGAAACTGCAAAAGCTGCAAATCACAAAGGCATAAAACTTGCCCCTGACATTGCAGTACATTAGTTACAGCTGTGTTCTGAAAAATGTCACATTCTACTGATGCACCTATTATGATTTTATCCTGCATTCTAGTATCAAGAAACATGGAGAGACCAGTTCATGTAAAGCACAAGTATAATTTTTCTGTGTAACACATGAATTGGGCAACATTCATGTGTGTAGTAGGATAAAATTCATATGAAAATGGTAAGTAATTCTTTGGGTGGGGTAACAGTATGTCCGTTGGTTCTGTGGCCAAAAAGCGGGATCACTGTAGCAGCCCCAAATCATAAATAAATGAATAGGCAACACTGTGTGGAATGAAGTAGGACAAACTGAAGTGTCTGGAGAAGAGTATGTCCCAGTGTCACTTTGGCACCATAAATTCTACAGTGACTGCCTTGAGGTCAAACCTTGACCTCTGCATTAATAATCTAGTAACAGCCTGAGCTATGGCATGGCCCATGCAATACGGTTGACTTTAGATGAGATGGAGATATAAGTTGCCTACCTTCCACTAGCCAGTCACATCAAAGGCTTGTTTGTGCAACAATGATGTAGGCCATTTTGTAACCTGGTCTATTTGCATACAGTTATGTGACAATATAAAGCTATTCAATCAACTACAGTGTTTAGTACATGTACTTTATTACCTCTACTCTAGATGAAGACAATGCTATAAAACCACCACCCAGCCAATACCAAGAACTAGCAGTACTTATGGGACTTCAATAAATTGCTCTACCTGCTAGTACACCACATTAGCATCAATTCTCAATGATGCTACACTTTCACATATCCACTTTGGATCACTATGGTTTGGTATGTCACTGCAACAGATCTAGACCCCCTGAATGTATATCAGTTGAAAGGAGACTTTATCCAGTAGACCTTACAGTTTATCACCATAGACAGCTTCATATGAGTGGAGTGGGCAGAATCCATACTCTGTGACTGGGATATGGCAGTGTACAATTAGGTACTTACAATGTGACAAACACAAGTTTTTTCTCGAACATAAGCAACCTACATGGTGTGGCTATAAACTAAACGGACTTGATTTTTTTCCTCTTCCCCGTAAACTGGGCAACAGTGAGTGGTGGCTTGTGCTCTCCCCTCCATTCACAGTTACAATTTCAAGGTCGTGCAGAGGTTTGGCAGTAGCCAAAGCTTGACGTGGATTGTGTTCTTGTTCTCTGGTGGAATCATGTTAAGTGTTAATGTGGAGCAATGCGTTAATGTGAAATTCTGTGTGAAACTTGGAAAATCTGCTACAGAAACATACGATTTGTTGAAGAAAGTTTACGGTGATGAGTGTCTATCTCATACTCAAATTTTCAAGTGGTTTAAAAGGTTTAAAGAAGGAAGGGAAGAGATCAGAGATGATCAGCACCCCGGTCATCCCAGCACATCAAAAACAGATGCTAACATCAAAAAAGTCGGTGAAATTGTTCAACAAAATCATCGCCTGAGCATTCAAGCAGTTGCTGAGTTAATTAACAATGACAAGGAAATGTTCCCGACAGATTTTACATAACAATTTCAACATGAAAAAAGTGTGTTCGAAGATGGTGCCAAGAGTCCTCACTCCTGCACAAAAGGAAATTCGAATGAACATTTGTGCTGACATTCTTCAAAACAATAAAAATGACCCAAACATTTTACAGAATGTAATAACTTGTGACAAATCATGGTTTTTTTTCAATACGACCCAGAAAGTAAGCACCAATACATGCACTGGAAGTGCCCAAGTTCACCAAGGCAAAAGAAAGCATGGCAGATCAAATCCAAATTTAAAGCAATGATGATCGTTTTTTCCAACATCCAAGGGATTGTTCAGGTGGATTAGGTGTCTGAAAGTCAGATCGTTAACCAGGTCTACTACAAGGAGGTTCTGACAAACCTTTGTGAATGGGTGAGAAGAAGAAGACCTGAAATGTGAAGAACGGCTCATGGGTTCTTCACCAGGACAACGCACCGGCACACAACACCCTGTCTATCACGTCGTTTTGGATAAAGCACAAGATCACTGTGTTGGAACATCCATCATTCTCACCCTACCTAGCCCCATGTGACTTTTTTTCCCCCAAAGATCAAGTCTGCATTAAAAGGAACCAGGTTTCAGTCCACAGATGCAGTGAAACCAAAAGCAACGGAGCTCACGAATAAGTTTTCAGAAGAAGACCTGCAGCATTGCTTCCAAC
>Ga0209755_10007653_pt1 | contig 11674 bp, 13 predicted proteins | sample TergutCo191P1_FD_187301 | JGI IMG/M metagenome (GOLD analysis project Ga0209755, IMG submission 187301) | Cornitermes sp. P1 segment gut microbial communities from Petit-Saut dam, French Guiana - Co191P1 (SPAdes) (version 2) | ecosystem: Host-associated > Arthropoda: Insects > Digestive system...
CCAGCGGGTACGATCAGGTGAGCAAGGTTTCATATGGAGAGTAATGCCAATGAACTTGCAGTAGAGTTTCTGCAGAAATGAGTTAGTTAACTACTTTTGTGTCCTTGTGATGTATTTCTAGATGCATATTTGTTAAAGTCATTTCAAGAACATCCTGTACATGCATGTGATGTTACTTTTTTCCCCCCCTTTTTTAATTCTTTCAGCTGCTGCTTACCTTCTGGTGTCGCTTATTCCAAATCCACACTTCAGGCAAGGATATCGGTCAGCCCGTACCCTTGCCAGTCCACACAAAGAAATGCTGATTACATCAGAAGCACAGTTGGTGCTCCACCAAGTGTACACCATTCTGCTGCGCTTGCTGAAACCAGCACGACACTACACTGACATTCAGACTCATGGTACAATGAAACTGACTGCTTACTTTGCCCTACTTACGTACTGTGTCATCTCTCGCACTGAGAAACTCATGGTAAATACCCATCCTATCTCTTTATTAGCTTCAGAAAATGTTCTCCATAAAGTAGAAAATGGGTGAAGTTTGTTTGCTGTGTGTTTAATTAAGTGCTGTATTATCAGAATGTATGGGTGAGTGAAGATAAAGCGCCACACATTTGTTTTCTTTACACTAGATGTAGGTGAGTGATTGGTCATCTCTATAACCAAGCCATTTCCCCTCTAGCAAAAAATAGGACGGGTTGCTTGGTGGGGCCCTAGAGCCTGTCTAGATTGCTTGAAGTATGAAAAAACCTTTGTCCCCTCCCTGAAATTGAATCTTAATTCCATGATGTATAGCCAGGTCACAATAGTTTGTGCTGTCCCAGCTCCCTACTAAGAGAGGTCAGTGTCAGGTTTGTAACTGTATGGCCTACATGTTCCATCCTCGTGGCATATTGAAGATTATGGTGTATTACCCTGTTACATTTCATGACCACCATTGGCATCTGTTTATGTTGTTTCTTACAGGTTATGGTAAACATGTTTGCCAGTCAGAATTAAAATTATGTGCAACTGAATTCCATGATATGCAGTTCACTTTTAGTAGTGGAATATCGACCAGTTTGTCCAAAACTTTTTGATGTCTGGGGAGAAATTGACCTCACCCATTGATGAAAACATTTTAATATTAGTTAGAATTTAGGTGCAGGATGTCGGCATCTATTGTTGCTGAAGTGCATAAGTCATAACATCACAGGCTGACCACTCACCTCCATCTGGTACAGAGGTTAAGAATGTGCAGAAGTGTACACAAGGAGTAGTGACAGGTGGTCGTGGTTCATTCTTCTTAACAAGGAGACTGATATGCCTTTCTTCCCTTCCTTCCTCCATTTGTTACTTCACTTGTTTCTTCCCATATTTCCTTCCCTCTTATTTCTGTCTTTCCTTTGATTTGTTCTTTTCATGCTTCTTTCTGTGTTTCTTCACTTCTTTGTCTTCCATTCTTTTAAATATCCCATCCTTGTGCAGATGCTTCTTGTATTATCGTCCACTGTGCAGTGAGAGTTTTTGACTTTACTGGTTACAGTTTGGCCAGTACTTCTTGGACTTATGGCAGTTATTCCATCCGAAGCTGTCTGAACCATCAATCCCTGTCCATCATAACAAGCAGGCATTGTTACTCTTCTGGCATCATGTGTGTCTAGATTGTCCTGAAAATGTGCAGCTAATACTTCAGAATGGTCATGTAACCAAGAACATTGCATTCAACTATATACTGTGAGTGATTTTGAACAATACCTTACTAGTATACTGAGTTTTAAGAAGCTCAGTTTTACCACTGTTTAGTGATCTTATAAAAGCTGGTGATCAATTTGAGACATGTATGTGTAATTTTGGAAGGTAACATGGTGCCCAGATGTGATCTGTATGTAATGTTTGTGTGATTTAATGAAATCATTTTATCATTTATTATTGTTCTGCATTGTTTACTGAGTTGCATCTGTGAACTGTTGAGTGTAAATCATATAAGGTGCTGAATCAACATTCATACATGGAAAATATTTAGGGACATTGCATTTGACTGATTCGGAGGAAGTGAGTTGCACCAGAAATGCTCGGTTCATTTATAGAAAGTTGCAAGTCCAAAATGACGGTGTGAAATGAAGATGAGCAACATTATAAACATTGTAACAGTTGCTTAAATAAAAAATGTGGAATTTTAAAATTGTGCACAATTAAAATTAAAGCAGTAGTAATGCAGGGAATTATACTGTGTCCATATTTTTTAAGTGTTGTAGTGAACGAACACAATAAGAAGTCAAGTAAGCACAAAGAAAAGTGTCATTTTCAGAACACTGGTACATGCAGATCACATGGACAATGTGTGAAAAAGGCAGAACTCGTAATTTGTGTGTTCAAACAAAGTAATTCAAAGACTGTAGACTGAAACTTAATGTGCTGGTGAAGTTACCTGTTACTCAAAATATATGAACTGCAAAAAGACTAGGCTGGAACGTATTGAAGGGAGTGGGCAGTTGGAAGTTAAACAAGACATACAGTTTACATATAACGTAACAATGAGGCATGTTCACATAACCATTGTTGCTGTGGAAAAGCAGTCAGTATTAAATATTATGATTGTGTGTTCGTATTCTTGCCTTAGTTATCCAGCATGAAAGTCGCATGTTTTCTGCGCCATTTTGTCATCTATGGTGTGTCTGGCTGTACCATATTTTTCCACATTATCTCCAAATTGGCGTGACTTTTGAGGAATATTTACTGAACATTGCCTGAAGTATTTCTCATTGTCAGAAGAATTCAGTGATATGTTATCATAAATGTACATACGTCTTCACATGAAGTATTTATTATTCCTGTCAGATTATAATGAAACTTGTAACTGTCTTGGCAGATTTTCAAAAATTCCTCATACATCAAATTTCTTGAAAATATATCCTGTGGGGGCTGAGTTGTTCCATGCAGACAGACAGTATGATGAAGCTAATAGCCGCTTTTCACAATTTTACAAACGCGCGTAATAAAATCAAAATCAATGCATTCCAAAAATTCTGGCTTTGTCACAGGTGTGGGTGTTGTTAAACTAATTGGAAGAATTCAAACACTAGTCATGTTGTAGCCCCAGAGAGACAAAATGATGAATGCTTGCAGTGCTGATCATGAAGACCAGGATGTTGTGTTATTCAACCGTGGAATGTTACCTGCATACTATGGGTTACTCCGACTCTGCTGCCTACAGTCACGTACTTTCACCCGACAACTGGCGAATCACCAGAATCTTCACTGGGCATTCAAGAATATCACGCCACACCCTACCCAGTACAGTGCCGTAAGTGTACTTAATTCTTTGTTTAATGTGACTACAAAGAGATGGCCCAGATCCATGCATACTCACCATTTATCATCATATTCCCATCTTATTTTATGTTAATAACCTCTTTAGTTTGTAGCATGTTACAGAATAACTTAATAATATAAGTCAATGTTGGCAGTTAAGTATGGGTTTTAAGTACCAAATATGTTATGTAACGTGTTGACTGGCTTAATACTGTATTTTCTTGATACCCCTTGTAATTCCTTCTAACAGGGATGTGACCAAAAATTAGAATGCATGACTTATTTATGACAGAGTTGGTAGTGATATGTTTTGGTATGGGTAGCACTACTCAATCCAGGTGATATCTTAAATTTTGCTACTTGGAGTCTGATGAAGTGTGCGCATGTTCTGCTAAACAAGAGTACCAAAGGTATGCATTCACAGTCCTTCACACACAATGAAAAAATGAAAATAGTACAAGATTCTGAATAATCAGAAATCATGCCACTGGTAGAAATTTTTCTACCAGTGGCATTAGTTTTAGAACTAGGCGAAAAGATTTGCAGAGAAGTAAGTGAGAAGTGTCGGTTTGGGTGTTCAGTGCCAACTTGTGATGGACCTCCTCCCCCCAGCCCATTAAGAATCAGGTGTGTATTAGGAACAGAGCATGTTTGTCTGTGTGGTGGGGTCATCATCCCAGAAAATATGAGGCTGTAATGAAAATAAACAAAGAGTGCTGTGTTCATATTTCAAGCCACTGTGTGACTGTGTGCATTTACAAATCAAAGGTGTACTGTAACATTAAATATTTCAAGTACATTTTTTGTATTCTTTGTTTCGTAATAACACATGCTTGGCTTACTGAGGAGTGTAAGGTATTTTATCCAATATGGTATTTGATTTGCCTGCTTGACATATGTATATGAAATTAATTTGAAGGTTTCAAAGTAAATCTGCCCAGTTTGGCAGAATTTCCATGTAAATGTACTGTAACTGTTTTCCAAAATGTAAATTATTTCAACTTACACACTTTTCATTTTAGAGCTATAAGAGTTGCTAATGTCAGTGAAACAGGCAAACTTCCTGTGACCGTCAGCCAGCAGAAAATGTCACTGGTTAAATCACAGAACTAGACTACTACTGGCCCATCTGGGATTGAATTCTGGCTTTTTTATTTCAGGCTGTGGATGAGCTGTTTAAATTGATACAGCTTTTTGTAGTGAAGTTCCCAGACAGTACAGAACAGGAGATTCATGAAATAAATAACTTTAAGAAACAAATATTGCAACTGTATCTGCAGGTAAGGTACCACAAGACTTTTATGTTCATCAACTGTCTGCTTTGCTTAATGGGATTTTGGTCTGAAAGTAAGGTGCTTTCCTGCATAAGGTCTTGGTTTCAAGACCAGTCACATCTAGTACAAATTTTAACACGTATCTCACCACCATTAACTCTGAGAAGAGAAAAGTTGTTTTGCTGTGAGAAATAACAAGGATCATCAGGTTTGGAGCCCATACTAAGCTGCAGTCCAGTGCTGGTTGTTATCCTGCTGCTAGGGGATAGTGGTGTCTGTAGATTCTACCACCTTAGAAATGGCGTGTCGTACCATTCCAAGGCAGGCATAGGGCAGGAAGCGTTATTAGTCAAAAGAGCATTATTTTGGTTGCTGGAGAGTATTTATAATATATAGCTGAATGCAAGGTGACCCTGATCTAAGAAAGCCCACTAATAAGAAATGTCTGATAGGAAGAAACATTTTATCATTAATGCCACATAGTTACTGCACAGAATATATTGATCAGAATCACTGTGTCCACCTTACATTTGCTGCTACCATTCTCATCTTCTTCACTGTCATTCTGTAACTTACTGTCATCAGACCCATCCATTTCACTGGGTATACAGCACCTTTTAACCCCCTTTACAATCATTATTTTTTCTCCAAAACTGCTGTCTGAGATATTGATGCAGCTTATGGTCCATTATATCTCATGGTCCAGAAAATATGAGTGGTGTTGATGGTGCCATTTTCTTTCCTATATATATATATATATATATATATATATATATATATATATATTTGGTAAACTCTTTTCTGTGAAGAAACTTTTTTTTCAGTGTTTTAATATTTGACACTTTTCATAGGCTGCCATATTTCCTTCCAGTTTAATCTGCGGTGATTTCTGGTGTTATTTGTCAGTTTTTCAGTCATAACATACACTGTCACATAAGTGTGGCATGAGGCTTCTCGCACATTGTAATCAATGCATTTTCTTTGTCTGATTGTTCAAGTTTTAAAATATTTTGACACCCAGACTGTGTTTTGCTGCGTGTATAATAATGACCTTTATTTTAAATATGAAACCTTTGTTTGTTGCAGATTTTGGACAGTAGATCATGCTGGGCTACATTAATTCTAGCTTTTCGTTCTCTCATAGATAATGATGATGACAGAATCTATGTAATTTATAATGGTGGACTACAGATGGCTTTTGAGGCAAGTAATTTTGGAATTATTCTGTGTGCTATGAGGAAGCCATGCCCAGAGTGTGTATTTTAGTGTATTTTACCCTATAAATATTTAGTTGTGTTTATGAAATTTAATAATTAAGTTCTTGCATAATTATAGAATAAAATTGAAACTGTTTGCTGAATGTTACAGTTGAGTCGTTTGCGTGGTTTTTTTTTCCCTGCAGTTGCTAGGATAATTCCTGAAAACAGGCCAAAACCACTTCTGCATCCTCTACAGTTTTTTTGTTTGTTCATCCTCTTTCTATTATACTTCACATAACTTGTTCAGATGAAAGAGCATCATATGTTAGTCAGTGATCAGCTGAAGCTGTTTTCAAAACTTTCTACTTGTGTGCAATGATTGCTCACATATTTTGACTTATAAAAGGCTACAGAATCGGAATAAAGTTTAGCAGTGGTATTGACTTTTTTTCTTCTATTCACTGTATTAAAGTTTTGAGCCCACCTTTACTTCATGTCCACTAGACATGAAGGCTTGTCGCAAGCAGTAAAGTCAGTGGGTTATGAGAAAGACCATTAATATCAATGATACAAGGAAGCCTAGAAGTGTATGGTATTTTATCCACCTTTCCCACTCTGTACCTTCAGGGTGATATTGAAGAAACTGTCAACTTCTTATAATTTCTAAAAAGCTGTGTGCAGAGAATTCTGTAATAGGGAGGCACTGTTCTAATAATTTGTTCACATCATTACACAGGCATTCCACACTTTACATGTGATGTACCATGAAGCAACTGCTTGTCATGTGTCTGGGGACTTGCTGGAGCTGCTATCCATACTGCTAGACTTGATGAAATGTCTGCATGTGTACCGCGAAAATAAGGATGTGCGTGGTGTGTTGCTTGGTACTAAGGAATGGGTGGAAGTTCTGCGTAAACTGGCCACTCTTCTGAACACATACAACTCATCAGAAATGCGATCATCATGTATTGGTAAGTACAGATTATAGCTTCCATTTAATGGAACCTTCTTCCTTTTTTCAATATGACTTAACAATTTGGGTTTTAATTTTGTGTGCACATGTGTGTATGTCACATACATGTACAGATACTCTTATTGTCTACAGCAGTGAAAGGGAAAATGTATAATAACTGAAAAAAGTATAATATCCAAGAAATTTTATGGCTTACTGTCATGGGTCACAGTGTGTTAAAATCTACAATTTCCTTTACATCATTTAATTCGGGAACTAATCTGTAGCATTTGTTTGTTTGTTTTTGAAAGTTATTTAGACTTCTAAGGAAAACTGAAATTTTTTTGGTGGCTCTAATACCATTATATTAAAAGCCCTGTTGACTCCCAACCCATGTACTGTAGCCATGTGTCTGCACATTGAAATCCTAAGCTGTGAGCGATGAGCCCTACTGCCCTCTTCCTCATCACGTGTAAGAGTTTGTGACTAAACAGCATCATTCTTGTAATATTATTAGCCTTGTAACACTATAGATTTGTCTCAGATAAATGAATTTTAAGGTTCGTGACTTATATGTATAATTGTGCAAGATTTTTGGTGCCCCAATGTCATTTAAATGTTTTTCTTTTATTATTATCATCAGAGGTTTTAAAGGAGATTCTGCTGCTTCTGCCATCAGAAGTCATTCAAGTGCTGGTGCCCTTGTTGTCTCACTGTCATGCAGCATTCCAAGAAAGTCACAACGCCCTACCAATGGGACCATACTTTCCACGTCGAGGACACAAATTGCCTCCTCTGGGACTAAAGGCTGGGACACGTCCATCAAGACCAATGGTACAGATGGCAGTTCCTCATGGTCAGCTGGAGGCTGCTAAGGTTGTAGTTATATTTTACTGAGATAATGAATTATCCATTGAACCAGCTGAGTGAAATTCACATTTGTTCACTGACTTAATGTGTCTTTTGTCTTTGGTACAAGTGAATTACATTTTTTCTTGCCCCATGAAGTTACACCCCTGAGCAATCATCCATTATACATGTGGCAGATACAAGTCAGCCATCTTGGAGAGAATGCAAGGAAATACATACATTGCTTATGCCACATTATTATAACAGAAACATAAGGGAAATGCTCAGCAACTACAGACTGCAGCAAATATGAAAGAACTGTAAGTGTCAAAAACTCATTTGTTGCATTTCCAGCTAGATAAAAGCACAGTACATTGTGCATTCTGGTGGCAAGTCCATGGCCCTTGTACGCGATGTGTTTCAGAAGAGAATAACCATCCAAGGATTTTTCCTCAGTTTTGCATCACTGACATTATCTGGAATGAAATAACCCTTATAATTCTTCCAGTTCCTAAGGATGTACGTAAGAAAGTGTAGCTAAACGTGTTAGAAAGTGATGCCAGAAGGCAGCCAGGATGGAAGTTATTTGCAGCACTGAAAATTGTGTTGTGGGTTTGTCTTCCCTTTTTTAACAGTACTCAATTATGAAGTTTTGTGTAAACTGGGACGTGTAGAAGTGCCACATGCAGGGAAAGTCCCTATGCATTTGTCTGTCTGGTAATTTTAGTAAACTTCCATTCAACATATTCCCATACTCAAGGTAATATTGTATTTCCCCATATAACAGTGATGGAGGAATATTCTCACTGAATAGTTGTAGTCTACTTTGTCACCACCAACAATACCCATTTTAAAATCTTGCAGAAGTGGGCCATTGTGGTGCTGGGTAAGTTGCTGAATTTCTGTCAGATAAAGAGCTGAGCCCATAACTGTGTGTGTGTGTGTGTGTATAACCTGGCCACTTACTCAGTTTACCTATTTCAATCCTGAAGAAAAGTACCATGTTTCTCCAAACCATCGGTAGCACAGCCAATTTCCACACAGTGTCATCTCCCAAGAGCAGAATGAACATCCAATGCTGAATCAATGTGAAGGCCTCTATCAGTAACAACCAGAACTGTTTATTGATATAGCTGACTGTGAATTTTATTTTCATTGTTTTGTTTGTAGGGTGTTGACCCTGATTATGATAAAGCACTGATGGAGTTCTATTCACCTTACCATGATTTTATTGATGCTATGTGCCGCCTGGCTATCAACAATGACTGCATGTCTGAGGCACTTGTGAACCTCAGTGCCATGGTTGGCTTTGAGGGTGTTCCCCTTCATCTTACCTATTTCCCAACACTGTGGTTGGATATACACCGTGCCCAGGTAAAACAATTTAAATATACACAGGTGTTTGTAAACAGTACAAAATTCAGATAACATTGAAACTGCATTCTTGGTTTGGTGTGGTTTTGGACGTTTTATTGAAAACGACTGCAGCACAGGGCTTATGATCCGACATGTCTCTACATTTATCTTAGTAATTAACCAACTTGATGCACAAAATTTTTGTTTTACAATAAGTTTATTTCATGCCTCTGCATGTTTCGAGCACATGTGCTCAAAGCATGTAGAGGCATGAAATAAACTTATTGTAAAACAAAAATTTTGTGCATCAAGTTGGTTAATTAATGAGATAAATATACTGAGATGTACGGTCAGCAAAACATAAAAAAATGTCTCTACATATCATATTTCTCTGCAGGAGCTAACAAAAGTTATAAAATGTAAAGTATAATATGAGTGCTATGCATCTGTGCACAGTTCGTACTAGAACAGATTGACAGAATGTAATCGGCAGTCATACCATAAACCTTGAGCTCTACAATATCTGAGATTTGACCTTGTGTCTATCTCTGAACAAAGTTTCAGATACCATACTGCATTGTTGTATTATCACTGCCAATGAAAGCTTTGTATAGGATTCTGTTCTTAATTACTTTGAATTCTAGTTTGTTAATAAATTCTGTTAAATGTTTTTTAATGTGTTGTATGGCAAGGACAGCTAAAATTAGTTCTTTGTTCTTCTGGGATGTTACGCATCATAGATTGTAGTCACCTAATGGAAGTTGGTCCATGTAGCCAGATTTGGTTGAGAGGATTTTGGTGGCTTTGTAGTTTTATGTGGTGACTGTAGTTGAATCTTTATTTCATCACTGCTGATTTGTCTGGCTGTATGAGTCAGGTATGTGGTGCTGCTTCTTGACTCTGGTCTTAATGGATTGATCACTCTGTGTGATATACACCTGGCCACGCTCACAGGGAATACTGTAACCAATGAACAATCCGTGCTGCATAACATCCCAGAAGAGTGAAGATCTCATTTATACTGTGGCAGAATCCTGAAATCACACAACTGAAATTCATTACCTGATAAAGGTAATAATATTTCTCCCTGTCAGCCTGTCCACTTCATATCCTTTCTGAATGCCCTGATGGTGCACTTATTAACCTTTAAAAGCCTAATGTTTATTTTATTTGCCACAGTGTTTTCAATGTTTAAAAATGTTAGGTTTTGCCCACAAAGTGCATGCTTTTTGTATATATATATATAAAAACAGGCAGTGATTATTTCGAGATATGACAATAACTGGTTCTTTTGTATAGCTGACATGCACATTGTTTACTTTCTAGGACAAACTCAGTCTTTAAATATAATTCACGTTAATCTTACCCCTGAAAGACAGGACAGGACACTTTTAAATGGTTCCTCCTTTTTCAGGTGGGAGTAGGGTAAGGTATAGTACAGACACTTATGCTTATATTTAATGATGTATGTTTATGGTTGTTGATATTAAGGACTTAATGCAGTGTTTTCTAAACATTGCAGCATGTGGACAGGAAGTATATAACAATGCTGGTCAACAGTAATTACTTTGTTGACTATGTGGAGGCTGTGTTGTTGGATGAAAGGACATGTCTGAACAATCCCATCATTTACAAGTTCTTGTCATTGTACTTCCCAAAGGTAACTAATTTGAATTTGAAATTTATTGTAATCCATATTCTGTGCAATAGACTGAAAATATAGTACTTAAACTAACAAATTGCACATCCAATAATAATCATTTTTAGAGTTCAAAACATATTGGAGGGACATCGTAAATGACAAATGATTATTTATTATTGATTGTGCAGTTTATTAGATTAAATATTGTATTGAATTATGAGTTTCTAATTTTAATGTTACAGAAGTTCCAGATTAGGAACTGTAGCTTTTACCTCTCAGCTCCTTCAGATACTCATTCTCCTGAAATGTGTATGTTCATTTATACAACTTTTGCGCAGCATTTGTATCACATATTGTGGCGGTTGTAGCTTTAATGTATAGGGCACCTCAGAAGTTCCTTCACAATTCTGAAAGGTTGAAAATATTTGGTGTTATAACCAGGAGTTAAAAAATGCCCTTTCTTTCTTTCTTTCTTTCTTTCTTTAAGTTAACTGACTTTGCTGCCTGTCCAGTAAAACTTTACATTTTTTGTTTTGCCAGGTCATATTTGATTGTCAGATATTCTTTGTTAGCACTTCTTTCTGTAGTTTATGTACATTTTCATTCATCTCTGCCTTGGCATCACAAAGCTATATGGTGCAAAGTATTGACCTTTTTGGTGTGTTCAACAACTTTGCATCTCTTGTGTTGAATTCAGTTATCTTAAGCATCATGCATATTTGTTACTTTTTTTGCATTGTGTTTATGCACGTATATGCCTTACCCAGCCATTAATGCCTTATTTATTGTTGCTGTCATGAAAAGTGACTGTAAAGTGTAGTCAACAGCAGTTAAAACTGAAGAACCTTACCCAAATTCTGATCGTCTTGAAATTGTAGGTCAGCCAGGCGTAGCCTTATATATGTGCTAGTAGCCACAGTTATATGGAATAGTATGCTGCAAAGCAGGAAAGTAAGAATTTCAGTTCTAGTCATTAATTTGTGGTTTTTCTTGGAAAAAGTAATATAGTTCAAATATAAGCATTTGACTTCCCCACAGATGTGTCTGTACACCAACTGTTTCCATCTCTCTTCAGTAGTGCTTTCTTTTGTTGCAGGTAGCAGCACAC
>Ga0209755_10007654_pt1 | contig 11674 bp, 8 predicted proteins | sample TergutCo191P1_FD_187301 | JGI IMG/M metagenome (GOLD analysis project Ga0209755, IMG submission 187301) | Cornitermes sp. P1 segment gut microbial communities from Petit-Saut dam, French Guiana - Co191P1 (SPAdes) (version 2) | ecosystem: Host-associated > Arthropoda: Insects > Digestive system >...
CCGCTTTCTATGTTTGCACCTAGTATTGCTAGGCTGCCAAAGCCTAGGCCGCCTGCCGCGCCTGCACCCTGTGTATTTGACCAATCCGCACCCAATGTTTCTTGGTAGATTCCTGCTAAGCGGCGCAACCCTTTATCTAAGTCTTCGACCTGCTTTGGGCTTGCACCTTTTTGGGGCGCGTAAATATGCGCTGCTCCCTGTAATCCGTAGAGCGGATTGTCGACGTCGCTTAGCACGGTGAAGGTGCTTTCCTGTATGCGCGGGTCAAGTTCACTAAGGTCGACGTGTGTGATATCGCGAAGGGTGCCACCACTGGGGACAAAGGGTGGCTCCGCATTCTTGCTTTTAAGACGACTTATACGTCCCCCTGTCTTCCCCTCTCCTGTTTTGTGGAACTTTGCTCCTAGTGCTGCTGCCATGCCGCAGCCTGCGTCGGTGCTTGCGGTGCCTCCTACGCATAGGTAGAAGGTGCGCAGCCCTAGGTCAAGCGCGTGGGTGATTAGCTGGCCGAAGCCGTAAGTTGTTGCGGTCATGGGGTGTAGCTTGTGTTGGCGCGTTATGCCAGTGCTTTGGGCCGCCTCGAGAACGGCATGCCCGTCGGTTGTCACCCCGTAGTGGGCTTTAATCTGTCGTCCGTTGGGGCCGCGCACTGTCGCTGTCTCTAGGTGGCCGCCTACTGCTGCGATTATGGTTTCGACGCTGCCTTCCCCGCCGTCAGCTATTGGCAGTTTTTCAATCGTTGTATCTGGGAAGCGTTCTGCAAGCTCATCACCAATAATGTCGGCAATTTGCTGGGCACTAAGCGTTCCCTTGAAGCTGTCTGGCGCTATGAGCACCTTATTAACTGGCTGCGTGCCTGAACCCTGCGTCATGACGGTCATATGCGAGGTTGCCCTAGCTTTGCGTTCTTTGCGCGCCAGTAACGTCCGTAGAGACCTCCACCCTTTAGGTCGTCCCAGTCGCCAACACTGAAATCGTCGATTAGCGCTTGCTCCTCTGCGTGTGCGCGTGCTGACAGTGCAGCAAGTGCTGTCTTATCGGGCGTATCAGCACTCATAATGCGTGCCTCTTCAGCAAGCCACGACTGCTCTAGCTGTGCAACGCGCTTGCGCAAAGCAGCAAGGTCGACCTTGTCTGCGATTACCGCACGGTGCAGACGTTCGCGCTGCAGCCAGTACTCGAGGCTCGCTGCTTCATCAGCAAACACAGGCGGCACCTCCCCACCCCAAAACACAGGCTTAAACGCTGCGACACACGGCGTAGAGCACCCCGTTGTCCACACCGTCACTGGTTTGTCCCCACGCAGCACCGCGACCATCGAACCTGTCGCATGGTCCCCAATCAAGCCGCCTGCATGCATGCAAACGCTCCCAACACTGGCCTGAGCAAACTCCTTGCCATCAAGTCCCGGCGCATGCGTCCTCAGCGTGGCAAACAAACCTGCAGCTCCTGCACCAACACCCGCAGCAAGGCCAGCTTGTGCCTGCAGTCGGCGTGCCTTCGACTGCGCAAAAAACGACCGAACCGGCTCATAGTAGCGACCGGTGAAACTCTCGCCAGGGCCCAGTCCTTCTCTCTCAACATGCTCGCCTTCGACACATAGCCTGTTAGAAATCGCGAAACAATCCTCGACTTCGACCAGCGCATAGTTCTTTCCAGAGGTCTCCAGCACAAAAGCCTCGTGCGGATCCTGAATCAGAAAACTATTGTCATAATGGAACTCTTTGTCAAAGCCGCAGTCGCCGCCTTGACCATATTGGCGGAGCAGGTCAATGATTACCTCAGCTGCCTCCCGTGCGCTTCCCGCACGCTCTAGCGCTAGGCGCAGCAAGTCCATACCGATGAGCGACGGTTCGCCACGTTTTGCCTTTGTGAAAACCGCTTCATTGCCAATGGCTACGCGGGCGTCGTTGATGCCCATCTCTGCCCCCCACATCCAGGAGGGCTTACTGATGATGATTTCGCGGGTACGCGCAACCTGCGGGACTTCAATATAAGTGCAGCGTACGGTAGCACCTGGGCCATAGCTTGCTGCTGGTATACGCAGGGTCAGCAAGGGCTCATTGGGACTACGATCGCTGTTTTTCGCAAAGTAGGCGATGCCGTCGGAACTGTAGCTGGGCATCATGCACATAGTGTCACACATTACTGTCTCCTTTGGTAGTGGCGATTGACTGGTTGGTCGGGCGGGCAGACGCGGACATTTATGTCATGTGTCACACCCCCATTTTGCCATATCCTGTGATACACTACGAAGAACATATTGAAGTCCTTGCCGTACCGTATGACGCAAGTTCGGCGCCCACTAACGAAAGAGGCACTATGACAGGATTATTCGCCCCGACTATCGCCGCGTCTGTTAATCCTCGACGTATTCCTTCTGGGTCTGTCTATAGACTTGCTTGCCTTCGCCTCATTATACTAACTGTCGCTGTCGCTGCTTTCACCTTTGTCCTTGCAGGACTAGCGCAAGCCTCTGTTCCCCCGCACATTGAACATGACATTACCGTTATCGGTTCGCGCAACAGAACCTTTGTGGTTCCCGCACAAACTACTCGCGCACAGCTTATCAACCAGCTGCGCCAGCACTACGGCACCGCTGCGCCGACCATGAGTCGCTTCACCCTGACAATAGCCAGACAAGATTTTCGACTAACAGCGGCCGAACGAAACTCCCTTTTACCCAGATCCATCAACTTTAACCACAAAGCAGATAAAATCCTGCTTGCCGCAAGAACCCCCGAAGCAAGCGTCGACGCAAATCGGGCAATACTGCGCGGCCTTAACGCGCGAGCCGTCGACCGCATCCTAGAGCGCTACCGCACAGAAACAAGAGTTGCACCGCGAGACGTAAGATATGTCTTCAATTCGAGTACACGCCGCCTAGAAGTACGTGCTGGACGCGACGGTCGCGTAGCGCCCCGCCCCATGATTCGCCGCGCGATTCAAGACGCCATGGTTCAGTTTGCAGCACAAGGCTACCGCGGGTCTGTTGCCACACGAAACGTCGCCCGCACCTTCGTGCTAACCAGTGATGCCACCACGCGCCGCAGCCTACCACGTGCCATCCTAGTCGTGCGCTCAGAGCGCAGGCTCTTTGTCTACGATCAAGGACGCATCATCGCCCGCTACCGCGTCGCCGTCGGCAGGCCAGGCAACGCAACGCCACGTGGCGACTTCCTCATCGGACTAAAGCGCCGCAACCCCACTTGGGGCAATCCCGGCAGTGCCTGGGCACGCAATATGCCCCAGCGCATAGGTCCTGGTCCCAACAACCCGCTGGGTGTCCGCGCGCTTAACCTAGATCGCATGAACGGCAGACCAACCCTACTGCGTATTCACGGAACCTCAAACACAGCATCGATTGGCCGTGCCGCAAGCGCTGGCTGCATACGCCTCACCAACCGAGACATCGTAAGACTGTTCAACCAAATTCCCAGCGGAACACGCGTCTGGATTCGCTAGCAACCAGCCGGTCAATCCCCAATGCACCAGCATGCAGCACCAAGCGGCGGAGCAAAACGGCAGACCACATGGGGTGCACACGTGTGCGAAGTTAGGTGGGCTGCGTCCTTCTCCGCATGCTTTTGGGCAACGTTAAGGTGTCTAGATTTGTCGTAGTTTTGTAGTTCTGGCAAAGCACCTAAAAAACCGATACCATAGTCTGTGTTGTTTTTCGTGTGTTTACACGGGGAAACTCGTGGGAAGAATAGAGAAGAAAGCAAGGTGTTCTGATAATGATGAAGAGAAGTAAGACTTACTTTCTAACCTTCATAGTGCTCGCATTACTTATGGCTCCTTTTTCGATGAGTGTGCTCGCTGGCGCTGCTGAAGCAGAGGCCGCCGCTGACGACGCTGAAGTCGCGCTGACCACAGACGACGTACAGCCCATTGACGTTCCCGAAACTGATGCCGGGATTATGGCCATCAGCGCAGAAATCGACCCTGACAGCGATTTGGCGTCGACCGTCGACTTGGGCGGTGAGGTTGTCCCGTTCGAATCGATGATTTACAAGGTCATGCAGGCAAACAATCACTGGATTGTTATCGTGGGCGGCACGCTGCCAGAAACTGCGACCCTGCCTGCAACGATTGAGGTTGCCGTGCCTACCGGCTCCCCCGTGTTCTGGTTTGGCGAGGTCGGTGAATCGGGCGACCCAGCCCTTGACCCCAGGTTCCCCGATGACCGTCGCAGCATGCGCACGGTGGGCGACCTAGATGTCTACACCGCGGTCATGACGACCTACCGCGATATGCAGATTGAGTATCGCCTGAACCACAATCCTTTTAGCCAGGGCCCTGATGGTCCGACCATTTCCTTGGAATACACCCCCTGGCACGACGTTTCTGAACTGCGCCTAGCCGCGGCCCTGCCCCCTGGTGCTGCCGTGCTAGCCCGCGATGTCGAGTTCATTGGCTTTGGTCCGGGCGAGACCCCTGACCAGCGCAGCGCTGCTTTCGCGCGTATCTTCAATAATGTCAATGCTGGCGAGACTTTCAGCACCGAAATCACCTACACCATCACTGGCGGCGGGTCTGCCCAATCAGGTGTCAGCCCCGTGCTAGTCGGCGCGCTGATTGCTGGCACGATTGTGGTTGCTGGCGTGGTGTTCTTCATCTTTGCACGCAGCACGAAAAAGCGCCACGAAGAAGATGACTACTACGAGGATGACGGCGACATCGAAGACTCTGACGAGGGCGAAGGCGACGCAGAAGAGTACGCCGACGAAGACTACGAAGACGATTACGATGAAGATGGGGAGCAGGACGCAGACGTAAGCGACGACGAAGACGGCGCAGGTCCCGACGGTCCGATAACGCGCCACTAGTCGAAGCTTTGGCTGGGTACGCTCTGCTCCGCGATGGCGATTTGTTCGCCTGCCTGCTTAGTGGCCTGCATGGTGCAAAGACTGCAACTGTTTTCCCCAGTAGGAAGTCATTCAATGAATACTAAATCGATGTTCAAATCTCGACTGAAGACGCATGCTTTAGGGCTGTTAGTACTTACAGTTGCCGTAACGTTTTTGGGGGCGTTTGCCCTGGGCTCACTCATTTTCATGAGCAAGGAGTGCAGCGTGCGCCAGGAAGCAAAGCAGCCTTCGGTGTTGGCGGGGCGCAGCCTAGTTGGGCCACAGATTGCTGTTGCAACAGAACTTGACGAAGTCGATGTCGCAGCCATTGATGAGGTCGCACAAAAAGACCAGCAAGAACTGGGGCGCAGCTTGATTCCCGGTGCTGACGAAACTGGCGACGCTACGAACGCGGGCACTGCTGGTGCAGACGCGGGCGCAGATGTCGTGCACCCAACCGTCGACGACCTCGCCATAGAGGGCATCCAGGAAATCGAAGTACTGCTGTATAAGATTTTCCGCTCCCCCGACGGCTATGCGGCACTAGTGGGCGCTGGCCTTAACGAGGACGTTCCCCTACCTGCCATGACAGAGATTCAGGTGCCAACTGGTGTCGAAATCCTGTGGTTTGGCGACATTGCAGGCGGTCCGCGCAGTGATGACCGCCAGTTCCCAACACCTTATGATATGCGCACCGAAAACGGCTTCGACATCTACACCGTGATTGTCAACTACCACGTATTTCAACTGGAATACTTGATTGACGGCGAACCCTTTGAAAATCTAGGCGGGGGCGACCACGTCTTTCACCTGCAATACACGCCCCTGCACGACGCAGCAGTACTGCGCCTGGCTGCCTACCTGCCCATGGGCAGCGTGGTGCGCGACCCCAGCTTTACGCACTTGGGCTTTGCCCCAGCCACCGATGAGCCCCTCTACGGCATCACCTTCACCAGCGTACAAGGCGGCGAAACCTACAGCGCGGACCTGATTTACGGGCCGCCAGCCACCATTGCTAGGCAAGGCTCTGACCACCTAGAAGGCGGAATTCTTGCTACAATTGGCATCATAGTTGCAGCACTGGGAGCAGCAGCAGCGGTCTTCTTTATTGCCCGCTCTCGCAGGCAACGCGAAGAAGAATACGCCGACGCTAACCACGACTACGACGACATCAGCGGTGACGGCGACCACGACTACGACGATTACAATGACGATGGTGATAGCGAGGAACAAGATGAGGGGACTACCTAAGCCGCTTAAGGCAGCACTACTAACCACATTGGGAGCAGGACTTGTGCTCTCCCTGCTGGTAACCCCGCCTTTCTTCTCACCCGCCCCCCTTAACAAAGCGTTCGCAGTCCAGGCGCAGGAGCGCCCAGGTGCAGGCGCAAATGACGCACCCGCCACAGGAGGCCTTGAAGTCAACCCCGCACTAAGCGAGGGCATCGGCGAAGCACCCGAGGGCATCCAAGCCATGCCCGACAGCGCCTTTGGCCCGCAAGGACAACCCCCAGAAATCGACCTCGACAGCATTGCCCCCATCGAATGGATGCAGTACAAGTTCTTCCGCGCTCCCGACGGCTACACCGCAGGCATTTGGGCAATCCTCGACGAAAATGTCCAGCTACCCGCCGTCATCCAGATTGCCGTACCCACCGGCGCAAACGTCTTTTTCTTTGGGCCCATCCCGCCCGAAGGCATCACCCCAGAATCACCCCAGTTTGGCGACTTTCACGTCTACACTGAAGACGGCCTCGACATCTACACGGCACCCTTACTAGACTCGCACCAATTCCAAATCGAACACTATTTCTGGGGAGAAAACTTCCGCTTCCCCGTCACCGCCATGGACGACGGCGACCACGTAATCCGCATAAGCTACCGTCCCCTGCGCGACCTACCCACACTGCGCCTAGCTGCCTTCCTGCCCGCAGGCAGTGCTGCCCGCGACGCCGCAAACGTCGAGTTCCTGGGGCAAAATGCCGACGGCGATCCCGCATTCGCACGTACCTTCACCAACGTGCAAGGCGGCGAAACTGTCAGCACAGAAATCATCTATGCACCACCAGAGGTTACCGCGCGCGCCACACAGTCAGCATCACTAGGCTGGGGAGTCATCGCCGCCATCGCCGCCGTACTAGTCTCTGTCATAGCAATACTTGGCTTCCTCGTCTACCTGCAGCGCCGAAGAAGATAACAAAGAAGGGAAATCAATGTCTATCAACACACCCGAAGACAGGGAACTCATCCTGCGCGACAAAGCCGCCCGCGAAGGCTTCGAGGTCCCGCAAGACGTTATAGACTTCCTTACCAACCGCTTCGACAGCGAAAATAAACTAAAAAGCGAGCTCATAAACATAGCCATGTTTGCCTCGCGCCGCCAAATCCCGATTTGTCTCGACGTCGCAAAGCTAGTCGTCGACGGGGAACGCGTCCGCCCACTGTCCACCATGACACCAGAATACGAAGCAGATAATAATGAGGAGTCACCCGCAGTCGATGCAGCAGCAATAGCCGTCGCCTCTACCCAAACTGATACTCGGGCTGGTGCGGTTGCCTCTGTAGCTGGCGTGGGGGGTGCGCACGGTTTGCGAGGGTCGGTGGCTGCGCCCGACTCCTCCGCCTCTGCCCCTACATCCAGCGCTGTGAGCGAGGTAGCTTCTGACGAGGACGGACCAACCTTGTTTACCTTTGTTGACACTGAAGTTGTGACGCACAGCGAACAGACTTCGGGCAACCAGAGCGACGTGTTTTTTATTCCGCTTCGGACGCAGCGCAAGCGTTCACTGCTAGAACGTATCAATATGGCAATGACGCGTGCCGGGATTGAAAATGCGGTAGTCGAAGGCGATAAAGTTGCCGTGAAAGTACATTTTGGCGAGGCGGGCAATACGGCATTTGTAAGCCCGCTGTATGCGCGCGTGGTGGTCGACCGCCTGAAAGAATTGGGCGCGAAGCCGTTTTTGACAGACACAAATACACTGTATTCCGGGCAACGCCAAAACGCTGTCGACCATCTAGAGCTTGCAATTCGCAATGGCTTTGGCTATACCTCGGTCAATGCGCCGCTGATTATTACTGATGGTTTGGTAAGTCGTGACTCGCTTGACGTGCAGGTCGAGGGCGGGACGCATTTTGACACGGTGCGTATTGCAAGTACCGCTGTCGATGCCGATGCGATGGTCGTGATTAGCCACGTGAAAGGTCATGGCGAGGCTGGTTTTGGCGGTGCGATTAAAAATGTTGGCATGGGGCTTGGGGCGCGCGGGGCAAAGCAGCGCATGCACTCGGGGATTTTGCCGACGGTGACGACGGAAAACTGTACGGCCTGCGGACGCTGCGCAGACTGGTGTCAGCCGGGCTGCGTAAGTATGCAGCAGGGGCCGACGGGTGCACGCTTTGCTGCCATCAATCACGAAGCTTGCAATGGTTGCGGCGAATGTCTGGCAGCCTGTGCCTATAATGCGATTGAGATTAATTGGGAGACCAGCAATCAGGAGTTTTTGGAGCGCACAGCAGAACATGCTGCCGGCGCACTGGGCACCTTTGGAGCAGATAAGGTCGTGTATCTGAACTTTTTGACTAACATTACACCTGACTGTGACTGCTGGTCGTTTAGTGACGCACCGATTGTGCCCGACATTGGCATACTGGTAAGCACTGACCCTGTGGCAATAGACCAGGCGTCAGTAGATTTGATTGAGCAGGCATTGGGTGCTGCAGGTTCACGCGGCGAAGATTTTGGCAGCGGTCAAGAAAAGTTCGAAGCCATTCATGGCGTCGAGCCTGCCATGGCAATGCGCTACTGCGCCCAACTAGGAATGGGCACTCAAAACTACCGTCTGCGCACCGTTGGCTAGTCTCATGAAGGTCGGCAAGCTTCACATCGTTGCCACCCCCATCGGCAATCTAGGCGACATGACTCCGCGTGCTGTTGAGGTGCTACAGACTGTTGATGTTGCTTACTGCGAGGACACACGTGTGTCGCGACGACTGTTCAATCATTTTGAAATTGGCACGCAACTAAAGCGCTTCGACGACAAAACGACGCAGCGCAAAGTGCCTGAAATCATTGAACTACTGCTCGGTGGCAAAGATGTCGCTCTAATCAGCGACGCGGGCACCCCAGTCATCTCTGATCCCGGCATGCCCCTAGTTGCAGCAGCACACGACGCAGGAATAGAAGTGGTCAGCGTACCTGGCGCGGGCTCCGTCGAAGCAGCGCTGTCTATTAGCGGGCTCCCGGCACACGCCTACTACTTTGGCGGGTTTCTCCCCCGCAAAAGTGGCAAACGCGAAACGCTGTTAGCGTCTCTGGACGAACTAAACGCCACACTAATCTTTTTCGAATCGCCCTACCGCGTGGTAAAAGTGCTAGCCCACCTAGCGCAGCTCTACCCCACTAGGCAAGCAGCAATCGCCCGAGAGCTAACAAAGCGCCACGAGGAGCTAATACGCGGCACACTAACAGAACTCTCCCAGGAATTCACCAATCGCCAGGAAGCAGCTGACGCAGGCAAAAGCGCCACAATCAAAGGCGAGTTCGTTATACTAATAGCTCCAATCAAATGAAAAGGAACAATATGAAATACGCGATAGTGATACTTGATGGGGCGGCGGACTGGAAGCTGCCAGAGCTGGGCGACCAAACAACCTTGCAAGCTGCAACAACAACCATTCTTGACATGATGGCCAGTCAAGGTCAATGCGGGCTAGCCCGCACGGTACCTAAAGGCCTAGAGGTATCATCAAACGCCGCCTGTACCTCGATTTTAGGCTACGACCCCGTCGCAAACTTCATAGGACGCGGCGCAATCGAAGCAGCTGCCCAAGGCATTAGGCTAGCAGATGACGAAGTCGCCATGCGCTTCAATACACTCACCATTCAAAACGCGATTATGACTAGCTATGCAGGCGGGCACATCAGCACCGAAGAATCAACGAAAATCGTCGAACGCCTCGCAGAAAAGCTCAACGACGACGTCTTCACCCTCTATCCCGGCAAGGCCTACCGCCACATCCTCGTAGTTAAAGGTCACCCAGAGGTGCTGGACTTCACGTATACGCCCCCCCATGACATTAGCGACCAATCAGCCGCCAACGCGCTTCCCCAAGGTGAGGGAGCAGAGCTCCTATGGCACCTTATGCAAGACGCGCACGAGGCCCTAAAGGATTGTCCTACCAACCAAGAGCGCGTTGCTGCAGGCAAACTGCCCATTACTGACATTTGGCCTTTCTGGCCAGGACAGGCCCCTAATAGTATCGCGCCCTTCACTGAGGTGCGAGGGCTGCGCGGCACAATGAACAGTGCCGTTGACCTCCTGCAGGGTCTGGCAGAGTTCTTTGGATTTGAATTCCAGCAGGTAGAAGGCATTACCGACGGGCTGGACAATGATTTTGGCGCACAAGCAGACGCCGCCATTACTGCACTAGAAAACGACGAAGCAGACCTTGCCGTCATACATGTAGAAGCACCGGATGAAATGGGTCATCAAGGCGACATCGAAGGCAAGCTAGCTGCAATCGAACACATTGACCGCGACATTATGACGCGTCTCTTTAGTTTTGCCCGTAAGATGTCAAAAGAAAACGGGGGTCCAGGATTTAGGCTGCTTGCCATGCCTGACCACTTCACGCCTATCGAGACTAGAACACACGAGGGCGACCCTGTTCCCTTCCTCATCTGGGGTGACGGCATAGAAGCCAACGGGGCAGATACCTACTGCGAAGATGAATGCGCCAAAACAGGGCTAAGTCTCGACCCAAAGGGCTACCAAGTAATGGACCTCCTCCTCAAGGACTAGCCTCCGCACGCAAAAAAGAAAAGACGACTTATGCGCCCCCCTGCCTCACACCTTACTGCACAAAACTGCCTCGCTTTTGCGAGGCAGTTTGCTCTTGCCCAAACAGCTAGGGCTCGATATGAGAACAATCAAATTCCCTGAGGAATCTAAAAGCTTTGGTTGGTGGCACCCGGCCAGCTAGGGAAACACGTAGATCAGCTGACCGCGACCACCTTAAACGAGGGACGAAATGGATACCAAGTAATATCCTAGCGATACAAGAACAGGCGTGACGAGTTTGTCGGTGCCGTTCCTGTCCACTTTGGTGCTGTTGCGTCACCCCAGTCAGGGTTCGAACTTGCATGTGAACCGCCGCGATTCCAGGCATGCCGTAGGGCATCAGCAGCAACCGATCCCAAAGTCTCGCGCGATACATCGTCTAGAGGAACGTGACACTTCAAGCAAGAACCATCAGTTAGCCCTGTGCCCGGCTTATCGCTCGATATAGGATTGCCATGTGATCCATTGGGATCATCGGGAATGTTTCCGTGCCCCGGTATACCATAACGACCTGCAGTAATACCGGTCAGAATAGTCCAGCTCTGGTCGGCAAATGATACATTTTCACTAGTTGCACCGCGAAATGTTGCACCACCACCAGCAGCCGTTACATCTGCACCAACCTGACTTGCGTCAGTTGCGGGGATATCTGGATGGTCAGCACGTGCAATGCTTCCACCATACATCCACAGATTACCACCAGAAAGATCGACTTCATTTTGCGTGCCATCGGCCAACCACTCGTAGGCTTTCAGCCCACGATTGCCGTGCGGAAACGCTGTAGAGTTCGTTGCTACACCAACCATGTCGTGGCACTGGTCACAGCCATAGGCACGGCGCGAATCATCACGCTTGCCCGCTTCAGTCGACGCTGTCGGAAACCCTGCAGGATTTCCTGCATGGCAAGGACCACAAGACTGATTGCTGTTTCCGTAGGCACGAAAGACTGGCATGACATGTCCTGTTACCTCTACCTGGCCC
>Ga0209755_10007655_pt1 | contig 11672 bp, 4 predicted proteins | sample TergutCo191P1_FD_187301 | JGI IMG/M metagenome (GOLD analysis project Ga0209755, IMG submission 187301) | Cornitermes sp. P1 segment gut microbial communities from Petit-Saut dam, French Guiana - Co191P1 (SPAdes) (version 2) | ecosystem: Host-associated > Arthropoda: Insects > Digestive system >...
CGGGGGGGGGGGCAAATGTTAGGTGGTTGCCGCTTGGGGAAGTTGCTCAAAACCTCGATGCCAAGAGAAAGCCAGTCACGAAATCGGCTCGCACAAGTGGCGAATATCCGTATTATGGAGCTTCGGGCATTGTGGATTATGTTAGTGAATATATCTTTGATGGTGACTTCTTGCTTGTGTCGGAAGATGGTGCAAACCTCGTGGCACGTGTCACGCCAATAGCGTTTTCTGCAATCGGTAAGATATGGGTAAACAACCATGCCCATGTTTTGAAGTTTGAAACCTATGTGGAGCGGCGTTTTGTCGAGATATATCTAAACAGCATTGATATAAGCCGTTATGTTTCCACGGCGGCACAGCCAAAGTTAAGCCAAAAAAACCTCAACATAATCCCGATACCACAGCCCACTTATGAGGAGCAAGAAAAAATCGTAACTGTCCTCGACAAGTTTGACGCCTTGACCTCCGACCTTACGCAAGGTCTGCCCGCCGAAATAAAGGCACGGCAACAGCAATACGAATACTATCGTGATAAATTACTCACATTTAAGGAACTATCAGCATGAAAGAATACAACATCGTTTCAATGGACAATCAAGATACCGTTGTCGCAGAATATATATCCTGCGAACGACGCGAAGAATCTTATCAAACCGAAGCACAATTAGAGCAAGATTTTATAGACCGCCTTGTATCACAAGGTTATGAATACATTTCGGTCACAGATGAGGCTGGGATGGTTTCTAATTTGCGCGCACAAATCGAAAGATTGAACGATTGTAAATTTTACGACAGCGAGTGGAAGCGGTTTTGTGATGAATATCTGATTAAAGCAAACGATGGAATTGTCGAGAAAACTCGCAAAATTCAAGTCGACTCGCGTCATAGTTTTAGGCTTGACAATGGATTAACAAAAAATATCAAGATAATCGACAAACAACACATTCACAACAATCATTTACAGGTACTTAACCAATACGAAACAACAGGCGGCACTCGTGCCAATCGCTATGATGTGACTGTACTTGTAAATGGCTTGCCCCTTATACATATTGAACTGAAACGGCGCGGGGTTGCCATTCGCGAGGCTTTTAACCAAATTAGTCGCTATCAGCGAGAGAGTTTTTGGGCGGCAAGTGGATTGTTCGAATATGTGCAATTATTTGTTATTAGTAATGGAACGCAAACGAAATATTACAGCAATACTACACGCAATCAGCATATTAACGAGGTAAATGGAAGCGCTCGAAAGTCCAAGAAAAAGACATCCAACAGCTTTGAGTTTACATCGTTTTGGGCAGATGCAAAAAACAAAACTATCGATGACCTTGTTGATTTCACGAAAACATTTTTTGCTAAGCATACAATTTTGAATATCCTCACACGATATTGCGTTTTCACTGCCGAGGAACTTTTACTTGTTATGCGTCCCTATCAAATCGCCGCAACAGAGCGAATTTTGAACCGCATTGAAGTGGCGAATAATTACAAAAAGTACGGCACGATTGAGGGTGGCGGCTTTATTTGGCACACCACAGGTAGCGGAAAGACTTTGACTAGCTTCAAAGCAGCTCAGCTTGCGACTGCATTGCACTTCATTGACAAAGTATTGTTTGTTGTCGATCGCAAAGACCTTGACTATCAAACCATGCGGGAGTACGACCGATTTGAAAAAGGTGCGGCAAACTCCAATACATCCACAAACGTGCTGAAAAAGCAACTGGAAGACCCCAACACGAAAATCATCATCACGACCATTCAAAAACTCGGCGTGTTTATCGCGAGAAGTAAAAGTCACGAAATTTTCAGCAAGCATGTCGTAATGATTTTTGACGAGTGCCACCGCTCTCAGTTTGGAAAAATGCATCAAGCGATAACAAAGGAATTTAATAAATATCATATTTTCGGCTTCACAGGTACACCGATTTTCTCAAAAAACGCAGGAACATCCTATAAAACAACCGCACAGGTTTTTGGAGGCGAGGGAGAGAAAAAAGACAAAGCACTGCACGCTTACACAATTGTCGATGCCATTAATGATAAGAATGTTCTACCGTTTCGTATTGATTACATCAGTACGGTAAAATCACGGGAAGAAATGCAAGACAAGCAGGTGCAAGACATTGACACCAAGGGAGCTATGGAAGCTCCTGCGCGAATAGAAGAGATTGTTCGGTACACTTTAGAACATTTCAATCAAAAAACCAAGCGACAAGAGTATTACACTCATAAAATCGTTACCAATGTATCTGAAGTAGCAGGAAAAAAGCAGGGGAAAGTAGAGGAAGAAAAAGAACAAAGGCGCATCAGCGGTTTTAATTCGATTTTCGCTGCTTCGTCTATTTCTGCGGCGTGCAAGTATTACAGCGAATTCAAACGTCAGGTTGAATTAAGCGGGCAAAAACTTAAAATCGCTATGATTTACAGTTATGCAGCAAATGAAGAAGAAGCAGACGAAGAGTTTGACAATGACAAGTTAGACAAAACTCATCGAGAGTTTTTGGAATCGGCAATTGCTGATTATAATGCGACTTTTTCCACCAATTACGACATTTCAAACGACAAATTTCAAAATTACTATAAAGATCTTTCGCTTCGCGTAAAGAATCGAGAAGTGGACTTGTTGATTGTTGTAAATATGTTCCTCACCGGCTTTGACGCAACTACTATGAACACTTTGTGGGTGGACAAAAACTTACAACATCATGGTTTGATACAAGCGTTTAGTCGTACAAATCGCATTCTCAACAGCGTTAAGATATTTGGTAATATCATATGTTTCCGTAATCTTAAAGAAGCTACTGATAGTGCTTTGTCATTGTTTGGTGACCGTGAAGCGGGCGGCATTGTGTTGCTTAAAACATATGATAATTATTATAATGGCTACGAACAAAATGGCAAGTACAAAGCAGGTTACAAGGAGCTTATTGAACGCCTGATTGAAGACTATCCGCTGGGAGTAACTCTATTCGGCGAATTATCAAAGAAAGCGTTTATCGCTCTTTTTGGTGCGATCTTGCAATTACAAAACATATTGACGGCATTTGACGATTTTAAGGGCAATGAAATTCTTTCGGAACGAGATTTCCAAGATTATCAAGGACTTTATCTTGACTTATACAACGAGTTCCGCACCAGAGAAAATGTAGATAAAGAAAACATTAATGATGATGTTGTCTTTGAAATCGAACTCATAAAACAAATTGAAGTTAATATCGATTATATTTTGATGCTTGTTGCAAAATACTGTGAAAACAATCGTACTGATAAAGATATTCTCATAGCAATTGATAAAGCCGTGAATTCTAGCCTTGAGTTGCGTAGCAAAAAAGACCTTATCGAAGGGTTCATTTCCCGTGTCAACACAGTTGAACAAATGGATGACGACTGGCGTCAATTTGTCGAGGAGCAGAAGGAAATAGATCTCGTCTCTCTTATAACTGACGAGAACCTCAAAGAAGATGAGACACGACGGTTTATCGACAACTCGTTCCGCGATGGCGCTTTGAAAACAACCGGCACGGATATTGATAAAATTCTGCCACCAGTATCGCGTTTTGGTGGTAGCAATCGACATGAGAAAAAACAAGTTGTAATCACAAAATTACTTGGATTTTTTGAAAAATATTTTGGGTTGGTATAAAGGAAGAACAAATATGAAATTAAATGGTACACTCTCAAAAATCATGGATAACTATTTATGCTTGCGCGGAGTTGCAAGCATAAAATCGTTGGGAAAAATATCCGAAGTCAATCCTGATATACAGCGAGAGTTGCTTGAAGAACACAAAGACGAAATGAAAGATTTTTTGGAAAAAGGTGAGTATGCTTTCTTTCCAGAAGTGGTCTTGTCAATGAATATTGGTCTCTCGGATGACATTGAAATGTTTGAAGAACTCGTAAATGCTGTTGATTCTGTCGAAAAAGGTTTTAATCATACAGTCGGAAATGTTAAGGTGAATTTTAAGTCAGACAACAATAAACTTATTGATGAACGTAGAAAATTAAAAATTGCTCAACTTAGTTTTGAAGAGGATGATGTGAAATTAAGCCGTATTGATGGTAATCATAGGCTTAGTGCCGCTGATTATTTAACAAACGATATTCTCATTCCTTTTTGCATTATCATATTTCCAAATGATGTAGAAGCGAAAAATAATTCAAGAGCAATATTTCATAATATAAATTCAAAGCAAATACCGCTTAAATTAGAACAAAATATAAAAATAATCATTGAGAGCAATGACGTTTTTACAAATGCTATTATTGAAAAAAACCAACCGTTCGGTTTACATTACAAGTTAACACGTGAATTATTGTGTGGTAACAATAAAATAGATTTTCAATGTTTCCCCAATATCCAAAAATTCGTGTACAATAATAAATATACTTTCTTTACCGATTTGTTTAGGTATTTACTTAAAGAGACCTCAATTATTCCAGATACGACTATAGATATAGTAAAAAGCGAACTTATAAATATTGAAAATGCTTTAGATGAAGCTCGCATTGTTGCTTCTTCTGATAATAGCGGACTCGTTGGTGCATTGGTATATTATAAACTTTCTAACAAAGACAAGTATAGCCGCTTCATCAAGTGGATAGCAAAGAATCACATCGCAGATGCAAAAACTGTTAATATGGATGATGTCATAAGTATTTTTGATAAGGTGTATGAAAACATTCCTAAAAAGATATTTTTGGCACGTTGGTATCCTGCAACAACAGATGAAAATTACGAAAAAGCTCAGCATAGACTGGTCGCAATAAAAAAAGTTGTTGAAGAACTCGGTCTTGAGTTAATTGACATTGGAACACAGGATGGACCTACTTTTGACATTCGCTCTTTGATGTACAAAGAAATTGAAGAAAGCGATATTTTTATTGCTGACTTAACAGGTTGTCGACACAATGTAATGGTTGAGGTTGGCTATTCACTTAACTTAAAGAAACCGATGTTGTTTTATTTTACTCCTACTCAAGAGTACGCCCAACCTCCTTTTGATATAAATGGATTTAGGTACGAAACAATAAATGACTCGGCGGAAATCGAAACAAAAGTAAAACCACTTTTAGAAAGTATTTTTCATGAATTAATTTAAGGTCAATTGAGTAGGTCACCCTGAAACCAAAAACAAGGATAGATTATAATGTTTTATCATTTTTTCAATGAATATAAAAAAACTGTGTATAAATATGGTCGCATTAAACTAAAGTGGTACGAAATGATAACGGCAGGTGTTTTCTTTTTGTCAGTCATATTGTGGGTGTTATTCAGCATGATTAGCTTAAGATTATTGCTTATAATAATACCATTTGTCTTTATGATATTAAGCATGATAGCTATTTATATAATCGTTAAAATTCGTGATAAAAATCAGTGTAAAGATTTATTACAAAATATCGATAAAAACGATAAAAGCAAACGAAATGAAATTATGAGAGCGCACTATATACAAAGATATAAAAATTATAATTTAGATCCTTTAATAAATTTGTTGAATGACGAAAAATACAAATTATATACAAGACAGGGTGTTGATTGGATAATTCATTGTTGCAAAAATAAAATAAATGGCAATTCGATAAAATCATTTCTTAATGCAACCAAGAATTTTTTCGTTGTAACTATTTATCCGCTTATTACTTTGTTGATAGGTATTTTTATTAGAGATATTGATATAAATTATGCTTTAGTTTATACCAGTGCTATTATGATTATGCTGTTCTTTGTTTTTGTCTGCGTCAGAATGGTTGAACCTGCTTTAACAGAAATGCTTTATTGGGATAAACTAAAATATGAAACTCTTTGTCGCGATTTAGAATACATAAAAACACAAATTCCGTCTACCGAAACGTCTACCGAAAAACCGCGAAAACCGAAAATGCGGTAGACATTGCGGCAAAACGACGCAGAATTTACCGACTTCACAAAAGCACGAAACCTCTTGGAAATAAAGGGGTTTCGCAAGGTTTCTTATACTATACAACATAAGATAATTAATGACCAGGTCGACTTTGACTCTGGCATTCGTAGGTTCGAGTCCTGCTATCCCAGCCACCGGCTAAGAGCCGGAGCAGATAATCGCGTTCTCGATTTCGAGGGTGCGATTTTGTTTTTATCACGCAGCTTAATGTGCATCTTTGACTGAAAACACAAAGCCCGTAACCGCAATGGTTGCGGGCTTTATGAGTTTTTGAGCAGGCTCGATTTTAGCCAGTAATATTGATGTAGTTCGTTCTCTTTACATTCTATTTGTATTTTATTTTCATTTCGACTTTTTCAATACCTAAGATTTACAAAAACAATAGATTTAATTTCCCATCTCTTGCTTTCGTTCTTACATTTTCTGTTATATAATTAAAGCGTAAGATGTTTGAACTCTTAGACATATTTTGGGGCATGATTAAATGATAAAAAAACAGTTGGGTATCAAAAATACAATTTTCTTTGCAGTAGCTACATTGATTATGCTTTGCATGGTTGTATATGGTGTGATAGCAAGTCAAACTGACTTTGGACTGAATCCTATCGGCGAAACCACATTCCCAAGAGGGCGAGTTGTAGAAGTAATCAACGACCTTTCCGGGTTAGACGACCACGGCATTCGTCGAGGTCAGCAGGATCTGTTGGTTGAAATCACATCCGGTCCGCTGCGTGGACAAGTGCTTGAAACACGTAATGTCATCATCCCTGAGCTGTCCGTATGGGCGCAAGTGGGAACACGATTAGTGCTGAGTGTGAACTATCAAGGTGGCGGACGGTATTTGTCCAATGTGTATAGCTACGAGCGTGCCACAATGATATACCTGCTTGCGGCGATATTCGTTCTGTTAATGGTTATCGTCGGCGGAAAAAAGGGAGTGCGTTCTACATACGGACTGGTGTTCACCTTTGTAACCATTGTCTTTCTGTTAATCCCCGCAATAACGAGCGGTGCCTCGCCTGCCATCTTGACAATAGTCGCTTCCCTGCTGATAACTGTGGTTTCTCTCATCGCCATAATGGGATTTGAGAAAAAAGCGTACATCAGCATAGCCGGAACTTCTATCGGAATACTCGCATACTGCCTGTTCTATCTACTGGCAGGAGCAATGCTAAGAATTAGCGGAGTGAATATGCCGGAAACAAGCACTCTTCTAAGTATTGGAATACAGCATAATGCTCGCATATTTGAGTTGCTTTTTTCCGGGATTTTGATAGCTTCTCTTGGTGCGGTGATGGATATTGCAGTTTCAGTAGCCTCTGCAACGGCAGAAATTGCCGATAGCGGAGTTGTGGCTCAAAAAGAATTGTTCAAACGTAGTATGCGAATCACTCGTGACTGTATCGGTTCGTCGGTCAATACCTTGATTCTTGCTTTCACCGGAGCATTCTTTGTTCCATTAGTCGTAATTCGTCTGCAAAATTTCGAATTTCATGCAATTATACATAATCCGGACATTGCACTTGAGGTTCTGCGTATCATCACGGCATCTTCTGCCACCGTGCTTGCGGCTCCTGCCACGGCACTAATCGCTTCATATCTATACTCCGCTAAAATGGCGGCTAATTATAGAAAATAAAAAAACTTCACAAAAGAGGAAAACAACAATGAAAAAGACATTCCACCGCAACACAAAGCCCATACTTAAACGTGTCACGGCAGCAATAATCGCAATGATTATGCTTTTTGCTATGGTACCCGCTGTATTTGCATCCGCTGCAGACCCAGGCTACACTCCCGGCTCTCGTGCCGGAATTGCCGCTGCATCATTAGTCCCTCCAACCGGTCCTTACCGAAATCTTAACCTTACTGTGGGCGGACAAGTGACTGAAATGCGTTTCACATGGCATTCTCAGTCCCCCACAGGCAGCATTCGCCTTTACGATGTTGGCGGTACAACTCCGCTACAAATCGTAGACAGCGAAGCTCGTGTTCTTGCCAGCAGAACAGAATATTATGTACACCAACTAAGAATTTTTGGTCTTGAGCCAAGCACACAATACGAATATGTTGTAACCGGTGATGGATTTGTATCTGAGCGCAAAACATTCACATCGGGTGTCAGCGGTGATGACACATTCAGTTTCGTTGCCGGCGGCGACCCACAAATCGGCGTTTTTAGAAATCTACTTGGTTATGACCTTGCCGGATGGAGCCGCAATGTTGAAATTGCTTTCAGAAATCACCCTCATGCAGGTTTCTATCTTACTGTTGGTGACCAAATCAATACAGTAAACAACAATCTGCCGGACAGCCAAAATATGTACGACATTCTTTTCGCTCCAACCGAATTTCACAGCCTGCCAATATTGCCTGTAGTAGGCAACCACGAAGCTGGTGCGGCAAACTCTAACGGCGTTTTATGGCACAGCCATTATAATACACTGAATCCTACTAACGCTGGTGATGTTATTGATAACACAAGACGTTATGGCGATGTTCATGTTCAGTTTGACTATTATGTTCGTTGGGGCAACACGCTAATTATTGCTCTTGACTCTAACACTCCATCTTGGACAGCTGGTCGCCTTGCTTGGTTTAACGACGTTGTTGCCGCAAACTCGGACGCTACATGGCGCATTGCGACAATGCACCACTCTCCATATTCAGTTTATCGCAATGCAACAGACTGGCACAAACAACAAATTATCCAAAACTGGTATCCTGTATTTATTGACAATGGTTTTGACCTAATATTGACAGGACACTGCCATGTATACTCTCGCTCTCATCAAATGGGCGTTGGTAATCAAATTCTTCGTGAGCAAGATTGGTTGACTGCTGACGGCACTATTGTCCGTGGTACAGAAGTAACTAACGCAGTTCTTAACCCGACAGGTATCGTTAATATTGCTCTAAACAGTGCTTCCGGTTCTGGTTATCGCAATGTTCGCCAAATGGCTACTCGTAACTATATCGCCGCATACAACCAAAACTTCCGTCTGAACTACACGGTTGTAGATGTTACTCCTAACACTTTGTCTATCAGAACATACCAAATTAACGACCCGCTACCTTGCGGCACAATTACCACTACTTTAGTAGATGTATACACTATCGTTAAAACTGCTGACGGTTCAGTTCCAAGTGGCTACACATTTGCTCAAATGGGCGAAGACCCTGCCTCTGACAGCGTGATTTATATTCCTACAGTAAATCCAATCGCTGTAAACAACGGCACTCCTGCCGCTCAGTTTAATCTACCGACAAATGTTGCTATCCAAACCGAAGTTCGTCACCAATGGGCGCAATTTGGTGCTCCTGCTGTCGGCGGAACTGATGACTTGCACGGTACGCGCTCTAACAGAGGCCCCGGGGACTATGGTAACAACACTCGCCTGTTCCGTGCCGATGTGGCGTGGGATTTGACTAACCTTAATTATGACCCGACATACGAAGGCGTTCAGACATTTTATGTTACAGGCACAGTCGTGCTTCCTCAAGGTGTTTCTAACTCAAACAATATCCCGTTGACTGTTTCAATTCCTGTTACAGTTCGTGGCACAGGCGTACCTGTGTTCGACAACATGAGAAGTAACTCTGAGGGACGCGTTCACACAAATGCCGCAGGTATCGAGTGGACGTTCATACCCTCCGGAACAGACGGACAGTTCTTCATCTTTAACCAATACTCTCGTCAATACATGACAATTGTCAGCGGAAACATCGCTTATGTTGACGCAACCCCAACAATCACATGGTCGTTCCAACACGTGACAAACCTTAACCAAGGCAGCCAAGGGATGACATACGGTAATGGTCACGGCTATACCCTGCTCAGTTCTTGCGGCGGTCAAACGCGTTTCTCTTCTGACCAAGTTCGCTGGTCCGGCAGAACACCAAGAACCGAAGTTGGTCTGTTCAGAAGATTCGTTGAAGGTGGCATTGTTTGGTACGAGAGAGTGTTCGCTCCAACACCATACGGCGTGTATCTAATCGTTGGTATGAACACATCGCGTAACCAAGGCGACGGCAACTACTACGGTAGCCGTTACTATGGACGCGCCTCCGGTCCGCTTGTACCGATGGCTCTCGCAAACCACCGCATCAGACAGCAGTCGGACGCTGATTCTATTGCAATTCAAGAAACTATGCAGCACGACTACTACATCAATGCTTTCGGTCATCGCAGATTTAACCTTATCACATTCGGTGAAGCCGCAGAAGAGCGTGTAAGCGTGCCAATGGTCGGGTTTGACCAACGCAACAACGACGCATCTCGTCGCTATCTTACACCTGCTGACGCCGAGTGGGTAGCAATTCCAGCCACAAACGGCATTGGTTTCTATTTCTACAACCCTGAAAGCGGACTTTTCCTAAATGGTGATGACCACGGCGTTCTGATGGGAACAACTGCCACAAGGTCATGGATTTACGAAAGTCGCACTGACCTGCAATCACAATCAAGATTCCCCGGTCACACGACAAATGGCATGACTCTGACATCAAATACCGGTGCGGGACTTCGTTTCAGCCCTGAACTTGCCCGTTGGTCAAACCGTACACCAAGAACCCACATTAACCTATACGAAAGACAGATTATCGAAGGTCAGGTGGTGTATGTAAGAGTTACTGAAATCACAGCCGGGGCTACATACCTAATCGTTGGCACATTCAGCGACCATGGTCCAATGGCTTTGATAAACGGAATTACACCATCTGCCGGAGGAAACGGCGATGCTACTCCGATTACATTCATGGGAAATCAGTTTGGTTTGCAAACAGGTATCACATTTGGTGAAGCCGGTGTGTTTCTTGACGAAACAACAGCCGGAACAGGCGTGACCATGGATTCTTGGATATACGGCGAAACAGCCGCTACTCCAGTAGTCACTAATCCCGGTAATGTTGCCACAATCGTTGAATTCAGCGTTCGCGGTGCAAACGAGTGGACAACAACACTTCCTACAAACGCTGGTTTGTACACAGTAAGAGTTACATTTGCGGCGGCTACATTCCGCGCAAACCCGCTGACAATTACTCCTGAACACACACTTGAAGCTGACTTTGAAATTTCTCGTGCAACAATAACTTTCCCAGAACTTGCTCCAATCCCTGTCACATTTGTTCCGGGTATGAGATTGTTTGACATCCCTCTTCCGACTGGTTATGAATGGGTTAATCCTAACCAACTAATTGCCGCTGCAAACACACTAACATTTGCGGTTGTCTACACACCGGAAAATGCAAACTTCTACCCGGCAGTTGGTGAAGTGGCACTGTACGGCATTGATTTGACTACCGGCGGAACATGGCTGTTCGGAGCTGCCTCTCCATCTGCTAATTTAGGCAACAATGGCGACTTGTTCTTGAACACTACTACGTGGTCTGTATACGCAAGAGTTGACGGTGTATGGGTGCTACAAGGCTCTATTCAAGGTCCGGCTGGTCCAATAGGGCCGGAAGGCCCTCAAGGCGAGCAAGGTGAACAAGGTCCTCAAGGCGAACAAGGCGAACAAGGTCCTCAAGGCGAGCAAGGCGAACAAGGTGCCCAAGGCCCTCAAGGCGAACAAGGTGCCCAAGGCCCTCAAGGCGAACAAGGTGCCCAAGGCCCTCAAGGCGAGCAAGGCGAACAAGGTGCCCAAGGCCCTCAAGGCGAACAAGGTGCCCAAGGCCCTCAAGGCGAACAGGGTGCGCAAGGCCCTCAAGGCGAACAAGGTGCGCAAGGCCCTCAAGGCGAACAAG
>Ga0209755_10007656_pt1 | contig 11672 bp, 10 predicted proteins | sample TergutCo191P1_FD_187301 | JGI IMG/M metagenome (GOLD analysis project Ga0209755, IMG submission 187301) | Cornitermes sp. P1 segment gut microbial communities from Petit-Saut dam, French Guiana - Co191P1 (SPAdes) (version 2) | ecosystem: Host-associated > Arthropoda: Insects > Digestive system...
ACAGGTCATGTTGCGTTCAAGTTCAACGATACTGCCCAAAAAGCAGCCGTCAACATCGGACCACTCGATGATGTATGTGTACGGCAAATTCAGGTAATAGTCCAAATGCTTCTTAGCCATTTTTGTATCCCTCATTTTTTAGCGCCTCCTGTAATTTTTCCACCATGTACGCTTTCAACGGGTTTTGGGTAATAACAACGGTGACCGACGGTCGGTTTGGTTTCCTGAAAGTGAGGTGTGAGCCTCCGCTTGGAGATGCGCGAAAATCAAGCATTTCAAGAACTTTTACGGCTTCATCGGGGGTTATGTCCGATTTGCCGTTGAGTATTTTTTGTATCAGCTTTTCGCGTCTGCCATAATACTATGATAGCATTTATGCTATCATTTTGCAAGCTGGGCCCGATTATTCTTGAGGTTTGGCCGTTACTTTAGCCTGATAATAATCATATATCTGCTTGAGGGAATCGGATACAGCCTGCACGACTTCGTCGTTGTACTTGGAAAACAGCTCGGAAACGGAAGGGGGCGGGGAGTCGGCGGGCTTGAACAGCTCGAAGGGCTCGATGTTCAGGACGGAGGCGAACTTAACCATGCTTGCTGGGGAAATTCACCTCTTTCCGTTTTCGATATCACTCAGGAAATTTTAGGTACGGATACAAACTGGGCGAGTGTTTCCGCCAGCTAGGCGACGGCACGTGGACAACTCGCCACAGCCCCGTGCGGATAGGGACGGCCAGCGACTGGGCGTCCGTGTCCGCAGGCTAGACGCACACGATGGCGACAAGGGAAGACGGCACGTTGTGGGCCTGGGGCAACTGAGCGAACGGCAGGCTTGGCGTGGGTGGCGAGACGACTGGATTTCAGACGCCCCCTATCCAGGTGGGGACAGATACCGGCTGGACTTCCATATCCGCATTTACGCGCGGGGATTCACATGGAGGCAGTCACTTTATGGCAATGAGGGCAGACAACACACTATGGGCCTGGGGAATGAATGGGCACGGGCAGCTTGGCGATGGCACGACGACCGACCGCCATGCACCCATCCGGGTCAATCAGCCGTAGCTTGTATTGTATACGCCTGTCGCCCCAATCGGGGCGCGGCGTATGCGATAGATAGGGAAATACGAAAGGGGGTTCTCGTCATGAGCGAGACGAAGCACGTAAGGATACAGATAAGAAGGGGCGACGAGGATCAATGGTCCGATCCCGATCAAAACCCCGTCCTCGGCGAAGGCGAGCCCAGCGTGGTACTCGGCGGGGATCTCCACGGCAAGATGAAGATAGGCGACGGCGTAAGAACCTGGAACCAGCTTTGCTTTACCGATGCCGACAAGCTGTCCAGGGTCGCCCTTTACGACGGGTCGCTGGAAGGCGACGGCACGGCGAGATACCCGCTGCGTGTAAAGGCCATATCGTCCGTCGAAACCCTGTCCCACGATGCACTTATAAGAAGGATGACGATGGACGAAGAAGAAGTACCGCAGTTGCAGCCCGGCAACTTCTACCTTATAAGTGATTTCCGCACCGTCTGGGAAGAAGAGAATAACCCCAGCAGTCACAAAGGCGATGAGGAGTCGCTGATCGTGCTTGCCACGTCCGAACGCACCCTTTCCCCCAAGGCGTTCTCGCCCGACTACCCCCACGACGAGATATGGTACGACGCGGAACGAAACAGCGGCAAGTACGAATGGTCAACGGAAAGGGACTGCGGCCAGATATACCGCCGAATAACCCCTAACGGCAACGACGTGCCCTACGACGTGCGCGCGATAAGGTTCGATGGACGCTACACGTTCGTAAACGAGTCCGGGGACAACATTGTTGACACGCCGGGCGTGTACGGCAACAAGATAGCCCCGTACTACGTTAACGGGGTGCAGGCGCTTAACGCTTCGGTCTTTGTTGGGCTATGACATTCGAACACGATAGGCGGCGGCTTTATTCGCAACACGATGGGGAACGGCTTCAGGAACAACGTCATAAGCAGCGACTTCCATTCGAACACGATAGGCAACGGTTTTGTTGGCAACACCGTTGGGAGTAATTTCCGCTTCGTTACCGTAAGGGAAGGCGTGCGGAACGTAAGGTTCACGGCATTGCCTATTCGCCCCCCCACTTCTACCAATTTTACAAACGTGCACGGGGCGAATCACGGGCAGACGATGTCAAGGATAGGCGAAGGACATGTGGCCGTCACTTGGCACCAAGGTGTCGCCTTGCTTTAAAGAGAGATAAGGACGTAAGACGGAGGCCCCAGTTGAAGATCCTGTTCCATGACGTGATGCAGCAGGTACCCAACGCCCCGTCCCCGCTTAAAACGCCGTCGCTATCCGACGTGTGCGTCTTCGGCGACCGGCCCCTTGTCATAGCCTTTCCCCATGCCGTGACGGTGGACTGTGTAGGCATGGGCAACTACGAGCCGCCTGGCGGCGGGGCAGGGATTTTAAGGATAGGAAAGGCGGGCCGGCCGGGAACGCCGCCGAGCTGCGCTACGGCGAGGACGGCCTGTACCCGCGGACGAAAGCCTGACAATCGCGGCCGGCGAGGCCATAGAGATAACCGCGCCCGAAGGCAGCGTGATAGGAAGACTGGCGTTTGGCGTAGGTGTGAACGTCCCCACGTCCGTGGCCAGGGAACCCGGCATAAGCTCCACGGCCAAGAGCCGGCGCCGGCGGCTACGTTTACCGCACGCTGTCGCTGGACAGCCAGAACACCCTGTGCGCGAAAGCGATATCGGAACTGGAGAAGGGACTACCCCAGATAGGCATGGGCTACCCCTTCTTCATAGACCTAAGCAGCGAGTCGTACAAGCTGCCGTTTCGCAGACTGTACGCGGTGGAAAGGAACCAGACATCGATAGGTCTTAGCGGCAGCACGACCCGCTACCTGTACAGCAAAAGCTGGGACTTTCGACAGGCGTTCTGATGGGCGGATTGTCAGCCAGCCCGTTTCGTGCCATAAGGAACACTGGCTTTCGGTGTTCCTCTTTTTTATTTTGATTGTAAGTATAAATGACGCTCTCGCTGTACACAAAACAAGGCGCAATCATAAAATCCACCCCTTGAACCACACCAGCAAGTATGATATATTACTAAGTCAGATGAACGAGACACCCTTTCACGCTGCCGGTTTACGATTTTCCTGCACCAGGTGTTCAGGCTGTTGCCGCCACGACGGTGGTTTTGTGTATCTGTCGGAAAAGGACCTTGCCCGCCTGACGGAAGGGTTTGGCATGGACTATGCCGCTTTTATAGAGACATGGTGCCGCTGGGTCCCTTATGTCTTCGGCAGCGAGCGTCTTTCGTTGCGGGAAAAGGCGAACCTTGACTGTGTTTTCTGGAAGGATGCCGCGAGCGGCGGGGGCTGTTCGGTTTACGAGACCAGACCCCTACAGTGCAGGGCTTTTCCCTTTTGGGATTCGGTTTTGTGTTCGCCACAGGCTTGGAAAAAGATGGCCAGGGAATGCCCTGGGATGGATTCGGGGAAGCTGCATACAAGGGAAGAGATTGACGATTGGCTTGGCAGGTTGGAGGACGAATTGGTGATAGAACGTTCCGTTCCGCGGAAAGGGGGGGGCTAGGTGCGGATACGTTTTTGGGGAGTCAGAGGTTCCCTTCCGTCCCCTCTGCTGGGGTCACAGGTCAAGGAAAAGCTTTCCACTATATTGCAGTATGCGCTTCCCGAGGATCTTGAGGATACGGAAAGCAGGGAACATTTTATAGCCGGGCTTCCGCCTTGGCTTTTCGGCACTGTCGGCGGCAACACCTCCTGCGTGTCGGTAGGTCTGGACGGCTTTGACGAGCAGATTGTCTTCGATTGTGGCTCTGGCATACGCGAGATGGGGAAAGCTTCCTTCGCCGACCCCTCTTCGCGGTATCATATCTTTTTGTCCCATTTCCACTGGGATCATCTACAGGGCTTTCCCTTTTTCGCCCCGGCCTATAACCCTGCGGTTAATATCGACTTTTATTCGCCAAAGCAGGGGTTCCATAACGACCTTTCCGGGCTTATGCGCCCGCCCTTTTCCCCCATACGCATGGACGATATGGCGGCGAAGAAGAATTTCCGCATAATTGAGGCCCCCGTTGAAATAGGGCCGGCGACCGTCTCTTTTAGAAAGATGAACCATCCGGGTGGCTCCTTCGCTTACAAGGTCAAGCACGGGAACAAGCGCTTCATTTACGCGACGGACTCGGAACTGGAGTCCCGTGACTTTGCCGAAACCGACGCGAACGCGGCTTTTTTCGAGGACGCGGACGTGGTCGTCATAGATTCGCAGTACACCCCAATGGAGGCTATCGAAAAGCGCAAGTGGGGACACAGCCCGTACAGTATGGCGGTGGAATTCGCGATGAACTGGGGGGTCAAGCACCTGGTCCTGTTCCATCATGACCCGGGTTCCGACGACAGAAGGCTCTACGAGATGCTCCAGTCGGCCCGTCAGTACCTAAAGCTTATCTATGGGGAGGGCATCACCATAAGCCTTGCCAGCGAGGGCTTGGAAATTGTACTATAGGTAGCGGTTTGCAGGAGGGTTCATGCCACGATTTGTAAGACGTTTAATCGGCCTTGTCGCGGCCATAATAGCCCTTGCCTTTGTCGGCGGCGTAGCCGTCGTCGCGGTTTTTGCCGTAGGGAATTCCCCGCCCACATCCATTCCAGACCCCTTCCCAGAGATCGACGGCATAACGCTGGAGAGCCGGGGCGTATCGAGCATATGCACCTCGGTCGTGCGCATTGAGGTCCGCCGGGGGGAGAGTGCCCAATCCGTGGGGAACAGGCTGGAGTCGGCAGGGCTTATCCGGAACCGGTATTTTTGGAACCTTCTGGGGCGCTTCAGCGGCGAGCATATAAGGGCGGGTAGCTATCTGCTGGAATTCCCCCTAAGCCAGATGGCCATACGCAATGTTCTGGAGGAGGGCAGGGAGGTCCTCTTGCGGGTTACCGTGCCGGAGGGGCTTACGATAAGGGAAACCGCGCTTGTTATGGAAAGCGCTGGCATTACCACGGCACAGGAATTCATCGTCGCCGCGTCCGACCCGGAAATCCTTGCCCGTTACCGCGTTCCAGCATCAACTATGGAAGGATTCCTTTTCCCCGACACCTACCTTTTCCCCGCAGGCTTTCCCGCGACCAGAATCGTGCAGACCATGGCGGACAATTTTTTCACCCAGATCGCAGCAATCGACGAAAGAATGCTGGCCATGTCGCCAGAGGATCTGCTGCGGACGGTGGTCCTTGCCTCGATAGTCGAGAAGGAGCACAGCGTCGCGGAAGAGGCGGCGATGATGGCCGGGGTCTTTACAAACAGGATGAACATTGGCATGAGGCTACAGTCCTGCGCCACGATTGTGTACATCCTTACCGAGATTCTGGGCGAGGAACATGAGGAAACACGTATTCACAGGCATTATGGGAACAGGATTCTCTACAGACACCTTGTAATCCGCAGCCCCTTCAACACCTACATGGTTCCCGGTCTGCCCCCGGCTCCGATTGCCTCGCCCGGCGCGACCGCCCTACGTGCCGCCTTCGAACCAGCGAGGACCGAATACCTCTTTTTCGCGTTGAGGCCCGGCGGGGGTGGAAACCATAATTTTTCCAGGACTTTGGCGGAACATAACAGGTTTGCGAGAGAGTTTCACGAGTCGCTTAGATAGCCCTTTGCAAAGGGGATTAAGTATATGAGTGGTCGCATAGCCAGGTCAACCATTCAGGAAGTGCAGGAAAGGCTGGATGCCATTGCTGTGGTCGAGGACTACATACGGCTGGAAAAGCGCGGTGGCTCCTACTGGGGTAGATGCCCTTTCCATGCCGGGGGGCAGGAGCGCACGCCGTCCCTGAAGGTCGATCCGGACAAGAAACTGTACAACTGCTTCGGCTGCGAAAAGGGCGGCGGTATAATCGGTTTTGTCATGGACATGGAAAAAACCGACTTCCCCGATACCATAAGGCATCTTGCCCGTAAATTCGGCGTGGAAATAGTCTATGACGGTGGGGGACAGTGGAACGCCGAGGCCCACGAGGCGGAACATTCCCGCAAGGAGCAGCTTTTCGAGCTGTACCGCCGCACTTCCGTCACCTTTGCCCATTTCCTGCTGGAAAGGCCAGAGGGAAAGCCGGCCCTTGACTATCTTTTGTCGAGAAAAATAGACAGGGAAATGATAGCGCGTTTCAGACTGGGGTACGCACCAGCGGATAGGAACTGGCTGTATCGCTTTTTGCAGGAAAAGGGCTATTCCAGGGATTTTCTGGACGGGTCCGGGCTTTTTTCGGCGAACTATAAGGGAATGGCCTTTTTTTCCGACAGGCTTATGTTTCCAATTTCGGACAGGCAGGGGCGAACGGTGGCCTTTGGGGGCAGGGCTCTTCCCGGGGCAGTGCAGTCCGACGGTAAGGAGCCGCCAAAATACATAAACAGTCGCGAGACGGATATCTACAAAAAAGGGCAGGTGCTTTTTGGTATGGATTTGGCCATGCCGGAAATACGCAGAAGCAAGACCGTATATATCGCCGAAGGCAACGTGGACGTTATAGCGTTGCATCAGGCGGGCTTGACCAACGCGGTGGCCCCCTGCGGCACCTCCTTTACCGACGAACAGGCCAGGCTTCTGCGGAACTGGGCGGATACGGCTGTGCTGGTCTTCGATTCCGATGACGCGGGGCTGAAGGCTTCGGACAGGAGCATCGTCACTTGCCGCAAAAACGGCCTTGCCTGCTCTCTGGTCGTTTCCGGAACGACCGCCGATGGGGAAAAGATGAAGGATCCTGCCGACATTCTTCAAAAATTCGGCGCGGATACCTTGATGAAGTCTATGCAAAACGTTACAATGGACCTTGAGTATCTTATCGCCAGGGGTAAAACGCTGTACGACACATCGATACCCCAAGGAAAGGCGGAGGCACTCACTGTACTTTACCCGTATCTGGACGCGCTTAACTCACAGACGGAACGGGATGCCTGTATGGAGGTCGCTGCCGACGCGTTGCGTGCGGACAGGGATGCCGTAAAGGCCGACTATGGGCGAAGGAAACGTTCCGGTGTGGAGGTGGCTGATCGTGACGCGATAACAGGCCCGAAGGATGTCCGCTATACGGACAAAGCGATACGCATGAACGACGAACTGTTCCTTCTCACGCTGGTATCGGTCAACACAAACTTGTACACTGAATTTCGTGCTTCCGTGAGGATGCGGGAAATAGAGGATCCCGCCGCAAAGGAACTTTTTGTCGCTCTTGAGGAATGTTTTATGAACGAGGAGGGCGGTACCGAGGCCCTTCTGTCCCGTATAACCTGGGATGGCTTGCGGGAGTTTGTGGTGGAAAGAGGGATATCCCCGGAATTCAGAAACGGGGAGGTTTGCGATCCCAGAAAAATGATGGAGGATGGCATAAATAGGATAAGGGCGAAGAGGCTCCGCCGTAGGGTTTCCGAAATAGGCAGCGAACTGCGGCTTATGGAACGGAATTTCGGCACGGAGGATGGTGACGGCGATTTTCAGAATTTGATTGTCGAGAAGATGGAACTTGATGCCGAAATACGCAGACTGGAAGGTAAATAAGTAATGACGGATACGCACAACGCAGAGAAAGCCGCTGTGGAAAACGGCGAGGATTCCGTGGAAAGGCCCATTGAAGCGGAAGTCGGGACGGATTTTGCGGCGGTCGAGATTGCCGAGGTTCCCCTGGACGAGTCCTTCGAGGACGACGTGTTTGAGGAGGAACAGGATGCCGCGAATGTTCCCGCTGAAATGGCCATTGACGAGGTGACGGAAGAGGGCGAGTCTCCAGAGATGGATCCCGCCGTGATTAAGCTGCTCGAATACGCCAAGGGAAAGGAATCCCTTTCCTTCGAGGAACTTTCCGACATCCTGCCCGAACACATATCCGACACCGACAAGATAGAGCCCGTGCTGGCCATGCTGGAAGCCAACAACATACAGGTGATCGAGGAAGACAGCCTTGCCGATGATGATGGCAAGCCGGAGGAAACCAAGCGTGCCGAGCAGGGCAAGAAGCGTGCCGATCCTGCCGACAAGAAGGCTTCCCTGGTTGACGATCCTGTACGGATGTACCTGCGGGAGATAGGGCGGGAAAACCTTCTTACTGCGGAACAGGAAATCGAGCTTTCCAGGCAGATGGAGGAAGGGGAAAACATCATAAAGGACGTGATCAAGAAGTCCGGCATGGTTATTCCCGAATTCTACCGCATAGTCGAGGAAGTGTTTTCCAAAAAGGATCTGCGGGAGCTGAACCTTTCGAAAAAGGAAATGACCGAATTCATGGCGGAACGCAAACGCCTTAGTTCGTTTTACAGGGATGCCCTGCGTACGATTCAGGGGGATCTGAAGCATTACGTGGAAAACAAGCAGCGGCTGATAGATCGCGGGGTGGACTACCTTACGGACAAGGACATCACCAGTCTGCGAAGAAGGATTACCCGCGTGCTAAAGAACGTGCAGATCCACCCGGATGAATTACACGATATCTCGGAAAAATTTATAAAGGCATCCACGGCAATAAGTGAAAACAGAAAGGAACAGGAACGTATAGGCAGGCATCTGCGCATAGATGCGATGAAGGATCTTCGCACCCTGGGGCGCAATCTGACCATACAGGCGGAACGGGAACGGCTGGAGGAAGATCTGGGGCTTACCGCCGACGAAATCAAGGAAAAGATCAGGCTCATACAGGTAAAGGAAAAAAACCTTCGTTCGATAGAAAACGAGTTCGAGGAATCGAGCGAGAATATAAGCCTTATGGCGAAGGAGATACACGACGGCAGGAACAAGATGAAACGCGCCAAGGACCGGCTTATAAAGGCCAACCTTAGGCTGGTGGTTTCCATCGCGAAAAAGTACACCAATCGCGGACTGCACTTTTTCGATCTTGTCCAGGAGGGCAACATAGGTCTTATAAAGGCCGTCGAGAAATTCGAGTACAAGAAGGGCTTCAAGTTTTCGACCTACGCCACCTGGTGGATACGGCAGGCGATTACCCGTTCCATATCCGACCAGGCAAGGACGATTCGTATTCCCGTTCACATGATCGAGCAGATCAACAAGGTGTCGCGGGAATCCCGCCAGCTTCTGCAGTCCCTGGGACGGGAGCCGACGGACGAGGAAGTCGCCGAGCGTCTTGGCTGGACCGTCTTGCGGGTAAAGCAGGTGAAGAAGGTCGCCAGGGAGCCGATCAGTCTTGAGATGCCGATTGGCGAGGAGGAAGATTCCCTTTTGGGGGACTTCATCGAGGACAAGGACGTGGAAAACCCGGCCCTTCGCACAGCCCGCACGCTGTTGCAGGAGGAGGTCTCGGACGTGCTTGCCACCTTGCCGCCCCGCGAGCAGGAGGTGCTAAAGATGCGTTTCGGGCTTGGGGACGGCTATTCGCTTACGCTGGAAGAGGTCGGCCTGCTCTTTAAGGTGACGAGGGAGCGTATAAGGCAGATAGAGGCGAAGGCCTTGCGGCGGCTGCGCCATCCGAGGCGGGCGACGAAGCTTAAGGATTTTTTGGATAATTAGGGTGAGAAAACCTTTGTAAACAAGGAGCAGATATGGTAACGGAAAACGAGCTTAACAAATTGCGGGTATTGCAGGACATCCTTTCGCAGAAGATACGATTGGAGCATGCAATCCTGGAGATACCCAAGCAGCTTGTGAACTTGGAAGAGGCATACAACAGGACCCGGAAAGCGTTCGTAGACAAGAACCTTGAGTACGATAAAATCAAGAGTGCCGAGGAAGAGGCCAGGGCTTTTCTTAAAGAGGCGGAGGCGGCGCGGGAAAAAGCCGAGAGGACCATCTCCGAAATCAACACCCAGCGCGAGTACGAGGCCCTGGACAAGGAACGTCATACCGCCGAGGAAAAGGAGCAGCAGTACGGCAGGGAAGTCCAGCACAAGGAAAAGGCCATTCTGGAATTAAGCGGGCAGATAAAGCAGTATGCTGGGCTTATCGAGGAGCAGGAAAAGGAACTTGCCGAGAGACGATCCGTAATCGAGGCCGAAAAAGCCGAAAAGAACGCTCAGATCGAAACTTTGCAAAAGGAAGAGAAGGAACTGACCGATGATCTGGATAGCGAGGTCGTGTTCAAGTTCGAACGGATACTTCGCAACAAGATGGGCATAGGTATTGTCGCTATCAAGGGCAACGTGTGTATGGGCTGCCATATGATTCTTCCCGCCCAGTTTTCCAACAATGTCCGTCTTGGCAATGAGTTCATTTTTTGCCCCTATTGTTCGCGAATTTTGTTTTACGAAGAAACCACGGAAGGCGAGGAGGTGTTCTTCGATTCCGGCGATTCAGGTGCTCTGTACGATCCCGACGAGGAGGAAGACGAATTCGAGGAAGACGACAGGGAGGAAGAAAAGATCGGCGATTTTGAGGAGTGATTTGGGCGATGGACTGGACCGCCGCTGGGTACCAGAAATGGTGCCTGGAGGAAAGTCCGGGCTCCGCAGGGCATGATGCCGGGTAATTCCCGGGCCTGGTACCTTGGTGCTGGGACAGATAGCGCAACAGAAAGCAAACCGCCTGCCTGGTTTTGCCGGGTCGGTAAGGGTGAAACGGTGGGGTAAGAGCCCACCTCGGCGGCGGCAACGCGGTCGGAAAGATTTCGATTTTGCATGGCGAAGTCGGAAAACGGCAAGCCTCATCAGGAGCAAAGCCAAGCAGCGTGGTGGCTGGTTTTTCCAGTCACGCCGGCGGCCCGTCGGTTAAACGCGGGTAGGCTGCATGGAAAAGGTCGGAAACGGTCTTTCCAGACAGATGGTAGGTCTCCAACTTCTTGAAATGCCGATGCATTTCAAGAAGTTGGGTACAGAACCCGGCTTATGGTTCATCGCCTTTTTTTACAGATTAAGAGCTTGGCGCGTGATTAAAAGCGCGTCGGGCAAGGAGGGTGCATGAAGAACGTATATCTTGAAGCGCTACCTTTGAAGGATATCGCAAAGTATTCGGGCGGGCAGTCAAAAAACGCCCTTCCCTTTGCGGGGTATCCCAGGCAGCATCCGTCGGAAAAGAACAAGCTTATTCTCGTGTATGATCCTTTGGGTTCCCACCCGACGATCATGGAGTTTAAGTTTGATGATGTGCTTTCCGTTGAGGAAATACCTTCGGCCGTCACCGAGGCGGGGGAGGGGATTCCGCTTATACGGCTGTGGATACGGAAAGGGGCGCACGGGGTTATTCTTGAACCGTTCGAGGTGGACAGTCCCATGAAGTTTGCCAACAGATCCATCGAGATACGGGAACGTTTCATGAGGGCTGGTGCGCCGGGTTCGGGGTCGGCCACGGGGACCGGTTCGGAGAATCGGGCCTTCATGTAAGATGGAGCGGGAGGGCCGTTTTTTCATCAGCGAAGCCGAAACCGGTGTTCGTTGCGTTCTTTGTCCCCATTACTGCAAAATACCAGGCGGTGTTTGCGGTGTACGCGGGAACCAAAACGGCATACCCTTTTATGGCCATGTGACAGCCTTTGCCGTGGACCCAATCGAAAAAAAGCCCCTGTTTCACTTTCGCCCAGGTACGGAGATCCTTTCCGTTGGTTTTGCTGGTTGCAACCTAAGCTGCCCCTTTTGCCAGAACTGGCGCATCTCCCGTACCGAGCCTTCCATTCCTGGCGAGCGGATGACACCCGCCGATATTGTTTTCGCCGCTCTGGACAGATCG
>Ga0209755_10007657_pt1 | contig 11671 bp, 8 predicted proteins | sample TergutCo191P1_FD_187301 | JGI IMG/M metagenome (GOLD analysis project Ga0209755, IMG submission 187301) | Cornitermes sp. P1 segment gut microbial communities from Petit-Saut dam, French Guiana - Co191P1 (SPAdes) (version 2) | ecosystem: Host-associated > Arthropoda: Insects > Digestive system >...
CTTGAAAATTAATTTGCAGCTTAAAAGGATATGGGTTTGCAGAAGAAGGAATTACTGTAACGCTTGAAGCTGCCGCTCTGCTTTCCGGCGCCATAGGAGCGGTTTGTTCTTGTTCTCTTTCCGGCTCGATATAGCGCAGCGTTTCGCCGGCGCTGCTTGACGCAACCGCTCCGTCCAACAGGTGAAAATGAAGCAAGGTTCCCATGTCAGGATTATTTTTGGCAAAATCCGCTACCGTTATGCGTAAATCGGGGATTCCGTTGTTATTAAGATCAACCATTATTTCTTGGCTTAAATCCATGATTTCATTTCCGTCGGGAGTGCGGATTGTAACAGTTTCACTCAGATTATACAATTCAATTTTTTGGGTTTCCGAATCTATCGAAATTAGCACTGAATCGTTGATATACAATCTGCGCTCCATGGAACTTCCTTCCATTCTGTATTCAACAGGAACGCGGGCTGCCGGTACATTTTCTACTATGTTGTTTTTTTTGTTGATGATCAAAGTATAAATACCCCAGCCGCTTAAGCCAAGAACAGCAATTATTACCAGCATGGGGAGCAAAAATCCGGGAATCTTCGGCGGTGTTTTTAAAAGCTGTTCCACCGGAACAGGCTGTTCCTGAATTCGAAGCGCTCTGTAAAGCGATATTATCTTTTGAACATCAAGATCGAGAAATAAGCTGTAATTTCTCAAGAAGCCGATCAGATACGGTTCTGCGGGAAAAACGCTGAAATTTTCCGCTTCAAGCGCTTCAAGATAACGCACTGATATATTTGTCTCGCGGCTTATCTGCTCAATGCTTAAACCTTTTTCGTTACGCGCCTCTTTAAGCTTTTCCCCAAGAGATTCCATTAAGTTCTCTCCCGCATTTAATCATTATCTCTGAATAAAAAGTTATGATACATATTCGCTCCTGCCGGAGGGTCATATATAAATCGCTGTTCAGGAATTCCCTGATTAATTCTTATATTTGAAAAATTAAAAGTAACTTCGGTATCGGCTAATGTCCGCCCTTCCATTCGGCGGATAAGTCTTGTTTCAGGATTAATGCTCAATATTATCTCTCTGAAACCTTCCGCGTTTGAACGTCTGGTCAGTCTTAATTTGATAACTCTTTCTCCTGAACCTTCCAGCGGCACCGGGTACGGGCTTTCAAGAAAAGACGCGACATAGTTGTTTTTTAAGAGAGTTAATCCTACTCCGGCAGTACCGCCGGAAGCTCTTCTTCCCCGGGCAAGAGGCTGACTTAGCACAGCTCTCCAATCAGGGAGGTAAACCGTAAGCGCTTCACTGTTAAAATTAATTACCTGTCCCGAAGGCTGTGAAAAATCCATGCGCATAAATGAAGGCGATAAATAGCTAAGCCTTCCTACCATGTTGGAATTTCCGGAGCGAATTGTTACAGTCGCTTCATAATCCCGAATACCGGCGTAATAGCCGGAAACCAACTCCATGTGTCTTTGGGCGGTTATTATCTCTTGTCCGTAAAGAACAGCTATTTGAATAAACAATATGAAAAAAAGAGAAATCAGTCGTTTTATCACACCATACCTCAGTTTTAGTTTTCTTCTTATATTCTAGCGAAAAATGTAGTTATTGACAATACCTCTTTCGGGTGATAATCTGAGTTTGTTCGGCTGTCTGTTCAACTGCGGCCGGAAACAGGTCCAGTAGCTCAGGGGATAGAGCGGCCGCCTCCTAAGCGGCAGGTCGGCTGTTCGAGTCAGCCCTGGATCAGGAGCAAAATGCGGCCGTCGTATAACGGCATTACCCTAGCTTCCCAAGCTCGTGACGCGGGTTCGACTCCCGTCGGCCGCTGAATATGAAAGTCGTATCCGGTAAACAGATGCGGCAGTTAGAGCAGGCTGCCATAGAAGAATTAGGCATTCCTTCGGTTCTGCTGATGGAAAACGCCGCGATTTGCTTAGCAAAGCATTGCTTCAGATTGATCGATGGAATTAAAGCACCTAAAATCCTTATAGCCGCCGGTGCCGGAAACAACGGCGGAGACGGATTGGCGCTTGCCCGTCATTTGCATATTAAAGGAATTGAGACCAAATTAATTTTTATTGAGAGCGCGTCCGCAGGGTGCGACGCCGCTGTTAATTTGGCTATTGTGAAGAAAATCGGAATTCCGATACAGCAGTGCGCCAAAAATTTGATTCAAAATGCCGGTATTCTCTATGAAATTGAAAATGATATTAAAACACATGATTTAACCGTAGACGCAATGCTTGGCACGGGACTTGATCGCAATGTTGACGGAAGCTATAAGCAATTGACAGAAATGATAAATCGTTATGCGAAATATGTTCTCTCTGTTGATATTCCAACGGGCATTCATTCCGATACCGGACAAATAATGGATTGCGCTGTTCAGGCTGACGAAACTGTAACTTTCTGTTCTCCGAAAATCGGTTTATACGCGTATCCCGGCGCTGTATGTTCGGGAAAAATTCATGTTGAGGATATTTCGATACCGCATTCTCTGATCGATACAATTGATACCGAGGCTGAGATACTAACTGATAAAGAGGCGGCTGATTTGCTCCCCGTACGCGCTCTGCGTTCCAATAAAAGCTGCTTCGGCACGGCAGCGGTTTTTGCCGGATCAAATGAAATGCCCGGAGCCGCGGCGCTTGCCTGTTCCGCTTCGTATAAAGCAGGCGCCGGATTGATTTGCGCTTGCGTTCTGTCCCGCGTAGCGGACGCGATTAATCATTGGCAAAGGGAAGTTATTACGCATAACGTACCGGAAAAAAACGGCATGTATTTTAAAGGCAGCGCTGACGCTTCCGGCGAAGAAATTCGCCGCGCTGATGTGATTGTAATCGGTCCCGGCATCGGACGCGGTAAAGATGTTACCGAATTTGTTCATGAATTGATAAAAACAGTTCATGTACCGCTTGTTTTGGACGCGGACGCTCTTTTTGCCGTGTCAGAGGACATCACTATTCTGAAGCAGTTAAAGGCGCCGTGTGTAATAACGCCGCATCCCGGAGAAATGAGCCGGCTGATAGGTTTGCCTGTTTCTGAAATCCTGTCAAATACAATTGATGTAGCTGTCAGGTTTGCCAAAGAGTTTAATGTTATAACGCTATTAAAAGACGCTCACACAATAATCGCCAATCCAAACGGAAAGTACTATATCAACACAACCGGAAATAACGCGCTTTCTAAAGCGGGAACAGGAGACGTACTGACCGGCATAATCGCCGGTCTTATCGCTCAGGGGTTGGATGTTTTTACAGCAAGCGTGTTAGGCGCGTATTACCACGGGAAAGCCGGAGAAGCCGCCGCTTTGAAGAAATCATGCTACGGCGTTATGGCAGAGGATCTGTTAGAGGAAGCCGCCCGTATAATCAACAATAATCCTGAGTAAATTCTCCCATTGTACTATTTTAAAATCATTCCTTGACTATTTTCACGCTATATGGTAGCCTTAGCGAAAGGGGTGCTTTATGGAAACCAACAGTTATAGTATTTCGCTGGTAAAAAATCCAAAAATTGCTATCCAGATTGTACAGGGGCATTTTTCCACAAGTAATAAGCATAGCAATAGTTATCTTGATTTTTGTCAATTAAAATGCAATACAATAATTGCGCGGGATGTTGCGAAGGAGCTGGCGATTCCATATCTGTCAAATACTCCTATTGATACGATTGTTTGTATCGAAAAAACAGCGGTTATCGGCGCGTATCTTGCGGAAGAGCTTACTCAGGATGGGACATCGGTTATTAATTCCGGCGGGGATATCCATGTGATATCGCCAATCAGCAATACCTACGGGAATTGGGTATTTCCCAGTAACCGTGCGGAGTGGATAACCGGAAAGAATGTTCTGGTGCTCATCGCCACTGTTTCGAGCGGGCGCTCCCTTAACACTATACTGGAGTGTATTGATTATTACGGCGGCAAACTGGCGGGGATTTCGGCTTTATACAGGGCTTCGCATGATCCTCAAAGGTATCCGGTAAACGCGCTTTTTTCATCAGATGATGTTCCCGGTTACCAGCTTTTCAGTCCCGGCGAATGTACTATGTGCAAAAACGGACAAAAACTTGATGCAATGGTCAGCAGCGAAGGTTATACAAGAATTGAATGATATTGAATGATATGGTAGAGTAATAAAAAAAAGGAGAACAATATATGCCATCACTCGGTCAAAGTCTTATCGAAAGTTTGGGGATTCTGCAGTTGACTTTAGGTCAGGCGGTAATGCTGCTTTTAGGAGCGTTTTTTCTGTACCTTTCCATAGTCAAAAAATTTGAGCCGCTTCTTCTGCTTCCTCTCGCGTTCGGTATTATTCTCGCAAATCTTCCAATTGTCGGTCTTAGCGCTTATTATTTTAACCCTAACGGCTTCTTGGAATTAACAGGTCAGGCTCTTCCTCCTGATCAGTTATGTTCTGTTTGTTATCTTACCGAATGTAAACATACAGCAATGGGATTCCTTCCGGGGCTTATGAACTTTCTGTACACCGGTATCCGATTGGTTATCTATCCGCCGCTAATTTTCCTCTGCATCGGAACGATGACTGATTTTAGTCCTTTAATCGCGTCCCCCAGAAGCGCTCTTATCGGTCTTGGCGGTCAGCTTGGTATTTTTATCGCGATGGGAGCTTGTTATGCTGTCAGCAGACTTCTCCTCCCGGTTCTTGAACCGTTTTTCCCGAATTTCCACGCGTTCACCCTGAAAGAAGCCGCCGCTATTGGAATTATCGGAAGCTCAGACGGTCCTACTTCAATTTTTACCGCGACACGCCTTGCGCCGGATCTTCTCCCCGCTATCGCGATTGCGGCTTTCTCCTACATGGCATTGGTACCCTTCATCCAGCCGCCGATTATGAGGATGCTTACTACTCCGAAAGAACGCGTAATTGTTATGGCAGAGCCCAAGAGAGTAACCCAAAAACAAAAGATCCTCTTCCCGATTATTCTGGCGCTCGTTGTTCTTCTTCTTGTACCCGCGGCGGGCGCTCTTGTCGCGATGTTGTGCCTTGGTAACTTAATCAGGGAAAGCGGCGTTGCGGATCGTTATGTCAGGGCGTTTCAAAATGACTTTTTGAGCATTTTGACATTCCTTGTAGCGTTATGTATCGGGTCTTCTGCAAGCGCGGAAAGGTTCCTGACGCCTCAAACATTGATAATTCTCGCGTGCGGACTTTTGGCTTTCGCCTTCGGAACTGTCGGCGGCGTTCTTGTCGCGAAGCTGCTTTGTGTTGTTACAAAAGGCAAAGTTAATCCGCTTATCGGCAACTCCGGTGTTTCCGCTATGCCGATGGCAGCGCGTATTTCCCAAAGATTAGGGCAGCAGTACAACCCTGAAAGCCATCTTCTGATGCACGCCATGGGTCCTATCGTTTCCAGTACAATCGGCTCCGCGATTATCGCCGGTATATTTATTTCGTTCTTCGGAAAGATGTAAATTGCCTGTATAACCTGACTTTTTAAGGCCAGTTAACCGAGGCTGTTCCAAAACTTTCGAACCGAAGGTTCGCGTTTTTGGAACAGCAGCCTTGGATTTCAACACCTTCACCTTAGATCCAACTATTTCTCAGATTTTTCCCGAATGTGGCGCTCCTTAAAGGCGCGGGGAGAGGTCTATACAATAAAAAGGCAAAACATTGACGGTTTTTAGTTTCTGCGTTATATTAGCTTGTAGCATTGTCAATTTTCTGCATTATTTTTCTGTCCTTGTGGATAGACTTTCGTTTCTAATTCATTTTTAAGGAGCTTTTATGAAAAACAAATTTTTCGTTGGTTTACTTGGCGTAATGCTGGTATTCGTCATGGCGTTTGCCGCGTGTTTGAGTGAAGTTGATCCGGATCAGCCTGATGTTGTTGAAAATGCAGCTCGACCGGTTATTACGGCGCAGCCGCAAAGCGCCAGCTACCCCCTTAACACTGTAATTGCGCCTCTAACTGTGACGGTCAGCTCACCTTCGGATAAAGGTACCCTAAGTTACCAGTGGTACTCAAATACAACACAATCCAATACCGGCGGAACACAGATAGCAAACGCTACATCAGCAAGTTATACCCCGGCGCTTTCTACAAGCACGGCAAGTACTTCTTATTATTTTGTAACAATAACCAATTACAATAAGAATGCAACAAACAGCCAGAACTCCACCATTAGGAGTAACGTTGTTGTAATCAATGTTTATGATCCCGCGGTAAGCGCCGAACCGCCTCAAATAACACAACACCCGCAGGGAGGTGATCACTACACCGGCTCACAAGTTACCTTGAGTGTCGTTGCTGCGGTAACTCAAGGTACATTAAGCTACCAGTGGTTCAGCAATAGCGAAGATTCAAACAGCGGCGGATCACTCATAAACGGAGCAAAGGCGGATACATATTCATTCACTCCGAACGCTAATGGAACATTTTTCTATTATGTTGAGGTTACCAATACCAATTTAGGAAACACTGCAACTGTAGCCAGCGATGCGGCTGAAATAAAAGTTGTTGAAAATCCGTTTAATACTCTTACCCCAAACATCACCCTAACCATAAACACCAATACGAAGTATCAGCATATACGCGGTTACGGCGGTATGTCCAATGTTGAATTCCGCCTGGGCAATGGTTCCCCGTCCCCTGACATGGTTGTCGGTGATGTTACAAAAGTATTTAGCAAAGAACCCATTGTGTGGAATGCAACAGAGGGTGTTGTATCCGGCGGTCTTGGTCTGAATATTATGCGTACCATCATGTACGATGATATTGACGGCAGTGTAAACAATGGAACTTTATTTGGTCCCGGACCTTCAGGCGGTAATCCTCCGCAGCCTACAGGCTGGGTAAGAGACAATAAAGATTATTATGATCTTATCAAAGAGGTTAACAAGTTAGGCGGTTATGTTATCATGGCGCCGTGGACTTTTCCGTTAACATATAAGACTACCGGCGCTACCGGTATCGGCAGTTCAGGCAGTATCAATACCGCCAATTTCCCGGCATTAGCGCAATACTTTAAGTCTTATATTGACAATTTAGCAAGCAAAGGCGCGCCGATTTTTGCTGTTTCCATACAGAATGAGCCCAATCAAGGGGTAGGATACGAAGGCTGCCGTTGGGATGGTAATGCTAACAATGAACGTGACTTTATCAGGCTTCTTGGACCGGTTTTGGCTAATACCAAGGGCTACGGCGGCGGCAGAGAATGGGACAAAGTATGGATAGGACCTGGTGAAGAAGCCGGCGCTGCGGGTACTTCTCAGCACAATGTTGTAAACGACACCGGAACCAGTGGAGCATCGCAATGGGTAGAATTTGTTCCCCGCCATTTCTATAATGCCATGCAGACAAGGAATTCTACCGCGATCAATGCAGGGAAGGAAACCTGGCAGACTGAGCACACCGATACTACAGGCGCCGGCAGGGATTCGCAGTATCCCAGTATGTCAAACTGGAACTGGACATGGCATGTTGCTAATGAGGTATATTGCAGCACGGCTTTAAACGATGAAAGCGCTTATGTGTTCTGGTATATTAAACGTTTCTACGGCTTCCTGGGCGACTCCTCTCAGGGAACAACTTGGAGCGCCATATTGCCCCGAGGTTTGGTCATGTCGCACTTCTCCAAATACGCGGCAGATACACGGCGTGTTCAGGTTACAGCGAGCGGGACTTTCATCTCTAACCTCGGTACTGCTGCCGGAACAAGCCCCGGTAACACAACAGAAACTGCCGTTTCTTCCTCAACCTTGAACCGCACGAGCTTTGCCAGCGGCAACAATGATCAGGGCGGGCAAAATGAGCCGACCACAAAAATAATGGCTTTCCAATATCCTTCGGATGCCGCTTCCATAAATGATATTGAATCAATTGTGGTTATCGCGTATACGCCGACCCAAAATGATGGAACTCGCGGGCAGGACGCAGGGTATGTGCGAATCAATCTTCCTTCCGGATTTAACGCAGGCAGCGCCGAATTGATGCGCTCTAACGCGGATGTCCGGCACAAGATGGAACCGGTTCCGATGAATTCTGATGGTAGCGCAGCTATTATTCAACTTCCCCGCAGTAACATCGTATCAATTAAATTTACCCGATAGTTTGTATTTAATAAAAGTCTGCTTGCCTGCCTGCTCATAGCAGCAGGCAGGCAGGTTTTTATACAGGAGTGGTATTCAATGAAAAAGTTAGTTGCCGTGGTTGTCATGGTGATCTGTGTCGGCGGTGCAGTATTTGCCCAAGGTTTGGATATGGCTATATCCGGCGAAGTGAAAACAGGGCTTTTTTGGTTTTCAAATAATATTGAAGGCAGCGAGGAATCTCCGCAGGGCGCTTTTATACATAACAGCGAAGATAATATCTGGGTGGAGATTCCTGAATATAAAGACTTACGATATGAGCAGGGTCTGTTTCGCCTGAATTTTCAGATTGGAAAAGAAAATATCGGGGCAAGATTTCGCTTTCAGACAACAGGCTGGCCGTCCGGCGGTACTTCGGAAGCTAATTGGGGGTATGCGTTCCTCTATGGGAATTTTTTTAATGATCAGCTCAGATTTTCAGTTGGAAAATTAGGGGAATCGCCTTGGGGTTTAAATGAAAAAGATTTTGAAACAGAACTCGATTCTACTATGGGTTTACGTTTTGAGTTTTTGCCTTCTTTTTTACCGGGATTAAACATAGGATTTGCTCTGAATGATTGGAATACTCAGGTCAGCGGAGAGACATCAATTATTGACTTGTTGCAGGAAACAGTGCTTGGGTTATCGTATACCGATGATTATTTTCATGCGCGTTTTGCATTCCGTCTGGACAGCGAAGCTGATAGTAATGATCGCTTATCGTATGTTACCGATCAAGGAAGTATGTTGGTGTATCGGCTGGAAGAGCGTATGCTTCATAAGTATCTGTCAGGTTTTCAAGTCCGGGCAAGCGGTTATTTTAGTGATATTGGCAATAAAGATAAAAATATGCTCTCAGCTACGAATTATCTGTATATCGATTATGAACCGGAGATTATTTCTGCCGGTTTGCGTGTAGGGTATAATGTCATTAATTTGCAGCTTCTGGATTACAATATTGATAATTCACGGCAGTACTTTTCTATAAGACCCAGTTTTTATTTTAAACTGTTTGATGATTTACTGCATGTAGGCTTGGCTGGTGAGTTTGCTAAAGATTTCGGCGATGGAAAAGTAGCTGCTGACAATTATCTGCACTGGTATATTGAACCAATGATAAAGCTCAATATGAGCAGTAACGCGTATCTTGCATTTGTTTACAGATATCAGGATGATAATTATAAGTTGGAACTGTCAAACAGAGATGAAAACACTTACAAATTTACTGATTATTCATGCATTAATTCAAAAACTCACTGGGTAAACCTCCGTGCAGTATTCACTTTCTAGCATTAGAGGAGCGGCTGCATGAAGAAATTGTTAATCGTATTATTAATTTTACTCAGCGCTTCGGTGATTTATGCTCAGGAGCAGGCAATAACAATGTCCGGTGAAATAAAGACCGGTCTTTTTATGTATGCAAGAGGAGTTGATAATTTAAGCCTGGATGAAGGCGCTTTTATCGCAAACAGTGAAGACACAAACTTTGCCGATACAAAAGCTATCGGCGATTTGTCAAATTCCCTTGGCAGGTTCCGCCTGAATTTTATTGTTGAAACGGAAAATATTGGGACAAAGTTCCGCTTTGAAACAACCAGATGGCCGAATCCTTCCAGCAGCACGGATACGATTTTTTGGGGTTACGCGTTCGCCTATGGATATTTTCTGGACAAGCAAGTTAAAATTTCCGCCGGAAAGATGGGCGATTCTCCCTGGGCTTCAGGCGGTCCTGAAATGTGGAAGGAACTGGATACAACAATAGGAATGCGCTTTGAATTCATACCTTCTTTTATACCATTTATAAAACCGGGAGCATTGAATATCGGTTTTGTTCTGAATGATTTTAACGCGGGTATTGACGGCTCAATGCAGGCTGGTCTGAGTTACAGTACGTTAGGTGATATTTTGCGGGAATCGGTCTTTGGGCTTTCTTATACCCATGATTATTTCCATATACGCGCAGCCTACCGGCTGGACAGCGAAGGCGATGAGGATGTAGGCGACAAGCTCGTTTATCGGGTGGAAGAGCGCGCTATTCAGAAAATCCTGCCGGGATTTCAAATTTTTGCCAACGGTTTTATTGAAGGCATTAATGGCAGATATTTCAGTGACGGTAAAATTTTACAATCAGATGTTATTATGTCTACAAACTGGCTGTATATTGAGTATGCCCCTGAAGCTTTTACCGCCCAGCTCCGTATCGGTTATAACTCTGCAAGGGGGCAGGGAATTTTTTATACTCGCGCAAAGTTTGAATACAATTTTTTAAACAAGCTTATAGTTCCCGGTGTGGCTTTTGAGTATGCTCAGGACTTCGGCCCGAACAGGCTGGGTTCAGACGAGTATTTGCGTTTTTTTGTGGAACCGCAGATTAGGATGAACTTTGCGGGAAACACGTATATTGCGCTGGTTTACCGTTATCAGGATGATTACCATACATGGAATTTGGCTAATACAGCTACGTTAAACGCCAGAACACACTGGATTAATTTAAGGGCAGTATTCACTTTTTAAAATGAATCATAAAAAAAGTTATTATATATTTTTGATTTTTTTAATCGCAATTTTATGCGGCTGCGCAGGTAAAGATATTTCACAAATAACGGCGTATCATACCGGTGATTTAAAATTAAACGTCGGGCGGACAGATTATTTTATTCCGGAAGATACTTACTATAAGTATATTAATACATTACGAAATTTTAACCCGAATGCGGAATATCAAAAAGATATATTAAAGGATTTATCCGCAAAAAAAATCAAATCTCAAATACGCGAAGTGTGTTCATTACATTTTGGTTCCGATTTATTATCAATCTATATCCAATTTCCCAACAGAAAAATATTTAATAAATTTGTTAATAAATTAAAAATTAATTCTTTTATCAGCAAAAAAGATTTTAAAAAACTATTGCAATACGAATATTCATTCAGTGTAAACTCAACAGGCTTTGGATGGAATTCTGATAATTACATCAGCCTATATGAAAATTCCGTGTACAAAGGAGAGGTATATCATCATTTATCCGATGAAAATGTCAGGTACTTTTTCAGCGAAAATTTTAAAACTAACATGGACGTACTTTCCATCTGGATAAAAGAAAAAAAATGTAACGATCCAAATTCCACATTAGAACTTGTTGACGGAGTTTATCAAATTCAAGCTGTCGGCAATGGATCTGAATGATATTGGGGGTAAACGCCGCCGAGTAGGTTAATTTTACCTCGGTTTTTTTGATTTTCTTACAATTTTACAGCCGGAAAAAGATTTTTTCATTTTAGATAGATGACTTTTTTCACCTTTTATGTTAATATAATTCAATGACGATCCGTGAACAGCTTAATACAATCGCGGAAGAACGCATTATCATTCTTGACGGCGCTATGGGCTCTGTAATTAAGACTTTGAATCTTGATGAGAAGAGTTACCGCGGCGATCGATTCGCAGGTCATCACGTACCGCTCTTTGGATGTCATGATCTGCTCTGCCTGACAAGACCGGGCGCTATCGGCGCTATTCATGATACTTATCTTGAAGCGGGCGCTGATATTATCGAAACATGCAGTTTCAAATCAAATT
>Ga0209755_10007658_pt1 | contig 11670 bp, 13 predicted proteins | sample TergutCo191P1_FD_187301 | JGI IMG/M metagenome (GOLD analysis project Ga0209755, IMG submission 187301) | Cornitermes sp. P1 segment gut microbial communities from Petit-Saut dam, French Guiana - Co191P1 (SPAdes) (version 2) | ecosystem: Host-associated > Arthropoda: Insects > Digestive system...
TTCCACACCGGTAGGGCCCATTATAAGGAAGGAATCGGAGTGGTTGCTAAGCGCGCAGATATCAAGCCCGTAACTGGCCGTCATTTTGCGTATTTCCGCAGCCTTGCCCGGCTTTAGCATATCCGCGGGCTCGAACTGCCCGTTGCCTTCGTAGGCGGGTATTTCCAGAGTTTCATATCCATAACCAGCGACCATTTTGGCCACCTCTTCCAGAGGCATTTCGGTAAAATTTGCCGTGAAGAATCCCATTTTCATAAGCACCCCTTTAAACCAGCAAAGGCAGGTTATTATATGCTTATCATTGTATTATCACATTCAGGTTTTATCAACCGCTTTTTTATGGTCACGGAAGTCACTTTATTTAGCAATTCAGTTTGGCTCGCAAATTTTCACGCAGAGTCGCGGAGAAACATCGAACCTTTGGTTCGCGCGCGCAAAGGGAATTCAAAATTCTATTGCGGGGTACTAAAGTACTCTGGCTATGATTTTGAAGTTCTCGTATCTCTTTATGGTGTAATGATTTAGCGAAATCGTTTTTTGGGGCTAAATCTAAAACCTTGGGTATGTAGCCAGCAATGTAGCCACTTACCCAAAAAGAGAGGACTTGATGCGGTTAAGGGGTAGTTTTTCACTTTACAGACGGAAGGTGGGCGGCGGAAAGGCGGTTTTCTACTACCGTTGTTATGACGCGAATGGGAATAGGGTTTGCGGGCATTCTACGGGGCAGACTTCGAAGATGGCGGCACGGGAATATTGTATGCGGCTTATGAAAGAGGATAAGCTTGTAAAACATAAGTATGCTGGTGTTCCGACTTTCAAAGAATTTGCTACTGGTTTTTGGGATATAGAAACGAGTGATTTTCTTAAATCCTTAAAGTCAAGGCGGGTGATTTCCAGGTCTTATCCTGATAATGGTCAGACGGTGGCCAAGAATCATTTGATTCCAAAGTTTGGCCCTTTGCGACTGGATGCTATTACAAGCCAAATTATTGATAGTTGGCTTTTATCTTTTCCTGCCAGAGGTTTTAGCCATGCGACAGGGAATAAGGTTTTCAGGTTTTTGAGCATTATGCTTTCCTGGGCGGTTAGAAAAGAGTTAATCAAGGCCAATCCTTGCAAGGGTGTTAAGCAGTTAAGGAATGTTGAAAAAAACCGGGAGCTGCTTGAGATTGAGGACGTGAAAAAGCTTTTTGGAGAAGAATGGGAAAGCTATTGGGAAAAGTATATTTTCTGCTTTATAAACAAGTTGGCGGCTTGTACTGGAATGAGGCTTGGGGAACTAATCGGGCTTAAAGGCGAATATGTAACTGCCAAGCATATTATTGTCAATGGGCAATACGGTAAATATGGGTATACCAGTACCAAGAATCATAAGACAAGGACAATTCCTATTCCCAATAAAGTCATGGAAGAGCTAGAGGAATTTAAAACCAAATGCGGTAATGGCTACCTGTTCAGTAATGATAATGGTAAAACGCCGATTTGCAGGTTTGGCGTAACTGCGGCTTTCGCGAGGGCTTTGATTAAACTGGGAATTGACAGCGCTGAACAAAAGAAGCGAGGCTTGACGTTTCATTCGTGGCGGCATTTCTTTAACACGAGTATGTTGCTGGCTGATGTTTCAAATGTAAAAGTGCAGGCGTTAACAGGACATTCATCTATTGGTATGACGAAACGGTATACACACTTGAAGAGTTCTGATTTGAACGAAATAACTTCTGTTCAGGAAAAATTGATCGCTGGTTTATAAAAGGCAGCCGACGAAGGTTCACTGCCGCATAGCAAAGACATATTTTTGAAAGGCCGTTTTTATTGCTTCCGGGCAATTTAAGCGGCTTTTTTGCGTATTGGCAAATTTTATCAACCTATCATTTTCTATCACTTTCACGGCTGCAAACAGGTACTAAAGTACCGTTTTCGTTAAAACCAGTAATCCCCATATTTGTAATACATTAATGATTTTGGAGGGAGTTTTGGAAAACTTAATGACCATCGCTGATGTGGCTGAAAAAATGAGTTTGACAGAATCGGCTATCAGAAAGTTTGTCCAGCAAAAAACGATTCCTTATTTGAAAGTCGGGGCGGCGGTGCGGTTTCTGCCTTCGGAGGTTGAGGAATGGTTGAAGACGAGGCGAAAGATGTTGATGCCTAAAGCGACAAAAAAGCATTGACAGAGGGGAAAGATGCGGGACTTTGAGAAGGCGATTGAGGAAGCGAAGGCGTTGGCGCAGCCTTTTGAGAGTTGGGAGATGTTGCCGAGAGAAAGCGCACTAGCTTATACGGCGTTTAGCGCTTTTCGTGATTTTGGCCCTGAACGGAATATCCGTAAGGCGGTTGATAGCGTAGAGAATGATGAGACCAAGCGGGGTAAGCGTTACCGGGTTTGGCGGAATTGGTCTACAAAGTTTCGATGGCAGCAAAGGGCTGAGGATTATGACCGCTATACGGAAAAGTTAAAACAGACGGAAAGACGGAAAACTATTGAGGCGCAGGGTGAAGTCCACAGAGAAATTACCGGGAAGATGTTGCGGGTTGTTGGAAAGAAGCTTGACATGATGGACCCGGCTGAATTGACGCAGGGCAATTTGACGGAATGGGCGCAGACGGCGATTAAGCTGGAACGGGAAATCGTGGGGCTTGTTGCTCCTAACGGCAGGGCGGAACCAAAACAAGGGGAGCTGATGTTCGCGCCTGAATTTGACGGGCTTTGAAACCAATGAGGAATGAGCAGGGAGAAATGAGTAATGGGAACCAGTGTTGTTTTTAGGCCTACGGTGATTCAGAAGAAAGCTTTGGAATTACTGAAAAGTGGGGCGAAACATATTTTGCTTTTTGGGGGTTCTCGTTCCGGGAAAACAACTGTGTTGGTGATGGCGATTATTTATCGTGCCTTAAGATTTGCGGGTTCAAGGCATTTGATTTGCCGTTACCGCGCGAAGGATGCTCGTTCTTCTGTGTTGCGGGAGACTTTGTTTCCTTGGCTTGATAATACTGTCGGGAAAGATGGTTATAAATATCTCGCGCATGAAAGCATGATTACGCTTTTTAATGGTTCTGAAATCTGGATTGGGGGTTTGGGGGATAGGGAACAGGCGGACAAGATTCTGGGGCATGAATACAACACGATTTATTTTAACGAGATTTCGCAGTTAAGTTACGCTGCTGTTACTACCGCTTATTCACGGCTTGCTATGCGAATACAGGGTTGCAGGAATTTGTTTTTCTATGACTGCAATCCGGGGAGTCCTTTGCATTGGGCATACAAGATATTTGTTTTGAATCGGGCTTTTCTTTCAGGGCAGCCGCTTGAGAAAGCGGAGTTGTACGCTTCTATGCTTCTTAACCCAGAAGATAACAGGGGAAATCTGCCGGAGGATTATATCACGGACATTCTTGATACGCTTCCTGAAAAACAGAAAGCCAGGTTTCGGGATGGCCTTTGGGTTAAAGCCGAGGGTGTTATCTATGACCGGTTTGACGAAACGATGATTGTCAAAGTTGGTGATTTACCTGAAAGGTTTGACCGTTACGCCGCGGGGCAGGATTTTGGCCTTAACATTACTTTCGTGAAAATCGCTTGGCTTGGTGATGTTATTTATGTCCTTGGTGATTACGGGGCTTTTAATATGACGACCCAATCTTTTAACGAGGAATTGCAAGCGAGGTTGTTGCTGGATTGCCCTGGTGAAATGGGTATGCCTGTATATTGCGACCCTGCCGGAGGGGAGCGCATACAGGAAATAACAGGCGGCACTAAAGCAAATAATAGTGTTGAAAGCGGGATAGATTTTATCAACGCGAAGATTGAGCGTAAGCAATTTTACGTTTGCGAAACCTGCAATGGCGTGCTTTCAGAAATATGGGATTACTGCCGTAATGAGGCCGGAGAGATTGTAAAGGTTAATGATCATTTTATGGACGCTCTGCGTTACGCGGTTTTCTCTGATGTCCAGCAGGGGGTGATTTTCTCATGAAAAAGCTTTGGTTCTTGCGTAACAACAAGCAGCGTAATACGGAAAAGTCGGTGGACTCGAGAAATAATAACCGAGATTTCTTGACTGACGATCATAATTTCAGTATTTTTCATAAGCCTTCTTATGCTGATAGCTACTTGTGTAACGCTTGGGTCAACATAGCGATTAATATTTTAATCCGCAATCTGGCCAGGGCTGATTTTGCTATTGAAAAAGATGGGGCAGAGTTAAAAAATGGCGCTCTTTATAACTTGTTTCATAAACCAAATCATAACCTTTCTCGTTTTGACCTCTGGAAAGAGACCGCGGCCTGGTGGCATTTGGAGGGAGAGGCGTTCTGGTGGTTTGGGCCGGATTACTCCGGCGGGATTCCCAAAGAGATTTTTATTCTTAACCCACGCAGATTGCAAACAGAGGAATCAGGCGAAGGGGGCGTATATGATGATCGCATGAAATGCCGCCGCTGGTTTTACCAGTGCGGCCATGAACAAATACCTATCTTTTCCGATGAAATGATCCATTTTCGGGACTGGAACCCGTGGAACCCTTTGAGGGGTGTTAATCCTCTGGTTTCTTTGGGTCTTGAATTGGAACAGGACTATTACGCCAATAAAGCAAACTCTACCCTTCTAAAGAATAACGCTGTACCGCAAGGATTACTCAAAACTGAACAAACATTGCGACCGGAAGAAGCTGACGCCATAGAGCGGCGGTGGGAAAACAAATACGGGCAAGTAAAAGCCGGGCGCAAGATTGCGGTATTGGGCAAAGGCACAAGTTTTGAAGCTTTGAGCTTTAACCCTGATGTCGTAAAACTTTTTGAGCTTAAACGCTGGAACCTTTACACGATTTTGGCGAAATACGGGATACCTCCGAGAGTCGCCAATATTTCCGACAGGTCAACCGCTTTAAGCGGCAAGGATACTAAAGAACAACATTCAGCGTTCTGGCAGTACACGCTTATTCCGACATTGCGCCAATTTGAGCAAATACTGGAAAGCCAGTTTTTTATGCGTTTCGGTTTGAAAGAGACCGGGCGCTTTGACCTTTGGGATATTCCGGAACTACAAGAAAATGAGGACGCGCAGAGCAAAAGGGATATCGCGGAAATCCGCTGCGGGCTTAAAACGATTAACGATGTGCTACTGGAAAGGGGTAAAGAGCCTAAGCCGTGGGGGGATATTTGGTATCGAGACAAGGGGCTCGTACCTGATGACGGTAGGGGGAACGATGAATAGCGGAAGGGCGATACTTGTAGCAAGTACAAGCAGGGCGGTTCAGACGATGGTTCTAATTCACCTGAAAAAAATCGGGGCTGTCAATAATAAGATTGTTGGCGTTCAAAGTGATGAGGAATTGCGGGACAGGCTGCGTGATTGTCGACCAAAGTATTTGTTGATTGAAGGGAGTTTTTACCGGGAGGCTACACCGGGTGAATTGTGGCGGCTTATGGAGAAATATTTGGGCCTTAGAATTTTTGTTTTTGGGTTTCATGAATACCCTGACCATTATTTGAAATGTTTTTTGCGTACCGGGGTAGACGGATACCTTGATATGAGGCAGGGGGATGATGATTTCAACAAAGATTTGAAATGCGCGCTGACCGGGGAAACAGTAATTCCGCGTCAATTTGACAGGATGGCGTTTGACGCCGTAATGCCCACGCGTTCAAACAATCTAACTTGCCGTGATATGGAAATTGTCCACTTGATAATTGAGGGGCTTGAGAACGATGAGATTGCTAAAGCCCTGTGCCTGAAAGAGCAGTCTGTGAAGAACCGGCGCCGGGCGATATATGACAAGTTACATGTAACAAATACGGTTGGGCTTTTAAAACAGACTATACGCAAAGGGCTGGTTGGGATTGAGGAATTTCTGGCGAGCTAAATACAAAAGAGCAATGAGAAATGAATAGCGAGCAAATTGCTACAGGGGGCTTTTATGATTTTGAGAACTAAGGGCGGAGAATTTCGCATTGGTGATAGTTCTTTGCTGCTTGATTTTTTAGGTGTTGGGAAAGAGGTGGCGGGAGTGCGGAAAGTCGCGGGGGATGTGGAGTTGATTGCCTCTGTTCCTTTCTGTTTGACGGCTGATGGCGGACTAAAGTCCGATGAGGCTGGGCAGGGTTTTCCGTGGACGTTATCAACATTTGACCTTGACCGATTTGAGGAGCGGATAGATCCACAGGGTTGGGATATTAGGCGGTACATGGAAAACCCTGTTGTCCAGTGGGCGCATAGATACGATATTCCGGCTATAGGGAAAATTGAGGGGCTGACCATTGATAACGAGGGGCTTCATGGGCTTGTGTACTTTAACGACAAGAGCTTTGATTCTTTCGGCTGGTCTATTGAGCAGCGGGTAAAGGCGGGCGTTATTCGGGCGGGGTCGGTTGGGTTTCGTGTAATGGAGATTGAAATACCTGACAGGAAAACAACGGAAGATGGGACATCGTTAATTTTCAGGAAGCAGGAACTGCTTGAATTCAGCATTTGCAATGTTCCGGCCAATCCGTTTGCGCTAATGAAGATGAGAAACGAGGAAATAGAAAAGAGAAACGAAAGTTGTAACAATGCTTCTCAATTTTGGGGCAGCATAATTAATTTCACAGAGGGAGCGTAATATGAGCGAGTTGTTGATGGCAATTAAACAGAAACTGGTTGAGATGAAGAAAATCGAGAATACAGGGTTTTCTGATCCGGTTAAGGCGGCGGAATATTTCAAGGATAAAGAACTACTTCTTGAGGAAATGGCGAAAACTCTTGAGACGGTTACATCTAGCCAGTCTATGCAGATCGCGGCTTTGGAAGGGACTATCAAGAGCCTGCGAGGAGAATTGAAAAATCAAGCAGCGAATCCGAGAGAACTTTCCCGACGGGAGTTGCTTTTTAATTTGGGCAAGGGGATTGCCGCGGCCTGGGGCGGGAATCATAAGGCTCTTGCGGATTTATCATTTTCGCCTAACCTGAAAGCGGATAACTGGACTAATCCCCGTGATGTGTCGTGGGGAGAAAAAGGCTGGCAGGTGATTAAAGCCCCTTTAGGTGAACCAATGGGGAACATGGCGACTAACGAGCAGTATCTTATCAACCCGATTTATGAGACTGAAATTATGCAGGATGCTGCCAAAAAATCGGTGATGATGAATCTTGTCAGGCATCGGCCTATGATGGGGCCTTCCATTTTCTTGCCTACGAGGGACAGGGGCGGTGTTGAATTGCACTGGCTTACTGCCTACGGGCAGCAGATAAAGGGGAGCAAGCCGAAGGGCGCGGAGCGTGTTGAACTTAAAGCGTATACGTTGGCTGGATATATCCCTTGGTATGATGAGTTTGAAGAGGATGTTTTTGTTGACCTTGGGGCCATGTTCATTGATGAGTTTATCGAAGTGTACGGACAGGAATTTGACCGTCAATGTTTACTTGCCGATGATGATCCTTTCACTGGGGCTATAGCAGCCGAGGGAGCTATCAAGGTTGCCATTGCTGGAGCGGCTATCAATGATTTGACATGGAAGGATTTCAGGGACGCTGTATATAAAATATCAGCTGAAGAAAGAAAAGATTGCTGCTGGTTCTTGAATGAAACGGTACTCAACCATATCGCCAACATTGAGGATACTACAGGGCGTCCGATTTGGCGGCGGCCTACAGAGGCAATGCCTGGGCGCTTGGATTTGTACCCTTATCATGAGGTTTCAATCCTCCCACAGATTGCAGATATTAAAGCCGATGAACCTTTTGCTATTTTCATGAACCCCCGCAGAATTCAGCATGGCAACCGTAAAGGTATCGAGATAAAGAAATTCGATGCTACGACAGAAAGTCTTGAGTATGGGGAATTGTTCCTCCGGTTCCGCAAACGAGATGGCTTTCTCGTGGCAAGGCCAAAAGGGAATATTGTTATCCTAAAAACAAAATAATCATAAAAACGAAATCAGCCGTCCCGCGCTTTAACGGGGCGGCGTTTTGCTCTTTGAAAAATACATCAGTCAGCGGTTTTTAGCTTTCTGATGTCAGAGAAGGAAAATTTAATTTCCCCGGCGTTAGCCGGGGCGGGGCTGTTTGTGTCAACGACCTATTGCTAAGCTTGATTTTTCTTGTTTGTTGCCAAGACTGCCAAAGATGCAAGCGACACATTTTGAATTGTCTTTGCATGACAAACAGACTGTTGAGGAGTCTACGATTGCAGGCAAGAGTTGGATAATGTGGTCAATTGCTGATGGCATTGGCTTTTCTAGAGCCCATGCAATACGGCGAACTGATACGGCTGCCAATTCTGAAAAGCGCGGCGTATAAAACCGCTTCTGATTTGTAGGTTGCATTTGCAAACCACCTGTTAAAACCGGGCTTGAAACCCGGACGGATAGGAACGGCATACGCTGCTCCTGAACCCCAGACCCGCCCCGTGGGGGAAAAACCACCCAGCGAGAAACCTTGCCACTATAGCGGCGCCAGGCGCAACGTAACACCAGAGAGAGGGTTGCTAAACTTTAGCGAGAAGCTAAGGCCTGGCCCGTGGAACTGAACGTTCCACGGGTTGGCGTGGTTTTTGCGTGCCCACTCACTGGGCACATTTGCAAAAAACATGCCAAAAGGTCATACGGGGTAATGCGCCATTAGCTGTTTTTAACGCGCAAACTATGAAAGAGGGGGAGCCCTCTCCCTTTTTGATTTTTATTTTATGAATTTGTTGTTTTTGCAAATTAAATTTTGTAAATTTTCTATATGAGCGGGAAAATAATGTCATTTATGATGATGGTTGTTCTTTTTAATGGCGTTTTTGCTCAAGAGCCCGGTAAGGACTTCCGTTTGGAAATAATTGAAGATGATTTCATTGGTGTTTATTTGCCGGTGGAATATATTGCCATATTGGAAGCGACGAAGAATCATTCGTTGGCGTTTCAGCATAATAATGAAGGGCGCTACCATGATGTGCTGATAGTAAATAAAAATATCATTTACAGTAATTCAGAATGGAATGATGGCTACGCGATTAAAGCCAGTGAAGGTAATTTATTCCAGTTTATTAGAATTGGATCTGACAGGGTTATCATTGACAACAATGGGTTTTCATATAGAAAGATCGGTGACTACCCCAGTGAAGCTTATAATGTTGCGCGGGCATTAGCCACAAGCATTGTATTTGAAAGTTTGCTAGAGCGGAATATCGGAGTGTCTATACTTGAAAATACTATATTACTGCCTTTTCTTCATTTCTTTACAAGCGAAGATGTTTTTTCAGTCAATCTTACCGAGATATTTATGGAGAAAGGAAGCAGCTTACTTTTATCAGGTCGTGGTAATCGACCATCTTTCTTTACGATTTATATGCTGACAGATGGGATTGATTATTCTTTTTATTTTGAAAAGGAAAGAAGTGGCCCGTTTTCCTTTAAAGAGGATTTCCCGTTTTTCCAATTTAATTTAAATACTGATAAGGAAATTGTGATTGCGGCGTCTGGGTTGGGTGAAAATGTGGACAGCGAATTGCTATTGTACCTGGACGGCTTAACGAATAATGAAAGAAGGAAAATCATAAACGCGATGTTCGCCCTAAATGGGTATTTTTTTGTAACAGATGAATGGCGAAATTATTTTAGCCAATTTTCCTGGTATAAGCCCAATAGAGGAATATCGAATGACCGAAGTATTCTTACATCGAGGCAGCAAAGACTATTGGACTACCTAAACAAATGAGGAAAGAGGAGAATGCTTGTTGAAATTTGGGTTATTTCTTATTGACTTCCTTTTTAACCTGCTTTTTCGCGGCGGCTCTTGAGTCAGGGGCTTTGGCAGCCGTTTTCCTTTTTTCGGCCAGTGTATTTTCTTTTTTATTTTTACCTAAGGGCTTGCCTTTAGGTGGAGCTGCGGGTTTCTTTACTTTAGAAATTTCCTTTAATGCGCTTTGTAAATCTTCGTCATTTGCGGCTTTTTGCATGTCTGTCTGTAATTGGAGATCCAGCCAAAACGAAGGGCATTGACCGAAGAACTTTGCCAAGCGTAGAGCGGTGGGAACGGAGATGCCTGATTTTCCTGCGGCTATTTGACGTACTGACGAGACGCTAAGACCAATCTGCATGGATAATGAACTGTGGTTCAGTTGATATTCTTCCAAGAGCGAATTGAGAACGGAAGCCGGGGTTTGTTGTGTTTTGGGCATAAATGATCCTTATTAATTAAGTTTGATGATTACAATCAAAACAAAAATGGGGGTAATGGTCAAGAGAAAAAAGAGGAAAGAGCAAGGAGAAAAATTTTCAAACTGTCCATGAGAAATCCAGTTTCATGTTTTCGTTGGTTTTCAAGGTGGTAAGACTGATATTGCGGCATTCGTTTTTGGTGGGGAGAATTGATGCGTACCATGCCGTAAAGTGTGTCTTCGCCGTAGTATTCGTAGATGAAGTAATCTGCCACACTTGTGAAATAATGGAGGCAACCGGGCGGTTTTTTTAAAATGCGGATTCGCCTAAACGTGGGATTGTGGGGACAAACGCGTATAGTCTGTCTATGGTTTCTGCATCTGTGCCGTGCGTAAGGATATATTAAATGAGTGGAAGGGAATGCAGCGACTGAAAAAGGAAAACCAGCGCAAACGCGGCGGAAAACCGGTGAGCGCATTACAGCAGGAGTACAACAAATATATTATTGTGGTGACTTCTGTTGAAAAGGATGTAACTGCCGAACAAGTGCTAGAGTTCTATCGTGCTCGGTGGCAAATAGAGATAGCATTCAAACAGTTGAAATCGATATTTGAATACAACGAAATGCCTGCCAGGAAGACAGAAAATATAAAGACGTGGTTTTATGGAAAGCTGCTTTTAGCCGCCTTGTGTGAAACGCTCGTGAACACAGGGCGTTTTCCCCCTCAGAAACAAACTAACAATAAAGACGCATCTCTGTGCCCAGACCAAATGAGCTTGTGGAGGGAGTTGCGGGTAATATTATCTATCGTCACTCTAATGCTGTTTGAATCGCTGAACAGCACTGATTTGCTTAACCTCCTGAGCCGTTTGTCATGGGTATGTGCCGATTCCAAGCGCAAGCGGCGGCCTCAGCTTTGCTCTTTTGATACCTCCTAAGTTAACGCATATGGTGTCTGACACTATGCGTTAACTTATATAATTGTTTTAGGTGTTACGCAAGAGTATGTCCTCTCCAAGTTTCATAGTTTAAATGATTGCCAAATTTTTTGGGTTATCATCAAATGGAAGTCAAGCAACCATTTTTTGGGTTATAGGCGAATCAGCCCACTCTATGTTGTCTTTTGCATTATCGGCTCTCACAACACATCCTCCAACCAAGAAAGGAACTCCGCTATCTGTAGAAAGATTCAAAACTTCCATACCAGCGTCATACCAATGCACACTCTTTGACCTAATGATGATATTTTTGCTATCATATCCTATTAAATGATCCCCAATATTGACCTCAATCGCAACTTTCCACTTTGGCAAAAGTATACCATTTTCTCCTCTTTCCAAGACCATAAGGGGATGAGAAGACGAAACCCGCATAGTACCATTAAAACAAATTATTTCCATTACGGTGTACGTGTGGATTCCAATAACTACGGTGTATTGTGTTTTTTTCTGTTCGACATCCCATGAGCAAATCTTGTCTCCCTCTGTTAGTGATCCAATGGGGATATGCACATCAGAGCCCGTATATACTAACTCGGATTTTGGAAAACACCC
>Ga0209755_10007659_pt1 | contig 11669 bp, 13 predicted proteins | sample TergutCo191P1_FD_187301 | JGI IMG/M metagenome (GOLD analysis project Ga0209755, IMG submission 187301) | Cornitermes sp. P1 segment gut microbial communities from Petit-Saut dam, French Guiana - Co191P1 (SPAdes) (version 2) | ecosystem: Host-associated > Arthropoda: Insects > Digestive system...
GGTTGTTAATCGTTTTAACGGGATCAATTTCTGTCCCAGCTATACTTACAACCGGCAGTTGTTCTTCCGAACTTCTACAGTATACACCAGCAGCCGCTTGCTTTTATCATAATTTCGTTTTACACAAATTTAGTTATGGGCTCTTTTATCCCGCATTCCCATAAACATCATCGACTGCATTATTTCTGTTTTTACCGGTTTTGGAATTGCCTGGGTACTTGGAAAGATAATTAATAAAGCAAAAAAAAGCGCGCCGGTTAAATGACGCGCTTTAATAATTAATTATTCTAATTAATCTGATTCGTATTTTGGATTACGCGGACCGTAAAGAACACCCTTGGAACTATCTGCGGTGAGCAGCATCGAGGTAGCGTTGCGGCCAACATCATATGATTTGTTTGTCAGCGTGTTAACAGCCTGATCAACAGCCGCGCTCACAGCGGCGTTCACAACCGAGCCAAGGAGCCCGCCGCTGCCGCCGCTAATTTTTGTATTGGAAGGTTCTTCCTGATGTTTAATATTGCCTTTCCACAATTCTTTTCCGGTTTTTAAGTCTACAAGGGTCGCGGAAACTTCAGCCTCAACAACGCTTCTTAATACCTGGTATTGAGCGCCGAATTTAGTTATCGTCATATACAAAGCGGCATCCGCTCCGAAAATTTCACGCAATCTTCTGGCACTGACCGCGTGAGCGTCGGCGGAGGTCTGTATGCCGTTTTGTTTGAACATCTGCTGCGTTACGCCAACAGGAAAAACATAATATCCGGCTTCTGACAATGGGTATGTAGCGCAAGCTTGAATAACATTGGGCGCGTCAACTTCCACAGAATTGTTAAGCGGCGGAAGCACTAAAATTGAAGCCGGGCGGCTTTCTCTAAAAGCGTCATAATCCGCGTTTCCGGCTTTGGAAACGCTGCCGCAGCTAACAAATAAAAGCGCTGATACCGCGAACACTGTAATAAAATAAAATATATTCTTATTCATTTTGCTCTCCTATAACCTTGCCAGGAAACGATCCATAAAGGCCGCTGATTCCGGGAAACGCGTTTTTTCCTCGGTGAAACATTCTTTTGCTCGCGCGCGATCTTTAGCGTCAGCTGCTAACATGCCAAGATGAGCGTAAAATCCGGGCGGAATCTTTTTGTTCTTTGAAAGCATCTTCTGAAGATCTTTCTCCATTGCCGCAAGCTGCGATTCAGTACTGGTACCACCCTTCAAGTTTGAATAAATATTCTCCTGATAGTTTTCCCATCCATAAATCGACGGTGTACTGCATCCGGCAAGATAAAAACCCGCGATTAATACTACGGAAACAAACACAATTACTCTTATCTTCATCTCTTTACTCCTTGCTAAATTTATTAACCTCACGGCTTCCAAGCGCCGGAATCGATTGCTTCCGCGAGTCTGTCAACAGCTTCGCGGATTGCCAGATCCAACACCTTGCCGTTCAAGGTTGAGTCATAACCGGCAGTGCTTCCAAACCCGAGAATTTCCTGGTCATTAAGCGCGTATTCGCCTGCGCCTGAAGCTGTGTAAACAACCGCCGAAGTACGAATATCAACAACATTAAGGTTTACCTTTGAGTATGCCACCTGCTGCTTACCTCTGCCTGCAACACCGAAAAGCGCTCTGTTAGTCACTTCCCTTCTGCCAAATTCTGATACATCCCCGGTAATAACATGTGACGCTCCAATTAAATTCTGTGTTTCTCCGCGGATCTGCGCTTCTCTTCTAATCTGTTCCATGTTATCGCGATCAAGCACTGTAAAGCGATTTGTCTGGGACAGATGAGTAATTAGTATGGTTTTTGCCTGACCACCAAGACGATCTTCGCCTTCGGAGAAAATTCCACGCTGGAAACTGGTGCGATTATCAAAATTACCAACCGCGATTGTCGAACGTGGACCGGAATAAACACTTTTCGAAGCTTGTGTCTGTTGAACAGCCAAACTTTTATTGCTTTCGGTCACGCATCCTGTAACAAACAGAAAAAACAATGCCGATACAAAGCTAAACACCAATGCCTTCACGTGATTCGAATGGAATAAGTACCTCATCAAAAACCTCCTTAAAGTAACTCTACCTTATTATGTCATTATATCGCAAAAAGGGTCTGATGTCTAAATTTACACATCTTTATGAGAATCGTAATATTTTTTAAATGTAAAAATTATATGATTTGCAGGTCATAAACAGCCCAACCGCGCTTGAATAAATCAAACACGATAGGCTGTGTAAAAGGTTAAATTCCGCTTATTTCTTGCGTTTTGTAACAGCGCTTGCAACTTTTTGGTTTATGTCGGCAAGATCGGAGCGAACTATCCTTGCCCTGTCCTGAGCCTGGTCAAACCTGCCAGCCGCCTGATCAATTTCCGCCTGATCTGTAGTTGTATTAGCGTCAGAAATCGCCTTGTCCAGGGCTGTATAATCAAGAGCCAGATTGTTATAACGGGCGCCGTTTACATTTCTTGAGGTCTCGTCAATTTCTGCCCTAAGGGTGGTAATTAAAGCGTCGGTCTGTCCGCCCGCTCTTTGAGCCCCCGCTCTTCCGTCAGCAATAGCTTTTTCCGCTGCTGATATGGCGTCAAGCGCGTGGGATTTAGCGGAGTCATATCTCTTGGAATCAGCCTCATCCTGCATTTTACGAAGGGATTCCCTGGCGCGGGATAAGGCAGTACCGGCATACTGAACCGCGTAAGCGTCATTTTCGGCTTTAAAAACCGCTTCCCTTGCCTTTTCCATCTCAGCCAAGGGGGGCTGAGCGCAGCCGATTAGGGCAAATGCCAACAGAACACAACAGATATAGATTAATTTTTTCATCATTATATACCTCTTCGTCAATTTTAATACAAATCTATATATATTTCCAGTATTTTTTGCCCTCTTGCAAATTATCAATATGCGCACTATTTTCAATATATGGGTTTAACGCGCTTCATAAAGATTGGGCTTTTCGTATACGAATGTATCAGGATATTACTCCTTACCATAATATTGATTATAAAAGGGACAGAAGACGGGCTTTTGATACGCACGCTTTTTGCCGCTCCTTCCGCTCTGTTTCCTCTGATGGCTATTTTTATCCTCCTTGACACCAACCGCTACAAGGTCTATTTGCCGCTTTTTTTAGCGGGAAAAAGCATAGGAATTTTTCTGGAAGCGCTCTGGTCTATTATGTCTATACAGGTTACAATTAGTGAGGGCATTGATTATTCTGTTATCCTTGCTCAAATGATACTAAGCGGCGATTTATTTTCTCTTGCCGCTGTCATTATGATTATTAAATATATACGAAAGCCTGACATGGAGGAGAAATAATGCGTATCATTCCAATCGCGAGCGGAAAAGGCGGAGTAGGAAAATCACTTGTTTCAGCGAACTTAGCGGTTTGTTTCGCGCAGGCAGGCAAGCGCGTTATATTGGCAGACCTCGACCTTGGAGCTTCAAACCTGCACCTTGTTTTAGGACACCACGCTCCCAAAGTGGGCATAGGCACATATCTTAATAACACCAAATCGAACTTCGCCGACGTAATAGCGGAGACCGATGTCCGCGGTTTAAGATTCATTCCGGGCGATAACGAAATTCCGGGAACCGCGAATTTATCGCCTTCTCAGCGTCAGGCGCTTGTAAAGCAGCTTCTTTCACTTAAAAATGACGCTGATATTCTTATCCTCGATTTGGGCGCTGGCACACATCAATCAATTTTAGATTTCTTTCTGCTTTCGAATCAGGGCATTGTTGTATCGGCGCCCGCTGTAACGGCGGTTTTAAACGCCTACGTTTTTTTAAAAAACACCGTGTACCGCCTGATGTTCAGTTCCTGCTCAAAAGGTTCCAAGGCGCGCGCTCATCTGGAAAAAATCCGCAAGGACGGAGCCGGTCATCTTTATATTCCAAAAATACTTCCGGAAATAAAAGAAGTTGACCCTGCTTCATTTGAAAAATTTGTAGAGCGACTTGACGCGCTTCATCCCCGCCTGATCATGAACATGGTAGACGAACCAAAAAACGCTGATGTCGCGATGAAGATACGCCGCTCCTGCGAAGAATATCTGGATTTAAGAATCGAGCATATGGGAATAATTTACCGCGACATGCTTCAGGACAAGGCTCTTTCAGGAAGACTGCCAATCGTTCTGTATAAACCGCAGTCTGTTTTATCGCAGGCAATTTACCGCATCGCGGATAAAATTATGGATTCCCCGGAAGATAACTTCACTCCCGATGATAAGCATATAGATGACAGCTTCGCCGAAGCGGAAATAGAAGCAGAAATCGACTTCGATTCAAAGATGGATTATGTCGAAGACCTGCTGCATTCAGGAGCGATGAGTCAGGGCGATTTAATAGAAACAGTAAAATCACAGCAGCTGGAAATTTCTAAAATCAGAAAAGAAAATAATTTTATCAAATTAAAACTCGCAAGGGCAATGCAGCAAGGTTATAAGGTTTAATAATATGCCCCTGTTATCTGCAAATTTTCCTTCGTGGCTCAAACCGGAAATTATTCCCGGTCTTCCTGTCCGCTGGTACGGTCTTATGTACATCTTCGCCTTCGCTACAGCTTTTATCGTTTACCGCAGACAGGTTAAAGAACGTAATTTTCCAATGTCAGATGATACTCTTACAAGCCTGTTCACATGGGGAATTTTATCCTTAATTATCGGGGCAAGATTATTTTCTACGCTTATTTACGAAACCAGCGATATTTACAGAAAAAATCCTTTTTTAATTTTCTGGCCATTCCGTAACGGACAGTTTACAGGTTTGCAGGGAATGAGTTATCACGGGGGCGCTTTCTTTGGGCTTCTCTCTGTCATCATTTTCGCTAAGGTTAAAAAAATAAGTTTTAGAGAAATAGGCGATATGTTCGCGGCGGCAATTCCTCTTGGCTATACCTTCGGGCGGCTTGGAAATTTTATAAACGCGGAGCTTTACGGCAGGGCAACGGCAAGCCCCCTTGGGATGGTTTTCCCTAACGCGCAGCCTCTTTCCGCGAACGAAACATGGGTGCGGGAGATCGCGGAGAAAACCGGCACCGCGATTACAGGCGCTATGGTAAACCTCCCCCGCCATCCTTCTCAAATTTACGAAATGATATTTGAGGGAATAGTTCTATGGGCGCTAATTTGGTTCTTTAGAAACAGAAAACCTTTTAAAGGTTTTTTAGTCGGTCTTTATTTCCTTGGCTACGGATTTTTCCGCTTTATTATCGAATATTTCCGCGAACCGGACACAGATATAGGGTATCGCTTTGAAATTGTTAAAACCACGCTTCCCACAGCCTACGCTCATCCTCTGCTTAGTTTCTCCACAGGGCAGGTTCTTTGCTTTTTTATGATTCTATTTGGAGTAGTCTGGCTTATTACAGCGTCTCGTATGCCAAACAAGGAGCCATTTAGCGCCGCGGCGGAAACATCACCCCGCGTAAACAAAGAAGAAGCCGCGAAAGAACGTAACCAACGCCGGAAATTACGCAAGAAATTGAAATAGGCACTTGAAAAAAAGCCTTTTTTTCGATAATATAAAATCTACTGGAGGACTTTATGACCTTGATGGAAATGATAAACGAAGGCGCTTACCTGTACATTGCCGGAATGTGCGCTTTATTTGTTTTATGGGTAATTATGATTACCAGAATCGGCACAGCCGGGAAAGCGGCTGATAAAAAAGAAGCACAGACAGTAATTTCGACAAATCCAAGAAACGCAAATAGCGGCGCGGTTACCGCAGCCATTACAGCCGCTGTTACCGAATTCAGAAAAAAGAAATAATTTTATAAGGAAGGAAAAAATGCCAAAAGTTAAATTAACCGATCTAGTACTGCGTGACGCTCACCAGTCATTGTTTGCTACCCGCATGGTTACAGCGGATATGCTTCCTATTTGCGAAAAGCTCGATAAAATTGGCTTTTACGCGCTCGAAGCCTGGGGCGGAGCCACTTTCGATTCCTGTATCAGGTTCTTAAACGAAGACCCCTGGGAAAGACTTAAAAACCTTAAAAAGAAACTGCCAAAGACACCTATAATGATGCTTCTTCGCGGTCAGAATCTTTTAGGCTACCGCCATTACGCCGATGATGTTGTGGCTAAATTCGTTGAATACGCGGCTAAAGACGGTATCGATATTTTCCGTATTTTTGACGCGGTAAATGATCCTCGCAATTTTAAAGCGGCGACAGAGGCTGCCAAGAAAACTGGCAAGCACATTCAGGCGACAATTTCCTACGCTGTTACTCCCTTCCATACAATCGAAAAATACGCGGAGTTCGCGAAACAACTCGCTGACATCGGCGCGGATTCAATTTGTATTAAGGATATGTCCGGGCTTTTAAAACCCTACGAAGGCTACGATCTTGTAAAAGCGATTAAAAAAGTAACAAGCCTTCCGATAGAAATCCACACTCACGCGACAACAGGTATGTCGGTTGCAACGCTTACAAAGTGCGCCGAAGCGGGAGCGGAAATTTTAGACACAACAATTTCTTCCATGTCGATGGGCACAAGCCACAGTCCGACAGAAACAATGGTAGAAATTTTTAAAGGCACTGAATTCGACACAGGGCTTGATACAAACCTGTTACTCGAAATCGCGGCTTATTTCCGCGAAGTGCGCAAGAACTATAAAAAATTCGAATCGAGCTTCCTTGGCGCCGATACGCGTATTCTCGCGAGCCAGGTTCCCGGCGGAATGTTGAGTAACTTGGAAAGTCAGCTTAAAGAACAGGGCGCTTCCGATAAGATCGACGATGTTCTTAAAGAAATCGCTGTTGTTCAGAAAGACTCAGGTTATCCGCCGCTTGTTACACCAACAAGCCAGATAGTCGGAACACAGGCAGTATTCAACGTACTCTTTGGACGTTACAACAAACTTTCAGGCGAGTTCCAGGATTTGGTTGCCGGCAAATACGGCGCCTGTCCTGCTCCAAAGAACGCGGACCTTGTTAAGAAAGCGCTTGACGCTCTCAAAATGGAAAAAGAAATTACACACCGCCCAGCGGATGATATTCCAGCGGAATATTCAAAGCTCGAAGAAGAAACCAAAAAACTTTTAGGCACAAGCTCTGTAACACCGGAAGATGTTCTTACATACGCGATGTTCCCCAAGGTTGCCCCGGACTTCTTTAAGAAACGAGCGGACGGTCCTGTTGTATTCAAACCTGAAGCTGACGCTCCTGCGGCTTCCGCACCGGGACAGGCAGCGCGCTATTCAGTTAATGTAAACGGCGCGAATTATGATGTTGTTGTAGCTCCCGCGGGCACTGTGGCAGTTTCACCTGCCGCGGCTCCATCAGCAGGAGCTGTTGCTTCCGCTCCGGCAGCAGTGCCATCCGGCGGCACAGGCACTGTAACAATTCCGGCTCCTGTAGCGGGAACTGTTCTTCGCTATGTGGCGCAGGAAGGTCAGGAAATAAAACAAGGCGAAACAGTAATGATCTTAGAGTCCATGAAGATGGAACTTGAAATTAAATCAACAGCGACAGGCAAATTGCATTTCCTTGTTCCTACAGGAACTCAGGTTACAGCAAAAGCGCCTATAGCCGAAATTGGCGGCGTAGCAGGAGCGGCTCCTGCTCCAGTTGTAGCGCCCGCACCTGCGGCAGCCCCGGCGTCTGCGGCGGCTCCTTCAGGCGGCGAGACAGTTCAAGCTCCTGTAGCGGGAACAGTTCTTCGCTTTATCGCACAGGAAGGACAGGAAATAAAACAGGGTGAAACAATAATCATTTTAGAGTCCATGAAGATGGAACTTGAAATTAAAGCCAACGCATCAGGCAGGGTTCACTTCCTCGTTCAAACAGGAGTGCAGGTAACATCCAAGCAGCCCATCGCGCAGATTGGATAAAAAGTAAGCACAGAGAAACGATTAGAAATAGAAAGGGATTAGGAGCAATGCCTAATCCCTTTTTTATTTTTAGTCTCTTTAATTAATTATTTCTTATTTATCAAGAATTTTCTTTAAGCTCGCGAAGTTCATGCAAGGTTCTAAGTTTCCAGATTGCTTTTTCCTGAATCTGGCGCACTCTTTCGCGGGTGATCCCTAAATATTTTCCGGTTTCTTCCAGAGTAAGCGGATTTTCTCCTGTTAAGCCAAAGCGAAGCTGAATAATTTTCATTTCCCTTTCAGATAACTGCGATAAAATCCCGCCCATTGTTTCCTGCAAGGTCATGGAAAAAACCATTTCAAATGGTTCCGCTCTTGTGTCATCTTTTATTAAATCCGCAAGGCGGGTAATATTCCCGTCGTCTACGATTGTATCAAGGCTTGTGGTTTCCTGAGAGAGCTTTACAATTTCTTTAACCTTGGAAACAGGAACGCCCAAATATTCGGAAAGTTCATCATCGTTGGGGTCGCGTCCCAAATCCTGGGTAAGCTGTTTTGCCACATAGTAACATTTCTTAATTGTGTTGAGCATGTGTATCGGTATGCGGATAACGCGGCCCTTATCGGCTATACTTTTAATAATTGCCTGTCTAATCAACCATGTGCCGTAGGTTGAAAAACGGCAGCCCCTTGTGTAATCAAAACGTTCAACGGCCTCAATAAGACCGATATTCCCTTCGTCGATTAAATCCAAAAGAGAGAGCCCGCGATGCTGATAATTCTTGGCGATTGACACAACAAGACGCAGATTGGAATTTATCATAATGTTCTTATAATGCAGCAGCATTTTATCAAGCGCCTCTTTTTCTGACGTTATATCAACATCTTTATTTTTCTTTTTATCAGATTCTAAATCTTTTATTTTACCCCGCAGGTTGATAATTTTTTCGCCGATATTTTGTTCTTCCTGTATTGTCAGAAGAGGAAATCTTGAGATTTGCCTGAAATACAGCGCCAATGGATCGGATTCTTTTTGCGGCTTTGCTCTCTTATGAGCCTTATCCAGCATTTTCTTGGGTTCCCTATGGGAACTTGGGCGCTTACTTGCCTTTTCTAAACCTACTTCCATTTTCTCTCCTTATGTTCTCAAATTACCTGCTCTTGGCGCTGACGCTGGATCAATCGGCGTATCATTACGAAAAACCATGAAAAAAAGCTGTGGTTTTTCTGAAACCGAATTTAACCCAAGGCGCCCCAATTCCATACCCGGCGCTATCTTGTCACCAACACTTACTGTTATGGTTTCACACCCGCCGTACATATAGTAATATCCTCCCGATGTTTCTACGATCACTACTCTTCCAAATTTTCGCCAGGGACCTGCGGAAACAACATTTCCCTGCGTCAGACTTTTTACCGTTTCAAGCCTTTCACCTTCTACAACAACGCCCATCTGCCCGCTCATGTAGGAAATATCCTTGGGGTTCACCGGCCAGCGCAGCGAATAAACACCGGTGCCCGGACTTTGCGTTATAACTGAAGTAGTCGAAGTTGACGATGTTGAAGTTTTATTGCCTTGCGCGGTTCCCGGTACTTTAACAAGATCACCTATTTTAAGCACATGATCCGATGAATATTGATTTATCTCCTGTAATCTATGCACTGTAACACCGTGTTTCTTGGCAATGCTGTACAAGGTATCACCCTTTACCGCTTTATAATTTACAAGACTTACAGGTATGTTCTTTACAGGCGCAGGAGCGGAAAGCGCTGTCTCCGCTGACGCTGGTATTACCAGCCTCTTTCCAACGCTAAGTTTAGAAGGATCCGCGATACCATTTGCGCGCATTAGATCATCAGGAGTTACCTGAAAAATACGGGAGATAGAATAAATCGTATCTCCCTTTCCAACTACGTGGATCAAGTCTTCCGCAAATAGCTCTCCGGAGGAAAGGAGGCATGTCAAAGTAAAAATAGTTAAAAAAAACTGTAGAAACTTCACGGTTCTTCATTTATCGGCAGAAATTCGACATTTCCACACTAAATTTGAAGTCGCAAACCGTAAATATAATAAAAAATAGTAAAAAAGGTTACAGAATCTGTAAAAAAGCGGCAACCATAGCTTGGATTATCAATATTTTTGCAATTCGTCCTGTATATGCTCGATTACGATACCAGCTTTTTCAAACATCGCAAGGGAATCCTCGCTGTCTTGATAACGGCGCTGACAAACCACGCGTTTTATTCCGCAGTTGATGATTAGCATGGCGCAGGTTCGGCAGGGAGTCATACGGCAATAAAGTGTCGCTCCGTCAATCGAGATACCGCGCTTAGCCGCCTGACATATCGCGTTTTGTTCCGCGTGAACTGTTCTTACGCAATGTGTGGTTTCCTTGCCGTCTTCGTGAAGCATTTTCTTAAATTGATGCCCTACGTCGTCGCAATGAGGAAGCCCCGCCGGAGCGCCGACATAACCTGTAACAAGGAGCTGTTTATCTTTGGCAATAACACAGCCTGAGCGTCCGCGATCGCATGTCGCGCGTTTAGAAATAGCCTCGCAGACCTCCATGAAGTATTCATCCCAGCTTGGTCTTTTATAATCGCTCATGCTCTTGCTACCTTGATTCCAGAATAATGCGGTATTTTAAATATATTTCTTCCAGTGTGTGTAAGGGACCCGGGGCCTTCACCTTTTTTCGCAGAATGCAGGAATCCCGCCTTTCCACGAAAAAGTCATAAATCGCGCGCGGATCATGTCCGTCTACGATTGAATAAGCGGGTTTAGAATCGAGGTATGAGCGCAGTTCATCGTTGCTGACGGCTGTTACCCCATACTTACTAAGCCTGCTTCTAACCTGTGAAATTTCTTCATAGGTAAGACCAAATAAAAATTCTTCCAAAGCCCATCTGGTTTCGTTTGTTGTAGCTTCCTCTTTTAAGAATTCTTCCCATTCTGTATCTGTATCCATATCGATGGAGATCCTTAAAAGTTCCATGTTCCCGTCCATTGTTCCAAAACACGGAGGAGCGGAATCCCTCGCCTTCCAGAGAGACGAAAGCGCTTTTAAATGATGTATACTGCGTTTGTCAGTACCGCTGTCCCAAAGGTTGATAAGGTCATTCGCAAGCCTGGACTTTGTAACGCTGGAAAAGCTTGGGTCGTCCAGACAGGAAAAATAAACATCTTCCGCCATTAGCGTAAAAACAACAGAAAGCGAAATATCCCTTGAAGCGATGTGTAATTTTTCATTTTTTATAGTTAAATTCGACAACAGCGAAAAGGCATGGAACTTTGCCACAAGAAAACTGCGCAGAGCCGCAACCTTGGCAGGAGTTCGCAGTTGATGACTTGCCGCCGAAAAGAAAAGAAGCGACTCAGCAAGCTGATGTTCATTTATGAGAATATCTCTTACAAACTTTGTATCTCTTATTGAAGGGTAATCAAAAACGGCTGTGCCTAAATTCCGCAGCCGCCTGAATCTCTCATGCATTAAAACATAATCCTGAGAATTTTTTTCATTAAGCCATGCTTCACTTTCTTCTATAAGGCGCTCTTCTTCTTCTGTTAGAGCATGCAGCGGGTGTGTCGGGGCGTCGACCATAATGTCTTATTATAGCATTAAAGCCGAAATTTGGCAAATTTTTTTATTTATTGAAAGTCAGCGATAAAAATGATATAATTCGTATATATCATGGGAGTGCACCGGTTTCGACTGGTACGTCTTCGGGGTATAGACTGCAGATGGAGCGCTCATCTCCTGATTGGGCAAAAATTTAACTGCCAATAAAACTGTCAGTTACGACTACGCCTTAGCTGCGTAATCGCGTGGAACTGTTCCGCC
>Ga0209755_10007660_pt1 | contig 11669 bp, 14 predicted proteins | sample TergutCo191P1_FD_187301 | JGI IMG/M metagenome (GOLD analysis project Ga0209755, IMG submission 187301) | Cornitermes sp. P1 segment gut microbial communities from Petit-Saut dam, French Guiana - Co191P1 (SPAdes) (version 2) | ecosystem: Host-associated > Arthropoda: Insects > Digestive system...
TCCGGAGAAATGTTAGAGAGCTTAACGGTCTCAAAACCGCCTCTTGTCTGGGCATTTTTTTGACGCCACACTTTTATGGTAAGATTCATATTTCCGCTCATTTGTAGCTCCTTGTAATAAGGTGTACTTCGTTGAATTCCAACTCCTCTTTGCTGAGTTCGTGCTTGTTATCGCCTTTCCATTCCCAAGCCGCAACGTGGCAGAACTTTTCGTCATCGCGTTTTGCCTCGTGCTCATCGGTCTGGTGTTCTTCACGGAAATGACCGCCGCAAGACTCTTCTCTGTAAAGAGCGTCTTTTGCGAGCAGCTCGCCAAATTCCAGGAAGTCTGCGACGCGCAAAGCGTTTTCCAAATTCTGGTTGAACGAACCGTTGTCTCCGAGAACTTTGACATTTTTCCAGAACTCTTCGCGTAAGGCTGGAATTTCTGAAATGGCCTTTTCAAGACCGGCCTTGTTGCGGCCCATGCCGACATTCTCCCAAGTGATATGGCCCAGCTCTCTGTGGAACTCAGTGACCGTTTTTTTGCCGTTGATGGAAAGCAAACGGTCTATAACGGCTTTTGAGCTTTTTGCTGCATCCACAAATTCAGCCTGGCTGTTGCTAACCTTATCCAGCTTTGTGCTTGCGAAGTAGCCGCCAATGGTGTATGGAATAACAAAATAGCCGTCTGCGAGGCCCTGCATAAGAGCAGATGCTCCCAAGCGGTTTGCCCCGTGATCGGAGAAGTTTGCCTCACCCAAAACAAAACAGCCCGGAATTGTGCTTTGCAAATTGTAATCAACCCACAAGCCTCCCATTGTGTAATGAGAAGCCGGATAAATTCGCATCGGGGTTTTGTATGGATTTTCATCTGTGATTTTTTCGTACATCTGGAACAGGTTTCCGTATTTTGCGCTCACGGCATTTTCGCCTATGCGCTTAATCGCATCTCCGAAATCCAAGAACACGGCACGTTTGGATGTTCCAACGCCAAGACCTTCGTCGCAGACGGTTTTCGCATTGCGGCTTGCAACATCGCGAGGAACCAAATTTCCGAAGCTCGGATATTTTTCTTCCAGATAATAATAACGCTCTGATTCCGGAATATCGCTAGGCTTGCGAGGATCATCGGCTTTGCGAGGAACCCATACACGACCATCATTGCGCAAAGACTCAGACATAAGAGTGAGCTTGCTCTGGTGGTCTCCGGTTACCGGAATGCAGGTAGGATGAATTTGCGTGTAGCACGGATTCGCGAGCAATGCGCCTTTTTTATGGGCACGCCATGCGGCGCCTACGTTTGAGCCTTTCGCATTTGTGGAAAGGTAGAACACATTTCCGTAGCCACCGGTCGCAATGCAAACAGCATCTGCTTCGTGGCATTCAAGCTCACCTGTGACCAGATTGCGAACCACAATGCCTCTTGCTCTGCCGCCTATGAGAACCAAGTCCAGCATTTCGCGGCGTGCGAACATTTTAACGGTGCCTTTCGCTACTTGGCGCATCATGGATTGATATGCGCCGAGCAAAAGCTGCTGACCTGTTTGACCACGAGCGTAGAATGTGCGGCTAACCTGCGCGCCGCCGAATGAACGATTGTCCAAAAGGCCACCGTATTCACGGCCAAAAGGAACGCCCTGCGCTACGCAGTGGTTTATGATTAAGTTTGAGCATTCCGCCAAGCGATGAACGTTTGCTTCGCGAGCGCGGAAATCACCGCCTTTAACGGTGTCGTAAAAGAGGCGGTGGATTGAATCGCCGTCGTTTGGCAGATTGTGAGCTGCGTTTATGCCGCCCTGAGCGGCAATGGAGTGCGCGCGGCGTGGGCTGTCTTGAACGCAGAACGATTTCACATTGTAGCCAAGCTCGCCCATGGAGGCCGCAGCAGAGGCTCCTGCCAAGCCGGTTCCAACAACTATAACTGTGAATTTACGTTTGTTGGCCGGATTTACCAGCTTAAGCTCAAATTTATGGCGAGTCCATTTTTCTGCAATAGGGCCGCCCGGTATGTTAGATTCCAATTTCATTGTTCGCCTCCTTCTTCAACTGCGGAATTTTGCGATTCTACAGACTCTTGCGGAACTCCCATTTGAGGTTGTTCTTGCCGCATTCTATTTATTTTGCGAGAATGCCGCTCTTTGCCGCCTTTCATTTTAAGCCCATCGTCTCCACGGACAAGAAACTGCCTTTCAACGATGAACTTTGCCTTTTCCGGTTGCATTGAAATTGGCTTTGCCAATCTCTTTTGCTCATCAATAGGCTTTTTGGAAAGGGCTTCAAGAGCGTCTTGATAATTTGCGTCTTTGGCCTGCTCAATTATAGCCTTGGCTCTTTCGTCTATATTTATAGATATCCAAGTCCCCGCAGCGGTAACTCCAAAACCTGTTGCAACCACAACGCAATAGACAATAGCCAGTTTATCTATAATCGGTGTCCATTTCTGGTGGTTTATGCCCATTGTTTGGAATGCGCTTGAGATGGCATGCCACATATGGAAGCCAAGCAGCAGCATGATTGTTAAGTAGAATGCCGCAAATAATGGATTGCCGAGAAAGTGGACTGTGGTTAGCCACATATCGCGAACAACAATGCCATCTGCCACATCCGGATTTATGTAATGGTAATGCACCCCGTTGCGCAGAGTGATAATATGCCATACGATAAAGGCTGCTATTGCAAGCCCGGTCCAAATCATCACAAAAGTGGGGAATTGTTTTTTGCCCTTGCGAGCTTCCACCACATAGCGAGCGGTACCACGTGCTTTATAGTTCTGCAACTTTAGCGTTATCGCCAAGTACAGATGAGTTACGAAAAGCACTACCAAACCGGCTTCTGCTATGTATAGAAGCAGCTTTGACTTGGTTAGAAGATAGGAATACGTGTTAAATGCCGCTTGAGCTTCCGCCGGGTCCGGTATTAGCAACTGAAGATTGCCAATCATATGACCCAGCACAAAAAGCACCAGACAACATCCAGTAGCACCCATAACCTGCTTCTTTCCTATTGAAGATGCTAGGTAGGTTAAAAGCCATTTCATTTGTAAGATCTCCTTGAAACGAATAATCGAGAGTAATATAGTAAAATTATCCCCCGTATCCTCTTTTTTCAAGTTCAGAAGCTAGTTCCGAGCCTCCGGTCATGGCTATTTTGCCATCCATTAAAACATGTACATATTGGGGTTTTGCGTAATCCAGCAGGCGTTGGTAGTGCGTAATCAAGACTACTGAGCGCTCCGGGTTCATAAGGTTATTTATTCCGTTTGCCACAATTCTCAGGGCATCTATATCCAGCCCGGAGTCTGTTTCGTCCAAAAATGCGAGCTTGGGCTCCAGCATTGCCATTTGCAGAATCTCGTTTCTTTTTTTTTCGCCACCGCTAAAACCTTCGTTTAAGCCGCGCTCCCTATAGCGGCTGTCCATTTCCAAAAGCTTCATGGCTTTTTCCATCTTTTCCTTGAACTCATTTTCGCCGAGCCGCGGCAAATCAAGAGCCTTGTGTTTTGCGTCCACGGCTGCCCGTAAAAACTCCTCATTGCCAAGCCCCGCAATTTCCAATGGGTACTGGAAGCCTATGAAAAAACCGGCATTAGCCCTTGCCGCTACCGAAAGCTCCAGCAAGTTTTTCCCCTGAAATTCTATGCTGCCTTTTGCCACTATATAGTCGGGATGCCCGGCTATAACTTTGGAGAGCGTGCTTTTGCCAGCTCCGTTTGGCCCCATAATAGCATGGATTTCCCCTTTGCCAACCGATAAATTCAAGCCTTTGAGTATTTCCGTGCCGTCTGAGAGCGAGGCATGCAAGTCTTTTATGTTGAGCATGGAAGAAATGTAGAATTTTCTATATTACCACTGTGGCATTTGTAACCATTGTGCTAGGAATATCTCTTTTTCTTTTGCTGACATTTATACTGTCGCTCTTAAGCCGTATAAATTTGTTGGAAAGACAGATAGTAAATATAGAGGAGATGATTAGTGAATCGGAACAAAAACTGCAAGAAGTGGGAACCTTAATAAAGCAATCCGCTTTTGAAGTTAAAAAGGAGAAATAAATGCCGCATGCAACATTGAAAAAAGGAAAGAATAATGACTGAAAACTTATTATTTCTAGTTATAACGCTGCTCAATTTGGGGCTCGTGACACTTGCGCATATCCGTATAAACGCTCTGCGCAAAGACCTTCGTACTCCCGTAGTTAAAAAATTCAATCAGGACTTTAAAAGAGACTTCAAAAAAGATTTTAAAGGAAAGCCTGTGGAGATTCCAAAAGCTCCGGAAAATTTCGGAAAAAACCAGAGAGACGATAAATCAGGCAGGTCCGGCAATCAGTCCTTGGGACAGAACCGCTCAAGAAACGGTTCTCAGCAAAACCGCCCTGCGCCAATCCGTCGCCCGGCGGCAAAAGCTCCGGACGTATTTTCAAACGAAGCCCCTGCTCCGCAAGCTTCCTCCTCCATACCCCCACGTCCGGTATCATCGGATGCAATGCATGCATCAGAAGGACGTCGCCCTCTGCCTCCTCGTTTCAACGGCAGTCCTGCAGACTCTGTACCATCGGCTCCTGCTCCTGTTAACTTTGCGATAAGCGATGACAATAGCGGCGATAGCGACATCGGAATGGAATTTGATCGTTCCAAAATGGCGCATGGCCGCAGAAATGTGGTCGCAAAGCCGATTATAGAAGATGATTCGGAGGGAAACGCTTAAACTATTAAAAGTGGTTAGTGGGTAAAACCGCTAGCCACTAATTAGAAATTGTATTTTATTTACTATGAGCATGGATAGAGATGATATTAATGACAATACGGAAGTCCTTTTAAAGGTAAACCGTTTTAAGATTGCTATTACCAGAGATAGAATGGAAGTCAAGCTATACCCTATAACCGATGTTAAAGATGGCGGCTTGACGACATACGATGATATTGTTGAAGAATTCAAAAGGGAAAACATAAAAGTTGCGATAGATAAGGAGGTAGTTAAAAAACAATTCCTGGAAGTTAATCCGGTAGAAGTTACCATAGCCAAAGGCATAAAGCCCAAGGATGGCAAAGACGGCTTTATCGAATATAAATTTGACATGAGCGCAAAACCGCAATTCGTAGGGGACTCGAATGACGGCAAGGCTATTGATTATAAGAATTCCATGCAGGTCGCTTTGGTTAACGTCGGCGACATTCTCGCCTCTATAATTCCGCCAACAGACGGAGAAGCCGGAGAAGATGTCAATGGGCATCCCATAGAGGCAAAGCCAGGAGCGCAGGCTAGGTACTTTTTGGGCGAAGGATTGGAAGAGAAAGACGGAAATATTGTTGTAACTGCTTCCGGCACCCCAAGCGTTCAAGATGATGTTCTTTTGGTACGTCGCACTTATGTTTTGCAAGGCGATGTAGGCTTGTCAACAGGCAATATAAATTTTCCCGGGACTGTTATAATACATGGCAATGTTACAGAAGGCTTTGAAGTTACATCAGAAGAGAATGTTGTTGTGAACGGGCTTATAACCGGCGCAAAAATAAGAGCAAAAGGCTATATTAAATGTTCGGGCGGCATTCAGGGTAAAGACAAAACCGATATTATCTCCGGCGCATATGTAGCCGCTACATTTATCAACGCCACTATAGTTGTCGCAGAGGGCGACATCTTGGTGACAAAAGATATTTTGCATTCAAACATAAGCTGCCTTGGAGAAATCCGTACCGGAGGCTCCATTATAGGCGGAATTACAACGGCATTTAAAGGCATTGAGTGCGGTGGAGATGTTGGCTCCGAAACAGGAGTTAAGACTGTTGTGAACATACGCACGCACTACCGCCAAGAAAAAGCGAAAGAACAGGGGAACGCTATTGCGCTGGAAACAAATGCTATTTTTGACAGATATAAAACATGGAACAAGCAGGAAACATTAAAGGAAGAAGATGCCGAAAAACTTTCCAAAGACATTACCAATCTGCAAGCATTAATTTCAAAGCGGCAAATGTGCGATAGCAGGGTTGCGAAATTTAACCAAATGGTTTTTGAAAATAAAGCGGCAAAGATAAAAATACTCGGAATGCTGGAATCCGATGTTATAGTTTCTTCTCCATATACTCGCTATACAAGCACAGTGCACATGAAAGGGCCTCTTGTTATATCGGAAAATAATGAATTTCAAAAAATGGCAATAATGAGAGGAGGCACCGTTTATGGCGGAAACCCTGGAGAAAATTAGCACATTAAATGACATGAAAACTCTTATGAGTGAACTTCAGCGCTTGGAAAAAAAATTCCTTTATGAATTTTACGGAGCATTGCAGGATTTTGCTTCAAAAAAAATTTTGCCGCAATTGTTGGCGAAACAGAAAATAACTAAAGTATTTATCAGTGAAAAAGGCAATGAAGTTTTAAAGAAAATCAGTGCTTCAAAAATGTATTCCGTTATTGTTTACGATTTGGAAACCCCGGATTTGAACGGTCTTCAATTTTTAGCCGCGCTGGAAAAGATTCCGGGTTTGAAATCTCGCTGCAAAGTGATTCTAGCAACCCCAAAGCTTGCGGCAGACGCTCAGGCGAAACTGATGCAATTAGGCGTAAACGTCATTATTACCAAGCCCATTGAAACAGAGAATCTGCGTGCCGCATTTGAAAAAATCGGTATCAGCATAAGCTTAACTTAGCCTTGCCCTTCTGATTTATTCAAAGTCATATTGAATGTTTGCCTGTCTGCGGAAGACATTTCAAAATCATGCGCCATTCTTAAACAGCCAAATGGGCAGCTTTCTACGCAGAATCCGCATTGCGTGCATGTATCCATACGGTAAAGGTATTTGCCCAAGACTTTTTTGCCGACAATATTTTTTGTAGAAAGAACGTTTATGGAATTATTCGGGCAAGTTTTTTCGCATATTCCGCAAGCGGTGCAAGCGTGCAAATTACGCTCATCGTGAATCAGCTCAACTCTCCCTCTAAAACGCTCGTGCATTTTAAGCGTCGCTTTATTTTCCGGATATTGTTCGGTCACAATTCTTTTCGGATTGAAGAAATATCTGAGCGTAACGCCCATCCCTTTTAACAGGCTGATTGGGCCGGTTATCACGGCGTGAAAATATTTTGAAGCCGTAATCATAATATCCACCCCATAGCAGTAAACGCAGCTCCAAGCGCAAGCAAAAGAAGGCTAAGGGGCAACAAAAATTTCCATTCAAAGCTCATAAGCTGATCAATTCTCGGCCTTAGCCAAGTCCAGCGGAACATCATGTAAAGCCAAATCAAAAAATAAATTTTTGCGAACATCCAGGCCACATCCGGAATTGCCAAAAGAATTTTATCCACGCTTTCAACGCCTATCAAAGGAGCTTTCCAGCCACCCAAAAAGAAAATTGAGCCGAGCGCAGCTGCGCCTATCATATTTATGTATTCCGTGAGGTAGAACATGGCAAAAGCCGTTCCTGTGTATTCGGTGTGAAAACCGGCGGTTAATTCTTGTTCCGCTTCTGCAATGTCAAACGGCGCGCGATTGAGTTCTGCCGTGCTTATGCACATGAACATTATAAAACCGATAAATCCTAAAACGGGCAATTTAAAAATCCACCAGTCCAGAACCGTGCCGCTTTGCGTTTCTATAATATCGTTCAAGGATGCGCTGCCGGAAATCATCACTACAAACAGCAGAATCACTGCGAAAGAGACTTCATAGCTAATCATTTGCGCGCCGCTTCTCAGCGCGCTCAAAAGCGAATACTTGTTATTGGAAGCCCATCCGCCCAAAAGAATTGCGAAAAGCCCGAGCCCGTTTATCGCTATTATGGCCGGTACCGCAAAATCCAGATTTATCACCTGCCATTGCTCGCCAAACGGAATGAGAGCCAGCGTGAAGAACGGGGCTGTTAGCGAAATCATCGGCGCTAAATAATACATTATTGTGTCCACGCCTTTGGGCGAATACACCTCTTTGAAAAGCAGTTTCATAACATCGGCAACAGTCTGCAAAACGCCATGCCATCCGAGCCTCATTGGCCCAAGCCTGCACTGAATATGCGCGCATACTTTACGTTCCATATAAATTAATATAGGCGCAGAGCCTATACCCACGGCTAAAACGGCAATCACCGCCAAAAGTGTATTTATGCCCAAAGCAAGCTCTGGCCACGGTGAGTACTCTCGTACAATATCGCCTATGAAATTTGGAATGCCGAAAGTCATAAGGTGAATGTAGAAAATTTTTCTACATTACACGCAGGAGATATGGAATTTTCCGAAAACATTGCCCAAATAGCTCGCTTTCCAAAGCGGCGCGGCGCAATATTTCAAATGGAAGCGGATAACAAAGGGCTTGCCTTGGTAGATGTAAAATCCGGAACGCTTAAAATTTATGTTTTAACAGATCCGGAAACAGACCAGATTTTAGATGTAAAATTCTTCACGTACGGCGGCCCAATGCTAACCGCCTTGGCCGATATTCTTTGCGAAGGGCTCATCGGCAAAAAAATAGACGAAATTCGGGATCTATTGCAAGACTTTCAAACCGTGGCGAATTTGCCGGCAATGATAGCCGAAGCTTACCCGGAAAAAAAGAATGTCGCTTTTGCGGCCAGAGCCGCTATGAGCAGCGAAAGGCTTAAAGCTTGCTCCACAGAGGGCAGAGCAGAGATTGACGCTGATTGGAATGCGCTTGTAGAAAGCGAAAAACTTGAGAAAATAGAAGAGTGCCTGAACGAATATGTGCGCGCCATGCTTGCCGGTGACGGCGGTGGGCTGGAGGTGCTGGGTATCAAGGACGGAAAAACGGTTTTAATCCGCTATCAGGGAGCTTGCGCAGGTTGCGGAGCGGCGAGCGGCGGAACTTTGCGCTTTATAGAAAGCCAGCTTCAGCAGAATGTTTATTATGGCTTGATGGTTGAGCCTGAAATGGAAGCCTTTTATTTAGGAGATGTTTATGGACATTGAAATTCCGGCAGAATTACTTTCGCCGACGGTTGAGGAATTGGAAGAGAAAACAACCGGTGATTTGGCAGCAAAGTGGAAACCTCGCAAACGTCCGGGAAAAAAAGAAAGAATTATTATAAAGCAGGAAAAGGAAGCGGCTAAGTTAAAAGCCATAGCAGAGGATTTAGATAAACCCAAACAGATGCCCATAAATAATCTTGATTCTCTGTTTGTGCAAGATCCCCCGAAAAAATTTTCGCTTAACGATGTAAACACCGGCAATCACACAAAGATCTTACGCCCTACTTTAAGAGTAGCGTTGGGAGAATTACCGCCAAAACCTATTGTAGTTAATGCTTTGCCTGCACGCAAAAGAGGCAGGCCTCCTAAAGTTAAGCCTGTATGAAGAAGCGGTATTTAAGAATTGTTTTATTATTTTTCGGCATAGCAGGGATTGTTGCATACTCGCTTTACCCTGATACCAGAAATGTAGAGTGCATTAAAGAGCCCCCATATTCTTATGGAGAGGCTCAAGTTGAGGATGTTTCATTTAAATGCGTGTTGCCGGATGAAAGCGTTAATTGCGGAATGACTTTTTCTTTTGATGGCAATAAAAATTGGAATTTAATGGATTCCCTTGTGCTTAATTTGCAAAGCTCAGAAAATTTGAAAGAGCTTATAGTGCAAATATTAACTTATGACCCGGATAACCGCATTAAGAAACCTGCTATAAAAGAGCTTAATTTGAATTCGAATACAAAACGTTATTCACTGGCAATGGACCATTTTTATACGCCTGATTACTGGTTTGAGCAGCAAAATGCCAAGAATACCCACAATGCTAAAAGATTTTCTTCTGTAATCGGTTTGGAAATATATTCCGGCTGGAAAAATCCGGCAAATACGCCGCTTGAATTAAAAGCGGAAAACATTTGCGCAGAAGGCTTAAGCAACATTTCTTTTGCATTGCTTGTGATTTATCTTGCGATCCTGATAGCCATAGCCATAAGCGCAAGAATTCAGCACTAGCCCACTCTACCTATATCATTTACCGCTTTAGCCAGAGTTTCGTCTGAGGATGTGATTGATTTTTGGTTCGCTTCATAATTTCTCTGGAATCTTATCATTTCTACCATTGAGTCGATTACGCTAACATTGGAGCTTTCCAAAAAGCCCTGTTTTACGTTTGTATTGATATTTCGGTTCGGCTCAACTCCGTTTTTTGAATAATAAAGATTATGGCCTTCGCGCCCGAGTTCAAGCCTTTTGTTTTCAAAATCAACTATGGAAAGCTTGCCTACATCTTGCCCGTCTGCATAAACTCTTCCGGAAGATGAAACCGAAAATGTGCCGCTTTCTTCTAAATTTATTGGGAGCCCGTCTTCGCCGAGCACTTTGTAACCCTGTAAGGTCACCAGTTCACCCATTCCGTTGCGTATAAAGCTGCCGCTCCTAGTGTAGCGAATGCCGTTTTCCGTTTCTACTTCAAAGAATCCTGTATTTTCAAGCGCTAAATCAAATGGATTTTCGGTAATTATCATGCTTCCTTGTGAGTAGTCTATGTAATTTTCGGACATTTGGTGGTCTTCATCTTGGTGAAGCTTTAATTGATCGTTTCGATTGATATCAACTTGGGCAATGCTTGCCATAAGGGATTTTTTGAAGCCTGTAGTGTTAGCATTTGAGAGGTTGTTGGCTGTATTGTCCATCATCTCTTGAAGGAGCATCATTCCATTGCGCGCTGAGTAAATACCATTGACCATATTGTACAGCATGCAAAAAGCGTGCCAAATAGTTTTTTAGGCAAGCAGGTTCAGCAATTCGCCATGCATTTTGTCTTGAGTTCTTACAACCGAGGCATTTGCGGCTAATTCTTTTTCACTTTTTATCTGTTCCACGGTTTCTTCTGCCAAGTCCGTAGCGGAGTAATCCTTCGATGGAGGCTCTATTTTTTGGATAGCTGAAATCGCGGTTCCGGGATTCTGCGAAGTCTGTACCGGGCGGCTTTGCGAAAAGCCGGGCGTGTTTATATTAGCGACGTCGTGCGCGCTAATGGATATTCTAAGCGAACTGGCCTGCATTGCGGAAGCGGACGGAGATATGTTCATGCTTATAATATAGATTTTTTTTAATCCCTCATCGTTTTATCGTTATACTGCATGTATGCGCTCATGTCGAAGTATCCTGTGCCTGTTAGGCCAAAGAGGATGGTCTTTTTTTCGCCTGTGCGCTTGCACTTCAGGGCCTCGTCTATGGCTACCTTGATCGCGTGGGAAGATTCGGGGGCGGGCAAAATTCCTTCTATTTTTGCGAATTTTACAGCGGCTTCAAAAACTTCTGTTTGCGTTGCTGCGTGCGCATCTATTGCTTTATCGTGGTAAAGCTGGGAAATTGTGGAGTTCATGCCGTGATAGCGAAGCCCTCCTGCGTGGCTTGCAGATGGTATAAAGTCGCTGCCAAGCGTGTACATTTTTATGAGCGGCGTGGTCTGCGCTGTGTCGCCGAAGTCGTAGTCGAATTTTCCTTTTGTGAGTGATGGGCAACTTGCGGGTTCAACGGCAATGATTTTTACATCGCTTTTGCCTTGCAGCTTTTCTGCCACAAACGGCGCTATTAAGCCACCGAGATTGGAGCCTCCGCCTGCGCAGCCTATTATGATGTCTGGCTTAATGCCGTATTTGTCAAAAGCGGTCTTGCATTCCAAGCCTATTATGCTCTGGTGCAAAAGGACGTGGTTCAAAACGCTGCCCAAAACATAGCGGCATTTTGGCGTATTGACCGCCTTTTCAAT
>Ga0209755_10007661_pt1 | contig 11669 bp, 7 predicted proteins | sample TergutCo191P1_FD_187301 | JGI IMG/M metagenome (GOLD analysis project Ga0209755, IMG submission 187301) | Cornitermes sp. P1 segment gut microbial communities from Petit-Saut dam, French Guiana - Co191P1 (SPAdes) (version 2) | ecosystem: Host-associated > Arthropoda: Insects > Digestive system >...
AAATCAAAATTGAAAATGTACTGGAGTATTATAAGACCAATAGTATCATATGCCTGTGAAGTATGGCTCTTGAAAGAAGTCACAAAAAACATGTTAATGGTATTTGAAAGGAAAGTGTTAAGAAAGATCTTTGGTCCTACAAAAGAAGAGAGATTGTACATGTAGAATCAAAACAAACGATGAATTAAATGAATTAATAAGACGGGAGAATAAAATAAATCACAGAAAAGTACAACGATCAAGCATGTTTCGACATTTACATCGAGTGACGAGAGAATGGTAAAAATGTATAGGTGAAAACCGACGTCAATACGACCACAAGGGAGACCAAACAACAAATGGGAAGATTACATAAGAAATGACACGAAGAAATTGAAAATAAAGAATTGGAATAGTTACATCCAGGATCATAATAAGAGGAAATCGTATGTTGAGAAGGCCAAAACATTGTAGCGCCTAAAGAAGAAGGATTATTCTTAAGGTATTTCACGTTCAGATTTAGAGAGAATAAAATTACAGTCTCATAACAAATAAGATTTATTCGGAAAAACTGCGATTTTCATGCCGGATAATTGAGGCATCCGTCCTGAATATATAATACTACTGCCATCCCACAGCAAAAATGCTTATGAGAACGCGTCGCAATTTGAACGTATATATAGACTGTTGATAATAATTAAATTCAATAATGCTAGCAGATACCTACACCAATATGCAACCATATATCTGGAAATAGGAGGCAGCGTAGTGCGATCTATATTTATATAGGTTTATTGCGGTCTGATTGCACGTACCGCTGTACAGTAATTCTGATCGCAATTATAACTGCGGACGTTCTCCTAGGCAATGTCGTATATAAGTTCTTAATTCCGAATAACAAAAGCTCTACTGAATTATTTTTACTTCTTGCCTTCACAGATAAAGTGAGGTATATAAGTGTAAGCAGACAATTAATACAGTTCTTAAGCTTCACAACAGTTCGCGTACCACATAACATGACATTCGCAGGTATGTTGGCTGTTGGCCGCAGCTTTGTCTTAAGCATGGTGTCGGTTCGTTCATAAGCGTTATAAATGTTCTGCAACAAATGTCAACACCTAGAACGATTGTGTCTACTCACGGTAATTATAAGTTGGGTGTGGCAAATAGAACATATTCTTATTAATTACAGCACTGCACGGAAATAACTACTACCATACTACTACTACAACTACTACTATTACTACTATACTACTACTAATGTTACTACTACTACTACCACTACTACTACTACTACTACTATTACTACCACTACTACTATTTCATTCGTCTGGGGTAAAATATTTTCGTTGTCATGTTTGCTAAGAATTGATCGCTTTTTAACACTCTACACCATTTTCTACCCTGCTGCAAATTCACTGTACTGTCAGCGTCCAGCTTCATAAATAGGCGTCTACTTTCTATTGCAGCCACGAAACCCGAATAACGTTACGAAATGCTATGTCGACAATATTTACTAGAAATTAGCCACTATAACCAACTAATCCCATCAAAAACCTCTTCATAAATACTTTTGACACAACGTCGTGCACGGTAACTCACTACAAGTGCTAAAATTCATAATAACAAATCAAATTATTTATCGGTACAAATGTTGCAATCAGTGTGCTAAAATTACAGGAAATATTGCGTAATTTAAATGACACAAAACAGTAGCACCTTGTCCATTTACGTTATTTTCTCCCCTTCTTTTGTTCACAGAGACTTTGAGAAAATACCCGGTAGTTCCAATTCTGGATCGGAAGTGTTTCAGTGACTACGAACTGCCATCTCCTTCCGGAAATGGAACAGTAACACTTCCAGCTGGTACCGGAATTTTAGTGCCAGTGTTAGGTATCCAATACGACCCACAGTACTTCCCAGAACCGGAGATTTTCGATCCAGACCGTTTTACAGAGGAAAACAAACAAAGTCGACCAAAGTACTCCTATATTCCATTTGGAGAGGGTCTCCGAATGTGCATAGGTAATATCACTCCTTCCATAATGAAATGTCAAATTGTACACTTTAAGTATATCAGAGGCAATTTTAAGAAACTTTGTTGTGTGAGGCCGTTCAGGTTGATAGGTAAGAAATAAATATCAAAATACCACACTCAAAATATCGAATGAAGTAACTAATAAACTATGAAAAAATCATACAAACTGTCTTTTTGCAATCCAGAAGACCGCATTATATTTGATCTAAAGTAATATGTTAAGCTTTGTAAAATTAAACTGCACTGAGAACTGTGTTGTCTCTATTATATAAGCATTCAAGAAGCGTCAATAGATTTTCAAATTCCACGAACGCAGAATCTTTATTTGTAATAAGCACGCCTACGATCGATGTGTTTCTTCGGTCCAACGCTGAATCATGCAATATCAATATGACTTCCCTCAGCTTAATTTGCTTCGATATGGTGTAATCCAGAAGTTACAAAGTGTACCAAATTCAAAGGAAAGACGTCTTTATATTTTAACAAAAATGTTCTGAATTAAAGCCTCAGAAACTTCCATAGTTACCTTATTATTGAGGCACCAAAAGATAATAAAGTTGCCTTACTGTATTTCCCTTCAGTTCAACTCATCTCTGGTATCGAATACAGATTCTTAATCCTTACGTGGATTCGCAAAGACATTTCCCACAGCAGATGGTTAGTAACCAAGAATATATTTAGCTAATTTTGTGTGTACTTGTACCCAGAAGTATGAAAATGTACTGCACTTAACATTCATCTGTTTATCAAATGGACATTTAAAGTCCCTCGTAGAAGAACTGTACAGTTTCAGCTTTCCGCACATTCACGCAAAATGCTGGCGTGCGTCTGAACTAACTGCACTGAACACTTGAACAGATACAAGGAAGCAGCCCAATTTTATATTCTCAATCTAATCAAGCAAAAAGACCAGTGAATGTCTTCATAGGAATACCATTACAATCAATTAGTTGAGGTTCTTTTTAAAGGTGTCGGTATAAGGAATCACTGTAGTAAAAATGTAAAGTGACTACGCAAAGTGTTCTTTTAACTGAAACCGGACTGTAAGACCCTACTGAGTACCCACGGCGAAAACATATTTTCCAAATATAGTACTATAAAAAGACATATTTCCGCCACGCTAATCGGTAATTTCAAAAGACACAAATTTGTAAAAAGCACAAAAAGGATGAATACACAATTCAAGTTTGAAGTGAAGAAGTTAAAATTTTCAATGCCTAATTTTAATACCGTCCCATATATACGGACAAGTAAAAGGTTAACATGTCAATTCTTACTATTGCCGGAAATTGATTTGATGTGGTTTTTATTTTTTAATGTTTGTGTTTCATTTTCTTATTTCACGCTTTCATTTATTCCTTCCAATTTACCAGTTTAAATCAAATTCAATTTTTAATTTTAAAACACAAGCACCCCCAAATTCGGTCTTGCCTGTGTGCAGTTGTTTTGTTACCTATGCGTCAAGCAATCTCACTTCATCTTGTACACAGTCCGGTTCATCGTGTTTGCTGCCTGCTCGATTACGTTACATTCATATATAAAATATATTTTGTCATTTGCAAATAATTGAAATATTCATATGTGTACACGCACTTTTTTAAGTAATAACCACAGTTCATCGCTGTGTACTAGCAACCATATATCGATGTATTGTAACCATTGCATATCGATATTTGTGAACACTGAAGGCCTATATTTACGGATTAATCAGCTTCTTATCCTACCCGAGTTTATTCTTCTTTAATTAGATATGTTTGCAGTGATATGACTGCAGTCACGTCCTCTGTACTTGATTAATTTAGATTTCAAATTTACCTACGCACAATATCTCCCCATAATGCAATTCCACGTAAACTAAAAGCACTGCAACCTTCGAAGTGTTCTGTGTTATTTGTGGATGACTGTACATTAACTCGTCAAAGCGGTCCGTGTATATAATCAAGGTAGGGATTACATTTTTCGCATTCTTTCATTCAGACCGTGGGACACATCCAGCACCCTACACAGTGTTTATGGGATCATTCCGAGGGCAAAACGAGGGGCCATCACATTGACCACCCACCCACAAATAACGTTGTGGTAAAAGAAAGATTAAATCTGTATGTCTATACCACCTATGGACATTCATTTGCTGTATTTTGGTGAAATTTGTAGTCATAATTGTTTCATATCCCAGAAATACCTGTATAAACAAAAACAATTCGGAAACAGACAGAATACTTTGAATAACTCTAGTTACAAGCACACTTTCGTAAAAAAACTGAAAAGTAGAAATTAATCTGTACTTCTATCTTTGTGGTTTGTCCGATTTATTGTAACACTTCCCATTTAAACAAATACCGTGATGTTAATAACATACTTAATTGTGATCTTATATATGGGCTGGAATTTTCTTATATTTCTAGATTATGGGGCTCATCACTATTACACAATCAATCCACTTCCAGTCACACACCTTTGCCAATCGCTGCTAGACACAGATTTAGACTGCTCCAGACGGCGACCACAAACACACTCATTTGGACTAATTAATCCGAATGGGCCAAATACAGCAGCAACAATACAAAAAATATTTCTTATAATAACAGGATAGTCTTTAGTCTCTCGCAAATTTTTGAATACAGGATCATTTGATAATTAGGAACTGAACTTATGACGGATTCCATAGCAGACCTAGTGTTCTGATACACAGCTCAATACGCACTTCCATTTCTCGCCCATATGGAGGGTCTGCATTTAATATGCTGGGTGACCTGCGCTACGGAAATCCCCCTCGACTTGCTGTTGCAAAAATCATGTTGCTAGATAAGAAGCCAGCGGGTCCATACGTTACTGTTGCCAGCTCGTATATCCTCATTGGTTCGCCAGCGTACATCCACCACAAAATTCCTTGCAAATTTCTTGACGAATTTTCCCTTTCCGGCACATCGTAGCTATACTGCGGTGAATACAATTTGTTATGTTCTGAATCGTGAAAAGATGGAAAACAATGTTGTATTATAGGCCATACTAGAAGCATATAAAACAGATTCTGTTACTCAGGTTACATGATACATCCAAATCAACACGTGTGTATGTACGGTTGAAAATCTTGAAAACCGCGTGACGTTGTACGTAATAATGTTCCTCTGTGGTGCTTGTGTCTTCATTATTCTGGTTAATATGGCCACGATATTCATATTCTGGCATAAATTCTAAATATGCCTGATGCAAATATGAATGTTCCTGGAAACAACGATCTATCTCTTTAAACCACAGCCTTGCTTGGACGGCTTTGACTCTCGGGTCAAGGAACGTTCACAGTGTAACGCCCCGTTTAATTTCGTGCAGTGAGCTTCTCGAAGTGTCCTTTAGACAAAATTTTTCAGTTTCCCATTTCTAATTAGGCAATTTGTCAAATTCCCAAATCTCTACAGAATCGTTTTCTTGGAACTCCTTCAGGACCTGATAAAAGAATCTTCCATGTAGAACTGGATAATTTCGGAGCCGCGTCTTCTTATAATGGCGACGAACTTCAAAGTACACATTATGTCCTAACAGGATGTCAAGGGAATTTGAACTGTTGAAGTTCTAATCTTCTAACTTCAAACTTTCCGACATACCGCAGTCACTATTACATTCAAAAGTCGCTGGTATCATTCCTGTTACCTTGGGAAGTACCGCCTAATCTATTTTGGTTTCCCAAACGCTAAATACGATTGCACCTACAGTGATGCTGAATAATGAATTGTTTTTGTTACTTCGAGAAAGAAATGAACTGTTAGATGTGTCATAAATCCTCTCAAATGAAACAAATGAACTAACCGTTCTCTTACAATATGACCTACTCACGTTGAATCCAAAATTCTCATCACTTCGATAATTGTCCCTATTTATTCCTGACAAAAATCTCACGATAACAAATAAAATATGTGAAGATGAGCTTCAGTTAAATGTATGACAATCTTACTCGTAAGAAGTGTCTTGCTTACAAGGAAAAAAGTTTAAACACAGAATTTGCATTCATATGACTGAGAAATTCATACAGTTTCTTATATACTATTACAGGAATGCGGTTCGCTCTGATGCAGGTGAAGACCGGACTGTGCCACATACTGTCCCGCTTCGAGTTGTCGCCATGCAAACACACGCCTGTTTCTATTCCTTTTGACACAAAATCTTTCCTCTTGACAGCTGGCGGAGAGTTACCGATGACATTTAAACGCATACAGCTATGAAAACACATACATGTTCACACAGTGACATATGTCACAAATTAGATACCTGTAGTAGATTCATTTTTCAGAAGTTCATAAGAATATATTAAATGAGTGAAAACCGAATATACTGCAGAACAGAAAGGAATATCTCATTCTTTCTGGTTCTACATAATTGTTGACTGAGATAATCTTTACTTTCATCCATGCGGCAGGTTCAGTTCAACTCTTTTCGCAATATAATGTTCCTAAACGTATTGGAAAAATGTCAAAAACACTCTCTTGATTCCTTCATCTCAATAAATAATCACTACTAAAATTTACACTCGCGCAAATTCAAATTGGTTTCATAAAAGAACAAAAACGTATTTAGAGCTACACTAACAGGTGAAATGTTAGGTATACAGATTAAATGTTCACAAGCTTACAATAAAAACGATAGACTAAATACTATTATTTCCTACAAAGCATTTCCATATAGAGTCCATTATTCAACGGAGAGTATTTCACGAACATTTGAAGAGAAAAATCCCTCAGTCGCCTGAATCACCTCTCCATTTCAAAGTCTAACACATGTGAACGGAAATAAAGCAAACCTTCTCCGTATTTAATTTGTTTTTTAAATTCGTCTTGGTGCAATACTGTTTTTCAACGACAGTGTCCAGAATTTGAAACTTGATACTTTTTAATGCAATGTGTATTTTCTAACTATGTCTACATTTTAATTATTTTCAAGAAATATGTATTTAGCTTGGAAGAAAAATGACGTCAGTAAACAGATAGTTTGGTTTTAAATTATCGTTATGTGGATGCTTCATGCTCTGAATGAACTGCAAAACAATAAATGTACTTCAAATATACGGAAAAATTTCTCACGACAGAAACATACCTTTGCAATAATATGTGAATATACACCACGAAATACCCCCATAATGTACTCTTCACAAACACAATTTTCATAATAAGTTCCATAATAATATCTCAAAATTTATAATTCCGATATTTTCAACACAGCGATGGAAATTTAATCGAAGTACAATATGCTTTGTCCACTACGCTTCTTGATGGAAGACCTGGTAATGGATATGCTGGAAACCATCAACCCTAAAAGTTTCATGCCTCATTATAACTGACAATGAAAGATATACTGCACTCCATTCTACACTATAAACTAAAATTTCCAATAACAGTAACCAAATAGCCAAACCGATCTAAAATATAATTCGCCCCGTGTATGGGAATTTCAGTCACCTTTATCTTCAAAGAATACATAAAGGTCCACTTAATTTAACCTTTTTTGACCTTCAAACCTGCAGACATGAATAATCTTCCTCGTCCAAATTCATTACACACAATTTAACATCGCTTAATTTAAACACATTCAATGTGAACTGTGCAAATAAAGAATATTTTAATTGTCACTTTCACATACGGTCATTTTTCTCCAAAACTATAACTTCTTCCCACAAACTTTGTTTTTTTGTAATATAGCATATGGCTTTCCATCTCTCACAAAGCAAGTAAATAGTATAAAGCGCTTTATTTCGTTAGATACACACAGTCAGAAAGCAGAGTTCCTTGGGTTGCAATGCGTTCAAAATTGGCTGAGAGCTTCCAAATTTTTAAAGCTTTTACTTTTAATAAAAAGTTCATTTGTATTTGTTACAGAAAAACATTAATTCTTTTGTCTCTCCGACGTAAGGGTTTGTTCCCCAGGACAGCAAATAAGTCTGTGGTAAAAGAATTCTTTTACGTTTTTCCAACCACAAGATATTATTTTTCCCAACATCATCACAAATTCTCTAAATTCAGCGAAATTTCTTTCGAATATTTCCAAATGTATAAAGTTTCTATAAAGTGCCCATATCTTCCGTTCCGGAACTGTGTGGCGGTATCACGTGACACAGCATACTTCACTGACATGTGATCTCTTCTTTCCTACTCTGAAAGGCCGTTCGGAGAGAAGCAAGTGAAAACTGCACTTGCGTAACTTAGTGTCCCGTTTTGATGTGGTGCTTTACAAAGTCAGTACTGAGCGTATTCTTCCTTTTTGACGCAAGGCCATTTCTATTCCCTGCCGAAAGATAGGTGGAACTATATATAAATATATATTATTGTTACATTGTTATGAGAAATGTGCATTGTTCAAGTGTTTATTTTATATGCAAAATATGCTTCCAGGTTTCAGATATGATAAAACAGAAATGGACACAAATGTTTACAAATATACAAATACAGATATTAATTATTGGAAACGACTTTTACATTCTTGTCAGTCTACATGGGACAAAAATTGCGTATTTAAACTAGCGTTTCTAGGGTTTCAATTGATTAATTTAACGAATGCCAAAGGAAAGAGCTATTAAATGAAAAGTTTTTCTCATCTGAGAGGAGAAAATAAATTCGTACTAGAAATAATTTAGCATGATATTCCACGCCTCCCTATTTACATCCAACTACAATTCTTATGATTTCTTAATAACAGAGTGCTTTCTTTTCCATTTTATCAGCCAAGCACAGCATATGTCGAGAGAAATTAAATACTGTTGGAAAAATATAATTGTGACAACAATTTAATTTCCATGGTTGATTAATTAGAACAGCATATTTTCTGGTATATGCATCCTAACAATTAATTTTTTAAAATAAAATATAATAATATTTTTGTACTGAAACATCATTTTGTCCAAGACGGGTATGGCCCTTTAAGAGATTTTCTCAAAATTATTGCAATATAGGACATATAATTATTTTGCAATTTCTGCACACCAACTGACCAGACTCCACATGGAATATCCTTGAACTAAAATCGCTAAATAATATAAAACATCGGAATATTGACATACAGGACTAATATAAGTATAAGACATTTTATTTCACAGTTTTGACGTTTTGAGTCCAAACTATCATTCTATTAAAAAAGGAATTGAATTTAAAATTCGGAACAATTAAAAGGGAAAACATTACTTGCCACGTATTACAGCTAAATTCAATGACAGATATACGACTTTAACAGACACGAACAAAAAACAAAATAACGACTGCAGAATGACGGCGTATGTTTTACCAAAAATGCAGTAGCTATTTCACAATGGGTTGATAACAGGAGCACCAGTGGATGTGGTAGAGACGATGTACAGATACACTACTGACGTCATAGCATCCTGTGCCTTCGGTATCAATGGCTACTCACTGAAGGATCCTAATGCATATTTCAGGATGTACGTACGGAAAATATTTGAATTCTCTGTTCGAAAGGGGTTGGCACGACTGACAGCAATGACTACACCCGCATTTAAGAATCTCTTGAAGATAACGTTTTTGGATGATGACAAAACCAGATACCTGAGGAAGACCGTCTAGAATACAGTAGAATACAGGTGAGTTACATATACATTGTGTTGTTGTGTTAATGCCAGGTAAATGTTTTGTGCAAGCAAAGTCGAATGTCATTTTTTCAAAACCCATTTCTATATGGTGCCTAATAACGTGGATAAAAATTACGTAAAATAATCGACACTTATCAAAAGTGCAGAAGTGAATAACGGATATCCCAGGAAATATATGCACATCTTTAGCATTGAGAAAATTGTTACATGGTTCGAACTTTCGGCACCTTTCATCGGTCTTATGTGTGGATGATAATTCAGGATTTCAATACTCATAAAGCGAAAACGTGAAAATTTTTTTTCCATACTCCATCCAGGGTTTGAATTCCACTTGAGAACTAATTTTTAGGAATGGTTCATTCCGGTGTTCAGATTGTAACTGAATAAGCGTATTTGTCCCCAGATTTACACTTTTCAAACTTTCGCTCTACGTTGGTACGTATCAGACAGTGTACATTATTAAATCGCAGAGAATTTTCATGATAAACAATTTTAATATTAGATATAAAAGGAATCAATAAATCAACGATGTGGGAGTGCGATCGACACAAATCCTCGAGAAAGTATTTTTCGTAAATTTACTGAAATGTGAATTTTGCGATATTATATTCAACATTATCGTATAGAGAACTGTTATCAGTTTAAGGGAAAATATTATAGCGTAAGATGAGTTAAATCTGGACAGACGCACGTAAAGTATTTGTATTTTCAGTTTTTTTTTTACAAATTATCTTCAAATTTGAAACTTAGAATAAAAAAACCTACTGAATGAGCCAAATCTGTTAAGCTCGGTCGATTTTTTCTTATTTATAAATACATCAAGGAATTATAACACCAGAAAATGAAATATTGTCGTAATTTTCCTACTTCTTACTAAGTTGTAATACCGCCATTTGTCTCAAAAGACTCCTACGTTATAAAACAGTACTAAATTACTGTCTAATACTGAGGAACTAACTAATGCACTACGAATTTTAGAAAAATATTTTGCACCTTCATAGTTTAATATACTAATATTTTCATAAATTTATATTCTAACAATTAAATATTATATCCTCGTAATAACTACACAAATAAATAGTCATATCGGAATTGTCAAACGTGTCCCAAATTGCGGAAGACATTAGAACAATCAAAGCCACCCGTTTCGAGAATGCTACACCATTTGTGTCCTTTAAAGCATCGCATCTGAAGGACTGCAGATGTCTTGTTGGAATTTTAATCCTTTATCCACACTCCCAACTCGGGTGCTAAGAAATCGGCAAACCAGAATTCAGTTACATTGTGATCACCAAAATAATGATGCTTCAAAACTTTAACGAAATGGCTTTGTCAAAAACGATATCGCCAGATTAGAGGTCTGAGCTTTTCATAATATTTTTCTGTAGAAAACATTAGTGACATAAGTTTAAAAAGATGCTAATTTATAGCAAGTTTCACAAATTGATAATTTTAACTTATTCTGTAAGACGTTCCTTCCTCGTATCAAAATAACCAAATTTGTTTTTTTGCAAATTTTCGAACCACGATATCAGTTGCAACTTTACCGCAGCCATATTGCCCTCAACTGATGTAGCATAAGGCTGCGGCCCTCTGTTGACAGGTCGAACTGGATAAGGTGCGCCAGGTTCAACACTCTAGGAATGTCTGAAAAAGAGTCGTCTAAAGATGTTTTTATTTTAGAAACAAAATTCAGTTTCATCCTTAGATAAAAAGCTGTCATCGGAACATTCCAGCAGACAGCAAACAATCTTCGGTATCTGAAATTAATGTTTCCTACTCACGGCCCATTAACTGCAGAGCAGTTTACAGAATTAAAGAAATGCGATTTAATAAATACATCACGATATATTGCATTGGCTTCATCTTCTTCTTCTTCTTATCCTTCATTCTTTTGATTGGCTGGAAGCTTTCCATCTGGAATTATTGTAAGGCATCTTTTCACAGTTATGTAACTGTCAGCTTCTGTGATCCTGGCGTTTTATTTTAAGATTCGTAAATTACATTTTGTAATGCAGACATAAATGACGTTGACGTTCTTAGATGCGAAATTTTGTTTATGCAAAG
>Ga0209755_10007662_pt1 | contig 11667 bp, 1 predicted proteins | sample TergutCo191P1_FD_187301 | JGI IMG/M metagenome (GOLD analysis project Ga0209755, IMG submission 187301) | Cornitermes sp. P1 segment gut microbial communities from Petit-Saut dam, French Guiana - Co191P1 (SPAdes) (version 2) | ecosystem: Host-associated > Arthropoda: Insects > Digestive system >...
GTAACAGAAAGAGCGCCGAAAGTATTGGCTTTAAAGTTTAAAGCATGGAATGTGCGACAAGATAAAAGACTTGTTTCTGCAACAGGCCTTCTCTCAAACAATTCATAAATTCCACCTACCAACTTCCATTTCCTCTTCCCTCCGGGTTATTACCATGCTGATTTAACTATTAATAGTTATACAACTTTTCTATACCACTAAATATACATTATTTTTTCAAAAAATGCAAGGTTTTTTTGAAAAAAAATTAATATTTTATTCGGAAAAACTGATTTTTTCAAGAGACAAAAGCGTAAGTAGCTGAAAAATAAAGAGATACGCTTTATTCACCAATTAAGATGAAAACAACCGCCAAGCTGGCGGTTGTTTAAAGTTTTATTTCACCATTCTAAACGCTTTTCCGTTCACATTCACCAAATACATTCCTTTTGGCAAATGCGATATGGATACGCTTTCGTTTGGCATTACAGTTCTGCTCATTAGCATTTTGCCTTTGACATCAACTATGCGAACCGTTTCTGCTTTTGTCAAGCCTTGTATTAAGAAGCTTTCACCGGTTTTCAGTATGCCGAGATTATGAGCTGCAAAGCTTTTGGCTATCGGAGAAACAATGCACTCGCCGTTGACAAGCTCTTCGTCTTCTTCACATTCGGTTGGGTTAACTATCTGCTGTATAGGCTTATCTTCGCAAGTCTTGCTTTCATTATCCCAAACTTTGCCTGCTGTTTCGCAGGCCGCAGTGAGTACAGTGATTGAAGTCCACTTTAAGTAAAGCGTTGCGCTGCTTGTTATAGGCTCGTTAAACGCAAACTCTACAGTGCCTGCCGCATCTGCGTACCATTTACCATCATTCAGGTAACCGTTTCTGGTAAAGCCGGTTATTGCCGGCGCAGATATTTTATTGCCGCTTATCACGATAATTGATGCTGGAGGCGTGCCGCTGCCCTCATTGAGATTAAAGGCAACAGTGTATTTTGGCAACACGGTAATGGTGAATTCTTTGTCATTAGAAGCGTCGCTTGCTTCGTTTGTTGCCGTTACACTAAACGTGAAAACACCGTCTTCGGTTGGCGTTCCGCTTATTGCGCCTGTTGCCTCGTTAAATTCCAAGCCTTCTGGCAAATCACCAACTTTACCATAGGTAATCGTTCCGCCTGCATTTTGCTCAACTTCGGCCACAATAGCTGTTGCATAAGCATCGCCTACAGCACCGACAGGCAGCGTGGTAGTGGTTATAGTAACCGTAGCTGGTCTCCACTGTAAGTAAAGCGTTGTGGATTCCGTTATCTCGCCAGTAAGCTCGCAATCAACAGCATCAGGGCACCATTCACCAGCTGTTATAAAGCCTGCTTTTGCAATGCTCTCTAAGGACGGCGCAAGTTCTATTGCATCTGCTATTGTGCTTCCTTGTGCTACAGGAATAGATTCCACATCACCATTGTCGAAATCAAAGGTTACATAGTAAGCAGGCAGCCACTTTAAGTAGAGTGTCGTGTTGCTTTCTATAACTTCTGCAATATCAAATGGTTCATCACAATCCGCATCAAGGCACCAATCGCCTTTGGTTGCGTTATTTAGTTTGACTATGCCAGCTATGGATGGTATGGATTGCTCATCAATCGCATTGCCTTCTTCAACTTTAACTTCTACTTGCTCAGTAGCATCTTCATCGCCATTGAAGTCAAAGACTACAACAAACAATTTGAGCGTTGTGAATACTAACTCGCCGTAGGTTTCCGAAGGCTTATAGTTTGCCGTTTCTGCTTTACGGAACAAGAATGTGTAGCCAGTGCCAGGATTTAACTCTTCAAAAGTCTTAGGTCCTACAAACCAATCTGAACCATCAATGCTGATTTCAATACCTGCAATTTCTGGAAGCGTGATAGTTGTAGAAGTTCTGGCTGTAAACACAACATCTGTAACATCTGGCGCAGTTTGAGAAGCACGGTCTATAATCCATGATATATCTCTAGAGCCAGTTGGATTCGCTTCTCCATCATTCCACATATAGTTTTCTGTAGGAGTTGCGGTTGCGATATATGTATTCGCATTTATTGCGGTGTTATTGCCACCAATCGTATAACCCGTTCCTGCTTCTACGCCGGTTTTCGGAGAACCATCATATACCCAATCATTTGCGCTCGGAACAGCTATTGGCTTGTGAGATACATTTACAGTAACATTTACATTTTCCAATATATTGTGATTTTCATCACGCAAGTAAGAAGCCAAGTATTGTTTTTGCGCAACAGTTGGGGTTTCAGCATCATTATCCCAGCTCCAGCCCTGCGGAAGTTCTATGTCTGCAAGAGTTTTGCTTGGATCGTATTCTGCAGTTAGGGTTGGAACGTCCACATCAGCAACAGTAAGCGTAGCTTTGTCTATGCTAATTGTGAATTGTTTTTCTACAGAAGATTCACCGCTTTCCGTGCAAGTTGCTACTACAGTAAATGTAATATCGCCGACTTGCGCAGGAGTAACACTAACTAATCCGCTTGCGGAAATTTCGACGCCAGCCGGTAATGATGCGCCTTGCAGAGCAAAAGTGAATTCTCCGCCTACATCCGGGTTTGTTTTAGCAGCAAGTTGCGCTGTGTATGCAACTCCGTAAGTGCCACCTTCAAGTTGCGCATCGGTGCTTATAGCAACTTCGGCAGGTATCCACTTTAAGTAGAGCGTTGTAGCTCCGGTTATAGTGCTTGTGCCGAATACAAATTCTGTTGTACCTTCTGCATCTGTGTACCATTTGCCATCGGTGCCGGAGAAACCAACTTTGGTAAAGCCGGTTGTTTCAGGTTTTTCTGTTGCAGGTATTGAGCTGCCATCGGCTATGGTTTGATTTCCAATAGCTGTTTCTCCACTGCCACCATTTAGATCAAAGGTTACAATATAAGGAGTTTTGCACTCGCCGTTTACATAGATATCGCTACCGCAAATAACTTCAATGTTCGGAGCCGGTGTATCGCAGCTTCCATCCCAGCCGAGTTCGGTTAAAATGAAATTTGCTTTCTTTGCCTCTTTATTATTGGTATTTTTCACCATAAGCTTCAGCGATTTCGCTTCACGAATTGCCTTTTCAACAGCATCTTCAACAAAGCCCCAACCGGCATCTTGCTCAAACATATCCCAAATTAAAACTGTAGGTTCGCCGCCATTTGGCTGTGCCGGAAGCGTGTAATATGGTGTATTATAGCCAAGATCTGGATTATTTTCATCCCAACCCAACACCAAATCAACCGGGCCATCACTTGCATAACTCAAGCATAATCCGTCTGTGCCTGCTATATTTTCTGTGTTTCCGTCTTTTAAATCAAAAGCCGCAACTGCAATGGGAGGATCTTCCGGATTTTCCACAGGAGCAGCATAAAATTTCAATATGCCGCTACTCTTAGCTTCAATGCTAGCATCACCAGTTCCGGCAGTAAAGCTATACCAACCGGTTTCGCCGCCCGGAGCATTTACAAACTTCTGCCCTGCAATCCAAAGCTTGCCGTCAAAATAGCCCTTGCCTTCGCCGGTCCATGTGCCGCCAGCGCATTTGCCATACTCGCCTATGCCGTGTTCAGGCACATTAACATATACAGAGCCCCACTGAACACATTCGGCTTTAACTGTTTCGCAAGAAGAAACGCTCGTATTCATCTCATAACATACGTTGCCCCATCTGCAAGACAGAGATTCTCCAGCATCATTTTTGCAAATGCTTGGAGCACATTCACCGTCAATCCAATTATTTCCGGCAATGTTGCATCTTTCTTCTGCGTTCTTAGGTGCTTTGCTCAAATCCAAATTTCCATAGCATTTGAAGTTTCTTATTTGCAAATTGCGATCTGAAACACTCCATTTTTCGTGAGAGAAAGAACGGACTACCCAGCGCATTCTATTTACTTCGCTTAAGTCAACAGAAGTTGGAGTTGATGCGTCATAAATGTTTGCTCTTTGGAAATGTCCGTTTCTGAATACTTTTGTTTCCCATTCAGATGAAGCCGGAACCCTGCTCCAATCGCTATTTCCCGGATAACCGGTATGGCCATAGTATTCTGTGCCATTTTTCATAACCAATTCAAAGCGATGGCTTTCATTGCCTTTATATTCGTAGCTAAACGATTCGCATTGTGACAAATCGTAAATATCTCCATTGTTTCTCGCTTCAAGCGAAATAGTTACTGCAGAGAAATTATTCCAGTTTGCTTGATTAGCAGCTATATCCAGAATTTCAATATAGCCATCTTCCGCACTGTTTATAAGGCTGTTGGCATTGCTATAAGTTGCATTGCCGGAAGTGTAAGCACCCCAAGTCTCGCCTGTTTTTGCATAAATCGGGGCTTCGCCGCTGAAATCGCTTATCATTACCCATTCTTTACCGGATAAATCAGGCAATTCCAAATTCCCAAGACATTCAAATTCCTTTATTTGCAAATAACCTGCTGTGAGCTGCTCTGGTGGGACATTTGGGCGAATAGACCAATGGAACTCTTTTATATCGCTATAATTTAAAGGAATCTCCGAATTAGTTTTATACGCCTCATCCCATTCGTCCCTAGTAAAGGAGTTAACTATAACCGTAGTCCAATCAACAGAAACTGCTTTATCCACATAATTGGTAACTGCCAAGCTTCCATATTTTGAATTAACACTAAAGCGATGCGCATTGCCTTTGTATTTATATCTGAAGCCGGCAGCACACTGAGCCAAATCATAGATTTCTCCGTTATTTTTAGCCTCTAAACCAATCGTAGCCTGCGCCCAGCTATCCCAGTCAGGAATTTCCAGATTAACGCCTTTTATTTCAGCATAGCCATTTCTTATATACAGTCCGGACTCTTCTTCCGAATCCATAGTTGCAATTGTGGCGTTATTGTTTACAAGGAAAGCAATCCAAGGTTCACCTGTTTTTGCAATGTTAGTGCCATTTACAAAATCATCTATCTGTATAGCCACGCCATCATAATGGCAAGCATTTACAATTTCACCACTTGTATTTTTACAATTTGTGTAACTTTCTGAACTCAAAATTGACCAGCAATTTTCCGGATTGCCAATAATGCTTGGATCATCAGGATAATCACAGAATTTGCCTTCCCAATCATCGTTATCAATTGGGTCTGGCTCGCAATCATCTTTTATAGCAGCACCGGTAAGCCAATTGTAAATATATTGGCCGCTCTTAGTCATTAAGCACTGGTCTGTAAAATTATCCGTAGAAGGATTAAAAGTCGGCTTGAAATATGACGAAGCTTCGTTTTTATTATTGACATGCCACGCAACAGCAGGAATGTTGTTGGCACTTAAATATTCCTTCCACAAATCCATTGCAGTTTGGTTATGCGCGCCATTGCCATCTGCAGACACAGTGCCAAATTCACTGACAAAAACAGAGTGTCCGGCATTGCGAACTTCGTTTATTTTTGGGCCAAGCCACGACTGCGAATGAGTAGCCGCATAAAAATGAGCAACATAAGCCACATTATTGTCGGTTAAAGGAGCCGGAATAACAGTGTTTATATCCTGATCCCAATTCGGAGTGCCTACTATAATAAGGTTTTGAGACTTTTCTCTAATAATAGGTATAATCTGTTCTGAATAAGATTTAATTGTTTGCCACGGAATATTCAAAGGTTCATTGTATATTTCAAAAATAACATTTGGCCTATGTCCGTATAGTTCTGCCATTTCTTCAAAAAATTCTATTGCATCTGCCAAGCCCAAATGAGCGCTATGAGAATGCCAATCAATAATCACATAAATGTCTTTGGCAAGGGCCGCATCTATCGCAGCTTTAGCACGTGCCATATTTCCGGCTTTATCATCTAAATAACTGCCGCCAAATTCACCCTTACTCGGATTTATTTCATAACCAACAGGCACTCTGATTACCTGAGCTTTCCAATTATCAACCATAGCATCGACGGTTCTGGCATTGAAAAAGCTTGCGCTTTCCCAGCCAGTGTTGCTCCAACCAAGGCTTACGCCTTTAAGTGCCGGCACCGGAAGCGATACAGGCGTTGGTTCACTGCATAAATTATGCGATAAATTATGCGAATTGCAAGCCTGCAACCTGCCGTAAGTTCCAACTATTGTGCCTTCTTTCACAACAACCGTAGCCGTTGTGCTGGTTGCTGTTTGTTTTTTTATGCCGCCATCACCGTTATCTGGAATAGAGTTGGTAACTATAACGCTATAATCATATCTTCCTGCATCTGCGGTGCTTGGAGCGTATGTTGCGTCAGTTGCACCGCTTATGGCAATGCCGTTTTTATACCATTGATAGCTCAAAACACCGCCATCATTTGATGCTGCTACAACACTCAAGATTAAGCTGCTGTTCAAAGCAAGCTCTGCACTTTGCGGATGAGTGCTTATTGTTGGAGCTTGTGCATGCACTATGCCGTTGGTTGCTTCAGTTAAAACCAGTGATGCTACGCCTGTGCCGTAATTTGCGTTGCTCTTGGCACGAGCAAAAATATTGTAGCTTGTATTTGGCAACAGATTTCCAAAAAAGAGCGTTGTTTGCCATCCGGTTTCCGGAGCAATATTGCTTGTGCTTATCGCATATTCAACCGCTTGCCCGTTTGAAGGTGCTGCTAATGCTGTTATTGTGATACTGTTATGCGTTTTGCTTGCCAAAGTTGCAGTACCTGTAATTACTTCTCCATCTGCGGGTGCTATTATTATGGAGAATGCTTTTTGAACGCTTGTTATTGCAGAGGTTGTGCCTTCAACAAAGTTTTGCGCATTTACAGTATAACTGAAAGTTCCTATTTGCGTTGGCGTACCACTTATCGTTCCATCTTCCGCAAGTGTTAATCCTGCAGGCAAAGTGCCACTCGATCGGCTATACTTAATGGTTCCACCGGCATTTTGTTCTATGGAGGCTTCAAATTTATCTGAATAAGGTTCATTCATTTTGCCGGCAGCAAGTACTTCCGTATCTATGGTTACTTTAGCCGCAGTCCATTTTAAATACAAAGTTATATTGCTCGTTACCTGCGTTTCGCCAAACTTAAATTCTGTTGTGCCTGTGGATGATGTGTACCACTTGCCGTCACTTATATAGCCCAATCTGGTAAACACTTCTGCTGGTGCGGCAATAGTGCTTCCGTTTATCACCGTTTCCGTAGTTGGTGCGGTTCCTGTTGCTCCATTCAGATTAAAGGTAACAGTTCTGGATTGCCCCATAATCAAGTTCTCGCCGCTTGCCGCAAGCATATAAGCAGTATTGTAAATTGCAAATGCGTTGAGATAATTTTTGCCGTTTAGTACAGCAATGGTTCCATTTGAATATGTAGCAAAATCAAGCGTGTATTTTTCTTCGCCAGGAGCGAAGCTTTCCAAAACTTCTATATTTCCTGTTGAAGCTTTTCTTATCCTGCCCTCTATAGTTGGTTTTCCTCCCAGAAGGATAGAATTGGCAGAACTATTGAAAACAGCAATGTTACCAGCGGTATTCTTTATTGTTCCTCCGGTTATTTCAGCCGAGCCGTTTGCAATATGGACTGTTCCTAAGTTACCGGTACTTGCCGATTCAATTACTGCATTTTCGGATATGGTGATTTTACCTGTGGAAGCATTGTAAACCACTCTGCCGGATGCGTTTGTTGCCGAAACATTGGCATTGCCGCTTATTGTTATCATACCAGTAGAATTATTGTAAACGACGTTATCTGTCGCTTCAACAGTTCCGCCGCTTATAGTTAAGATTCCGGCACCATTATTGAGAATTGCGTAAGTAGAAGTTGTTGAAATATTTGCCTCGCTATCCACTTTTGGACCATTGACGGTGATGACGGCGGCACTCGTACTGGTATTTGCTATGTTGCCAGTAAGCTTTACATTGCCCCAGCTATAATTCGCATCATTAGCTATTGTTATACTGTTAGAACCTATGCTAAGCACTTCATCGTTTTCACCAAACTGTATAATGCAGTCAGAACCATTTGCATCGATTCTTATGCCGCTGACCGTATTGCTAATGGTCGGTGTTGTCAGGAATCTTGGTATTACATAATTTGTACCGTTTTTAATAAAGCCTCCATATCTCACAATAATATCGCCGTCATTATTTACAGATAAACCATAAGTATCGTCTGCAATCGCAAAATTTTCAATAAAAATTCCGCCGTTTTGCCAAACAATGTCTCCTACTGAAAAAGAAGAAGATGTAAACGTGTATTTTCTTTCGCCTGGGATAAAACCTGCTGAGATTTTTAAAGTGCCTCTGAGGCTTCTTATATTGCCTTCTATAACCGGACTTCCATCCAAAAGGAGAGAATTGGCTGTAGTCAAGCTATTGTAAATAGCATTGCCTCCACTTGCAGTGTTCGTTATTGTTCCACCGCTTATTTCAACCGTGCCACTTCTTATGTAAAGCGTTCCAGAGCTAGTACTAGTGTTTGCGGATGTAATTTCTGCACTCCCAGATATTATGACTTTGCCAGAGGTGGCATAATGATAAATCGCTGAACCTGTAGCTGCTAAAACTTTGCCGCCGCTTATGTTTAGCACTTCGCTGGAAGCATTGTAGATTGCATAACCACTTGAAGTGTTCGTGATTGTTCCGCCGGTTATTTCAGCCGAGCCTCTACTTATGTAAACTGTTCCATAACCAGAGCTGGTGCTTGTGGATGTAATTTCCGCATTTTCGGATATTATGACTTTGCCAGAGGTGGCAAAATGATAAATTGCTGAACCTGTAGCTGCTAAAACTTTGCCGCCGCTTATGTTTAGCACTTCGCTGGAAACATTGTAGATTGCATAACCACTTGAAGTATTCGTTATTGTTCCGCCGGTTATTTCAGCCGAGCCTTCCCTTATGTAAACTGTTCCATAACCAGAGCTGGTGCTTGCGGATGTAATTTCCGCATTTTCGGATATTATGACTTTGCCAGATGTGGCATAATGATAAATCGCTGAACCTGTAGTTGCTGCAATCTTGGCATTACCGGTTATAATTATAGACCCAGCGGAATTGCTGTAAACTGTGTAGTCTGTTGCCACAACAGTTCCGCCGCTTATCGTTAAGGTTCCCGTGCCATTGTTGCGAATTGCTTCAGAAGAAGTTGTTGAAATATTTGCCTCGCTATCCACATTTGGACCATTGACGGTGATAACGGCACTTGAAGTGGTATTTGTTATGTTGCCGCGAAACGTTACATTACCCCAGCTATAATTCGCATCATTGGCTATTGTTATATAGCTAGAACCTATATTAAGCGCTTCATCATTTTCGCCAAATTGTATAATGCAGTCAAAACCGCTTGCATCGGCTCTTATGTCACTAATTGCATTCGCTATAGACTTGTTGCTGCTGACAACGCTCGAACCTATTTTAACATCAAAGGCCGTGGAGCTTGTGCTATAATAAGTTATCACATAAGGTTCTTGTGTTTGCGCAGTAGCATCTGTGGTTTCTGTTAAAACTCGCAAGGCTTCGCCTGCATTGTAAGTTGTGTTAGCCTTTGTGCGAGCAAAGATATGATAAGTTGTGTTAAATGCCAAACCTCTAAAATCCAACGATGTTTGCCAACCACTTGTTGGAGGCGCATCGCTTGTGCTTATGGCATATTCAACCGCCTGATCATTTGAAGCGGAAACTTCAGAACTTATTGTGATGCGATTATGCGTTTTGCTAACCAATTCCACAGTACCGCTAACCGTTCCGCCAATTGCAGGCCCTATTGCGATGGTGAACTGTTTTTGATCAAACGCACTTGCACTTGCTCTCACAGTAAATGTATAATTGCCAATTTGCGTTGGTGTGCCGGTTATTGTTCCGTCTGCGTTAAGAGTCAACCCTGGCGGCAAATTACCACTCGTTATGCTAAATGTAATGTTTCCCTTATTTTGCTCTATTGAAGCTAAAATTTTGTCCGAATAATAGGAATATAATGTGCCACCCTTGAGTGATTCCGAATCTATGGTAACTTTAGCGGTAGTCCATATAATATCATTGACATCTACCGCAAGTATATAATTTTGATTGAGAAGAGTAAATGCATCAAAAAAATCTTTGCCATTTTTCACGGCAAAGGGTCTCTCTGAAGAATGAAAGCTAAAATCAAACTCAAGCGTGTACTTTTTTCCGTTAGGAGCAAAATCTGTTAAAGCTTCCAAATAACCAAGGCTCCTTGTATATATTCTACCTTTAATAACGGGGCTGCCGCCCAAAAGAATAGAAGAAGGCATATAAGAAGTATTATAAATTGCCACGTCACCATTAACCGTTTGTACCGTTCCGCCACGGATTTCAGTCACCGCACTACTAATATAAGTATCAACGTTACTGTAAATCGCAATGCCGCTATTCGATGAAACCGTACCACTGCTGACAATTACCTTTCCCAAATTATTGTAAATTGCACGTCCATCAACACTATTTGATGTATTTTCCACGGTTCCGCCAGCAATTTCAACAATGTCTCCATTAGCTATATTAATTGTACCAGATAAGCTATAAGATACGCCGGGCAAGACAAAGTCGGAGTTTGCAGAGCTGATTTTTGCAGTTCCAGATACCGTAAGTTTACTCTCGGAACCTCTACTGAAAATAGCCATGTATTCATTTGCCAAAATTTCACCGCCGCTGACAATCATATTCAATTTGATAGAAGCGTTCTCAATTGCAGGTCCTGTTGATGTATTTTCCACAACTCCGTTTGTCATTTCAAAAATAGTGCCATAAGTGCCTTCGCCATACAAAATAATCGCAGGGTTAGCACCATTAGAGCTAATTCTCACATTTTCAGATATTGAGAGCTTGCCAGGGGCATTATGTTTAATAGCACTAGCACGACCAGGGGATGAAATATTAACATTGCCACTGATATTTAGATTTCCTCCTCCATAATTGTCAATTATAGCGCTGCTTAAATTATCAATGTTATTTATTGAAATCTGTCCACCACTAATGCTTAATGTTCCCGTGCTCACGTTCTCAATTGCGTAAGAAATTCCTTCAATCGTTCCACCTGTAATAACAATTCCACTTTTTGAATTATTATAAATTGGCTTGCAAAACCCTTCGGTATTTGTCACTTTGCCGCCAGCCATTTCAAGCCGCACGCCCGTATGATTGCCAATATCTTGTAGATATATCGTGCTATTATTAGCATAATTACGCCATTTGTTAGTTGTAATAAATGCACCATCCAATATAGTTATTTTGCCTGTTGACTCATGCAAAATAGTAGCATTGCCTCCGGAAATTTCCGCTTTAATATCCATAGAAACATTGTCTTTAAGAGTGATAAAAGCGGCGTTTTCGTACGTAGTAGTTATCTTACCCGTAAGTGTCACTTTGCCCCATTCGTTGTCAAAAGCTATATAGGCGTTGCCTACATTTAAAACATTGCCGTTTTCGCCAAACTGTATCTCAACATCATTGCGGTTTGCAGAAGTTCTTATGGCATTTACCACAGTCTGCATTGGCTGGTTTACCGCTTCGGTAACATTTGCTCCACTACGTTTAGCAGTATATGAGCCACCGGTGCCTGTTGTGATTATATATGGTTGCGCCATTGCCAAAATCGGCAAAAGCAAAATGAATGTAAACATCAGTTTACGCATAAGAACCTCCTAAAGGGTTTTGTTTGAAAGAAAGTGCAAACCCCAACAAACCAAAGACTTGCGACTTACTTGCAGTGCTTGTATGTGTGTGTTGGGGGTGGG
>Ga0209755_10007663_pt1 | contig 11667 bp, 9 predicted proteins | sample TergutCo191P1_FD_187301 | JGI IMG/M metagenome (GOLD analysis project Ga0209755, IMG submission 187301) | Cornitermes sp. P1 segment gut microbial communities from Petit-Saut dam, French Guiana - Co191P1 (SPAdes) (version 2) | ecosystem: Host-associated > Arthropoda: Insects > Digestive system >...
TCCTGAAGATGAATGTACTAGCATTCGAAACATGTTGAGCAAAAAATAAAGCAAGTGACATCAGTTGGTCTATCTTTATTCAACTATCAAGATGATGCAAGGTCCAATAAACATAAAATACATTATCACTTTGAAGGAAATAAAATTTATACCCTTCACCAGATGTTATCATGATTATCAGCTGGGTTGGGCATGAAGCACACATTGAGCCAATGAGATATGCAAATTTTAGTTGGAAAACTTACAGAGAGAAACCACTTAGAAGACCTGTGCACAGTTCAGAGGATAATATTAAAGTAGATCATAAAGCAATAGATCATAAGGTTGTAAATTGGATTTATTTGGCTTAGGGCTGGGTCTAGTTGCTGACCATTGTGAATACAATAATTAGCCTAGAGTTGTTGCACTGGTGCATATTATTAAGAACAAACACACATATATTGCAAGTTATTAGATACTGTATATCTTAAACATTTGTTATTTTTACTAAAACCAAATGTCCTTGAAATGCAGGTGTTCACACGCTTGCAATCGGATATATACAGTTGTGTTTCAGATAGTAAAATGACAAGTGTGATTAGTAGAGTAGTATTGTCTTTTGGATTATCTGTTTGCATTGTTTTCACCTTTTCCCCAAGATGATGTGGTGGCAGGAGAAAGCACTTTTTCCTCATGCATTGTATCCCACTATGCCCTTGAAATCCTGGCATTCTTCCATAAAACTGGTGTGACCACTCAGTTATGCAGCTTTTATATGCAGCAGTGACCATTTGATATGAATACTTTGCACATATGTTTGCATGAACTGCCCTCAAACCTGGCTTTTTGTCCGATGTCATTGCGTCAAATTACTATATTTGTGGTATATTTTATTAGACCGTTGTTACACAACAATGTGCAGTGTTTATATTATGCAACTAATAACTGTGCTACATGTTTCAATCCTAATAGGGCCATCATCAGGCTTATAAAATAATGGTATTAACTAAGTCACATGCGGTAATACTACCCACGGGATCCCGTGGTTTACAGTCTCAATGTACATTAAAACACAGTATGTGATAAAAATGGTATAAAATGCCGTTGTGATGTATTACACATCTATGATTTCATGTATGCGTAGCGTATGTAGGAGTAGTTGGGCACCTTATGGATTAGTTGTTGTCTCCATAAGGTGCTCAACTACTCCTACATGCACTATACATACACTAAATCATAGATGTGTAATACATCACAATGGCATTTTTTACCATTTTTATCACATACTGTATTTTAATGTACATTGAGACTGTAAACCATGGGATCCTGTGGGTAGTATTACCGCATGTGCCTTGGTTAATACCATTATTTTATAAGCCTGATGATGGCCCTATTAGGGTCGAAACATTTAGCATAGTTGTTAGTTGCATAATATAAACATTGCACCACATTGTTGTGTAACAACGGTCTAATAAATATACCATTATACATACACACAACGGGATGGAAAACCCACAATTTAGTACAGTATTTCTGTCTTACAGATGGCGATAATGCAGTCCTTTAATGACACCGTGTAACACTGTCTTCTTTCACTTGTGTTGAATATTTTAATACTTTTTGTTTCAGTGCTTTATAGTAATGAAATATAGGCATAAAAACACAACTCTTTCAGGTGTGAAACATGTTACAGATGGTGAATCATGGACCAGATTTGGCTGGCCCAAACATTTGTACAAATTGAACCTGAACTAAAGTAATAATTCAGTCAAAATGTCAGAGAACTTTACACAAATCAAATGTCTAGCTAGAAGCTTTAGTAGTTTAAATATTCACACAATTTGCTGAGGTGTGTGTTAGTTGCTTTCCTTCGATTAGTTGCATGACTCATTGTTTGCTACTGTTCTGGTTTCACTGTCTTTGGTTTTTATTGACAAACATGATTCACTCATTCCATTAATTTTAACCATTCACACGTTTCTTTGATTTAACAAATAGTAGTGTTTGTTTTAGTCTTAACTAAAAGTTTAAACTAAAATTGTGCAAGTTTTGCGTTATGTGTTTCTTACAGGTGTGGTCTCTTATTTGTACCATGGCAGGTGCTTGATAAATTTTTTTACCTGATCTTTATTTTTTTGTTATATAGACTGACGGTGGTCTTGCTAGATACACGTATCTGGCTAAAGTTCTGTATGTCACAGATGATAATATGTACCTGACAGATTCATCTCTTGGCCGTGACGGTATACCAGGTTATGTGATAATGTCTGTAGAACCTTCATGTTTTGTACCGTCACAAATCAGAGATAATAAAGCAGTGGTTGTACTTCTTCAAGATATTCAGGTGGACAGAGGTAATCTGTGTTTTTATTTTTTTGGGTGGATGATTGCTGTGTGCACAATAGAATTATAAATACAGTAAAACCTCATTAACCCTTTGACGCCTAATGACCACTATAGTGGTCGTACTGCACCGCTAACCTCTAAAGTTGCATTTTATATATTTATTCAACAAATATAGGTACTGAATATTTTAAACATGGTATATACTCTCCGTTTTTTTCCTCTTCAAATGCAGTTTGTTTCATAATTCTAACATATTTGGTTCCTGTATTATTCACATTTTATATACAGGGTGTGCTAAAATTAAAAAAATAATTCCGTCACCAAAAGGTTAATCCAGATTAACTTGGGAAAATGGTCATCTGGGTTAAGTGATAACCTTGATTAGCAAAGCAAAAGGTAGCCTTAAAAGACAAAATTTAAAACACCTGTAAATGGAAAATTTAATGATATAGGTAGTGCTGATCTTGTAGTTCAGTACCTCTGTATTAATTTTTCAAAATATCAAAATAATGCATAAGCACTGTAAAGTCTGTACTTGGAAACTAAAAAAGTACTCAGTACATACATTTATTCATCAATTGAAGACTCAGAAGTTATACTTGTTTTTTTTTAACATAATAATGCAGGTTTGTAGAAACTGTCAAGTTTTGTCTGAACAAACTTATGCTGTTGTTCTTGAATTGGGATCTCCCTCACAGTTCTTAGGTGTTCTTAGCATGCCTGCAGTTTGTGGTTGGTTGAAGAGCCCACATAATTGATTAATGCATCAGTGCTATCTTTTGTAGAGCTGATGAATTTCTTTCTTAATTGTAGATTCTTGTGGTTTATCTAGTTCATTATCTGATTCTTCTGCTATAGAAAGCCTTATCAACATCTCCAGCATTTTCTTCCTCTGTTAGATGTTGAAATCCACAGTCTCTTTAATTTGGTTCAGTTAACGATACCGCACCACAAAATAGACTTGGCAGCAATGTAGTATATGTTCTGTGTCCCTCTGTACCATCATCAGCACTGAGTGACTCATGTGCCTTTCTAAATCCCTTGTGTCTTCTTTTAAAGTACATAATCAACTATGGATAGAATTTTTCAGTTTGTTGATTCACATTATCCAACATCCAATTAACTGTGACCAGATTAGCAAGGGTTACCCGTAGAGCAAAAACCTATTACTGGTACCAGTTGGGAAGTTCTCCAACTCACATTCACTTCAGAAGATTGTTCATGATTTCACTGTGATTTCTCCTGAATTTAACCCACCATCAACTAACATCATGTTCAAGGTGTGGTGAGCCACTCTGCTCAAACAGCTATTCCACGTCTTTGAGATGTTCTGATGTTTGAGTTTGGATTGCGTTGTTTCTTCCTTTTATCAACAGTGACAGCTGTGTGCTCTTCTGGGGTCTTGTTTGACCAAAAAATTAATTTTATTTATTGATGTCTACCAAAAAATACGTTTATAGATGTAAAACAATACTGCGACAGGGACTTGATAGAATTTAAATGTAGCTGGAAAGACAGAGTCTCAACCGGCTGCATTTTATTGCCTGTGATGAGTTAGAGTGATGCTGTAACTATGTGAGGGTCAGTCAGAACATAAGTTTGTGTAGCATGTGAACTTATAATTACAGAACCCTGGAATGTTCCGCATACATCCCTCATCTGCTGCCAGATAATTATCATCCATTTACAGTGCTGAAGCAAAATCTTTGCAGCCACAAATTTTAATATGGTTGTTAGGTGGGAGTCGCTGTAACATAATGGCTAATAACTCAAGATAGGGACTGATATCAACAGGGAATAGAAAAGCTCATCCCATTGTATATAAATGGTTCACTTATTGGAGGGACTGTGTTCAAAAGTAGTGGAAAAACAGCACAATTAACCCCAGCCCAGTGGTGACTATATGTACCGGCATGTTCCACGTTCAGTATCTTTATGTTATGCCCGCACAGTGTTTGTGCATTTTGTATGGTTCTCAGAATAAATGTCAATTACTTCCTCGTTCAGCATTAGTTGTTTGGTCCTTATAATTGAGACAGTGTGTGTTTACTGTGCAACGTGTACCAAATATTTAAACATAATTCAAATTAATCATTGTCTTTAATGAGTTAGTGTGAACTGTGTTGTTGGAGTTGGTTATAGTGAGCCCAAAATATATGCATTGTGAACTTACCTTCTGACCCACCCCTGTGTTTAGCATATTTTGCCCTATGGTTTTAGAGTTGTAGGGTAATAGATAAAATGTAATTTGTGCAGGTAAGCTGAGTGCAGACAAGTACAGCTGGCTTATTTGTGTTTCCAACACAGATACAAGCACAGAAACAAATGTGTGGTTTCCAGTAATGTCTGACAGTGACGTGAATCTAATTTCCAGTCTACAAGTCAATCTGCCAAACTTTACAGTAACATCCACTCTGAACGAGCTCGTCACAATTACTGGTTAGTTACCGCAATTATTCTTATTTTAAAACACGTGCATGTGTGTCATTAACATTTAATCTGATGGATTTCATATTTTATTTTGTGTGAAGCTGCACTGCATGCCAAATCATGTGCAAAGATGAACTGATATGACCATCAGCATTGATGTGTGAAACAACAGGCAAAACTCTGTCAATAATAATATTTATTTTGGCAAATGCATTTCGTTTCCTGGCCCTTATAATGGATTTTTCTGAAGTCTGGTATTGGAGGACGTCATTACAAGTTATGAAGATGAATGAACCTGAGTCTGTATTTGAAGTAAAATGCAGGAATTTTGGCAGGTGGCTGGAGACATGTTGTACCAAGGGATGTGATTCTGTCCTTGCTGTTGGGCTGACTAGCTGCTTAGTATCTTTCAGCTAAAGTGCTGATTTAAATACAGAAGCTCTTGCAGTTGACGGCATTGCCAAGTGTCAGGAATAGATGGCCAAGGCTTGTAAAGTTGGGCTTTCTAGCTTCCTGGCTGCACCATTCTTGCAGTAGACATCTTGCAACATTGCTAAAGTGTTCCTGTCACGCTTGCGTGAAAGGTCTGGCTCATCTCCCTTTTTTCCTGCATTTAGGCCTAGTTTGAGATAAACTTTTCTTTAAGGACAGGGGTACCTTAGATAGTACAGTGGCTTGTCAATCAGCTGGATAACTCAGGAGTTATGATCTCATACCTGACAGGGGCCAGACATTTCTTTTGCAGACCATTCAGACTGGCTCTGGGATCCATCTGCCCATATGTTCAATGGGTAATGGGTGCTCTTTGCCGAGGGATAAAGTGACCAGTGTGTGAAACTGACCATTCACCCATCATCACCATTTAGTGCTACGGAGTTGTACTTCCACTTCTCCATATGCCTTCGTGGCGTGGTGCTTACTTAATCACAATGACATTTTTAATAACCCTTTATGTGAAGCTGCCATTTATCCTTATAACATATTCCAAAGAAGGAAGGAACAGACAAGCTACTACACTTTATGATAGTTTGGATTTCCCAGCTGTAGTCTGTTTTCAATTTTTATTATTACTCAGATTTGCCTCTGTTATTTTCAGATATCATACTGTCAGTTCTACACATGTGTCTTGTTAATGCAAAATGGCTATAATGTTACTGATAACTAGGTAAACAGTGTTTATATAACAGAAACTTTGCCTATGCATGTTGGCTATTACACAGTTTCACTGACCAGTGTGAAGGATTTTTAAAGCCAACCCTAGGGGTTTTTCAGTCAAATGAAACACCAACTTGTTGCAACACTGTGCAGGTTTTATTTCACACTACCTCTCCTTATTAGGGCCGGAATGAGTTCCGGCCCTAATAAGGAGATGTGATGACTTACCTGCAACGATAACACATGTATCAGTGGCAGCCGTACTAGTTTTAAATACCCCTGATGATGGGCACTTGTGCCCGAAACATGTAGAGTGACTCTGCATAAATAAAACTAGTACAGTGTTGCATCAAGTTGGTGTTTCATTTGACTTATACTATGATGCACGGAAGCACAAAATTAAAACCTAGGGGTTTTTATTACTTTTTTTTTTTTGTTACGTGATTTTCCATAACATGAGCTCTCACATGAATACATCTATTGTGTTATAGGAGAATTGACTGTACTTACATTTTACCACAATTTGTAAAAATTCAACACAGTATGTCTTTGTTTAATCAAGCTATCAGTCTATTCATACAGCTTCTCTTGATTGCAGGAACTGTTGCTAGTGTAGATGAAGAAACAGCATTTTCATGGCCGGTGTGTGGAATATGTGAAAATGACTTGCTGGTAGAGCTAGGTCCTAAAGAATATCTGTGTCAGAAGTGTGATACGTCATCACACACTTCCACTAAAATGTCTCTGGAAGTGTTTATATCTTGCCCTCAAGTCCCCATATCATGTCAAGTAAAAGTAAAGGTAAGGCCATTCCTGCAGTTCATACCATGTGGGTAGCTCTCATGTTGGTAGACTGCGTTCGAAATATGATGGCACACACGCAGAAACCAGATTTTGTCTTTCGGCAAAACGGAGGAGTCCATTGAAATCAGCGGGGGCATCAGTTCTGTCGACTACTGGCAGCCGAGGCATGCACATAGTGGTAGTAATGCTGGATACACCATGTTGCGAGGCAGTGTGAAGAGTACTGGCTACCCAATCCATTCGTCAGTTTCCCCTTCACTTCCCCTCCAGTGTGTCACTGTGTGCCATCACGTTTCAACTGGACTCTTCTAACACTTAACAGGCAATTAATATAGCTACCTTGTAGTTAACACATTCCTTGGTCTATCTAAGTGACTGACTGATTTGTTATTGTCCTGTGGTGTTGAATATAACATGTGTTGTTTTCCATTCACAGCTACAGCAGGCTTCAATAGTCAGTATGCTTCCAACTTCACCAGATAACAGTCAGGTAAGTATCTACTGTAAGGTTTGTACATTTGTCATTCCTTACAGTATTGAATATTGTAACATACATGGTGAAATGCTGTAAAATTTGTTTTGTAAAAGGTAAAGTTGTTCTTGTACATGCCATGGAAGCATGTGGAAGTAGAGGTATAGTTCCATGTGTTCTTAGCCTCAGCATAAGATGGAGGTAAGAGGCCAGGTTTGTGCCCCAGCCACTGTATTTCTAGGGGAAAAACACTAGTTTGCATTGAATAGGAGTTTGGATTGGTACAGAGCTGTTCCGTGCGCTTTGGACAAGTGAAAAATCTCTTGCCACTGGTAGGGCAAGAGACCTTCAAGGGTTGAAGGGTCCTTGAATAATCTTCCCGTATGACCTATCGACCCCTGAAGTTTTGAGGATAGTGGACATTTTGTTCTGGGATATGACGTTTCAAGCTATGTGTATACCAGATGAATGGAACCCTCAGCTACAGTGCTGCAGAAACATCAGAACCTGCATGTTTTGTTATTCTCTGTTTTCATTGGTTTACCACTTCATGTTATAACACAAAAATGTCTTGTTTTACTTGTGTGGAGGTAAGTCCATACATTAATTAATGGTTTCTAAACATTTGATGATGTTGCCTTACAATAGATAGGACTGTTATTTTGGGTGTTACCCACTACCTTGTTTTTTTGAAATTACTGATGCATTTTGTAACTTTGATTTGATAGGGTTATGAATTGTTGTCGGTGCTTGGTCATGCCATTGGGCCACTCTGCTGTGTAGTGATGAAAGCTGGGATAAATAGCTTCATGTTGGATGAAATACCTATGCTGGAATGAAGCCTCCATTTTAGTTATGACATGAGTGTAGTAATATTTTTATGTTGGCAGTACAGAAATTGTTAACCCAGAATGTATTTAAGTGTATAAATAAACATTTACTTGTGTTCTGTTGTTTGTTTATATTTTAAGTTACCATTTATACTTTCTAGTCTGTTAAATGGTATGTCTATTAAATGTCTGGATGTACTTGTATGATGTTACAGTTGTACTCATATTTTAAATTTTTGTTTCAGTTTGAAAGTTACATTATTAAACCTTTCTGTGTGCAGTGGGATAATTCTGTCAGCTAAGCCACCTATTGTGAGTTGAAAAATAGCATCTTCTTCTTTTTCGGGCACTGAACCTCCTTTAATTGGAGGTCTTGGCCTTCTCAACGACATCCTTCCACTTTGCTCTATCCTGCACACAGGTTAACCAATTTTTTATCTTCATTTGACCAAGGTCCTGTATGATGTTGTCCTCCCATCTATATATGGGTCTTCATCTTGGTCTCGTGGTTAAGGGATTTCATTTAAATATCTTCTTAGTTGCCCTGGCTTCAGGCAATCTTTGTGTATGGCTGAACCAGCTTAGTCTCTGGGCTTTGATGTAGTTGACTGTATTTTCGTGCTTTATCAGTTTGTCCAGTTCTTCATTGTTTTTAATCCTCCATGTTTGATTTTCTTCCATAGGCCCAAATATTCCTCTTAAGATTTTCCTCTCAAAGACTAGCAGTTTCTGAATTATATTTTCTTTCAGCACCCATGTTTCTGATGCATAGGTCACTATTGGTCTTATTACTGTTCTATATAATTTTAATTTCGAACCTTTAGTGACTGATCTGCTTTTGAAGAACTTTAGATTTGCATAGTATGCGAAAAATAGCATCAGACTCCCATTAAGAGAACATTTTATTCTTCATTACCACATTTAACAAGTTCAACTGCATTAAAAACAAGATAACCAACTTACTGACGAGGATTTGAACAGGACGTGTCCTGAATTTGTCAGAGGTATTACTACGTGCTTTTATTTGCTTTTTTGTATATTTTCCCCCAAAAGATGCTAATTATTTTACAGTTAATTATGCCTGACCAGGTTTTCAGTTTTGTATGTCTGTGTATGAAAATTTTTGGCTGCACAACTCTCATGCAATAAATCCTGAGATATGTACAGCCTCTGTGATAACACTACACTATCAAAATATTTATTTTGAGCTGTGGCATGTAACTGTTGAACGTTTTATTGATCACGACTGCTTTTGTTACATATTGCTTGGAACTTGAGGTGCCCATTGGCAGGTTATGGCTTTACATGTGCAATATATTAAGGAGACAGTAGCATATGAAGAAACATGTGGCGTTGTGCACTGTATTAAATCTGAAACAAAAGGAAGGAAATATTTTGTGATGTTGAAGAAAATCGGGGCTATAAGATTTCCATCTTGTAGCTAATGTTGAAATTGGAGGTCATCAGCAAGTGTCGGACTGATACGGCTGCAACCTGAAACACAAATCTGAATGAATATTGGCTAGAATCACTGTAAAGTTTTCCTTATCAGTATGTCAAAATCTGTATAATTTGCCCTCTTCTTTTTCACATTGAGGAAATATTACAAATTACCTATGTTTTGGAAGAAGTTTCTCTGACCATAAAAATGGCAGAAATTGTATGTTTCAAAAGGTTCTCAAGTGATCTAATCCATCCCTGATGCTGGAATGACGGAGAGGCGTCAGTACATTCATTCTAGATTGATGAAGTGGTCACCCAAGTAATGTAGCCATGAAAAATTAAATCTTATTGTAATTCAAGGTTTCTGATGGAGGCACATTGCTGGACTGTAGGCTACTGAGTCATTTTTATTGTTCCATTTCTTGGTTAAATCACAGCATTCTGGAAGTCACTGTATCTTCATCATTAGTTAAGAATATGAAACTTACTTTCTAGGGTCCATTAGATTGGATAAATTTCTGTTCAAATTTACTTTCACTTGTGGGGCCAGGTGCACTTTTAGCATGTTGTATTTTGACACAAAATGGCAGGGAAAGTTTAATATGTGTGTCAGTTCCTGTGGTAGCACAAAGTCTATTGAAAATTCATTGGAAAACTTCAGTTTCCATCCTTAGTACAATTTATAACAATCTCATTGATCCATTCTTATACATTGTAGCTGTTGAGGGACAATTTGATGTTATGGTTACACTGAATGTGCATGCTGTGAGAAAAAAAAATGTGTCTGGTGACCACAAGACATGCTGACAGAAGGGGGAGGCCTTGTTTTTTGCACATTTGGAGTTACCATATTTTCCGGACCATAAGAATCAGTCCCCTACCCCCTCCCCCAGAAAAGAGCTGTATAAAATTCTCCTGTATCTTATGGTCTGAAAGATATATGGCCCTGTATGTGACAGGTTCCCATTCTTCCTGGATGGGTGCTGGTGATGATCACATGACCAATTCTTGGAGGGAGAGAAACAAAGCCTCATTGTTCCTCACATTAGTTCAGTGGCATGTAGTGATAATGAGTTTATTGAAACTAAGTTTGTTGTTCTGATGGATTGCATACTAAACTGACAAGAATTTCATACTTTGTATGTTTCAAATTAAATGAGATGAAGTGTACAAAATGTGCATGATAGTAGGGAAGACAAAAGACAGTTGGGATCACCCCTAACCTATAAAATATGTGAATCAAGGTAGCATGAGTCAGAATTACAGACATTAAAGAAAAAATAAGTGCTCTTTTTGTTCTTGTGTTGCAAAGTGCTAAAACTAAATGCATAGATAAAGGTTTGAATAACGGAATGCTGAAACAACTGAGTTTCTGTGTCTACATAAATAACTGTTGTTGCTTGCAATATCACTTATTTTGCTGGGATAACTTCTTGATGTTACAGATTTATGAAGGTCCATGGATTGAGAAACAAAAAAAGTCATGAAGTCAAAAAAAAAAAATGGGTTCAGTAATACTCTCTGGGGCACTGATGTACTGTTTTAAGAAAGTGAAAGTCCAAATAATAACAATAACTGGTATAATTTTGAGCATTATGGTTAGGAGAGGGATTGTAGATGATTTTGTGACCAGTATAAACTACATCCTGCACTGCCTTTTTATTGAGTAACATCAAGTATATGTGCATTTGATCTTCAGATGTGAATAATTTTTTTCCCCTAACTTTGTCTTCTAAATTCTTGGTGCAGCTTATGATCCAGGAAATACCTGGTTAAATTTCCTTACCTAGCTTCCTCCTGTATCTTCTTTATATAATGAAGAAGTACTGAAATGAAAAGATTTACAAGTTAATATTACATACACCATGTACAATGTTAAATTTAAAGATGAGAGCTGGGTTCAGAAATTCAGAACAGAACCAGTGGATCTAAAACCCACAGTAGGTGTTAGAATTGCCTTCCTTTTCACAGCTTTAGGAATGTCTGCCCTGCCACCCCACATTTATCCATCAAGGAAATAAATATTTTTGGGGTAAACTGTGTTGCCAGATCATGCACACATTGAGTGCTTTTATTCTGTGCTGTGAAATGTGTGCCATGTCTTTGATAGCATGTTGAAGCACAAAAAGTGACACACAGTAGAAGAGAAAAAGAGGAGAGTGGCTTAGTCAAGAAGAAAGATATTATTTCCAGAAGCAAAGCCAGAAG
>Ga0209755_10007664_pt1 | contig 11665 bp, 12 predicted proteins | sample TergutCo191P1_FD_187301 | JGI IMG/M metagenome (GOLD analysis project Ga0209755, IMG submission 187301) | Cornitermes sp. P1 segment gut microbial communities from Petit-Saut dam, French Guiana - Co191P1 (SPAdes) (version 2) | ecosystem: Host-associated > Arthropoda: Insects > Digestive system...
AAACGTCTGAACCACGATTTTCAGGATTTTAGGATTTTCTTGATTTTCTCAGCATTATGCTTAACAATCATGTTAATCTTTTAATCATGAAAATCGGGATTCAGACGTTTTTAAAAATGTAAACAAATGTTTGCAAAATGCACTGATATGTAAACACTTGTTTGCAAAATTATGTGTTTTTACTCTTTTTTCGAAAAATGAAGTTATATTTGTAGCTGAAATTTTCAAAACAGGAGTTTTATGAGCAAAAAGGAAACCATTAGCGTACAGGGAACGGAAGTTGTTCTTTTACCGCACAATAGGGAAGATTACATATCTTTAACGGATATGGCTAAACACAAAAATGCTGAGGCAACGGGGTATGTTATATCTCGTTGGTTAAGTGCCAGATACACCACTGATTTTATGGGTGTTTGGGAAAAGGTGAATAATCCTGATTTTAATGTTGTTGAATTCAACAACATTAAAAAGGAAAGCGGAGCAAATGGTTTTGTATTGACCACAAAGCAGTGGATTGAAAAGACGAACGCCATAGGCATAATTGCCAAGCCCGGACGTTATAATAGCGGTACTTATGCTCACAAAGACATTGCGTTTGAATTTGCTTCTTGGATAAGCGCAGAATTCAAATTTTACCTTATCAAAGAATTCCAACGCCTTAAAGAAGAAGAACAAAAACAGCTAGGTTGGTCGGCAAAGCGTGAGCTCGCTAAAATAAACTACCACATTCACACTTCTGCCGTTAAACACAACCTTGTCCCGGCAACACTCACGTCACAGCAGATTTCCATTGTTTACGCCAGTGAAGGCGATGTTTTGAATGTGGCTCTTTTTGGGATGACTGCGAAGCAGTGGCGGGATAAGAATGCAGGTTTGAAGGGGAATATCAGGGATTATGCTTCTATAAATGAGCTGATTTGCCTTTCTAATATGGAAACCATAAATGCCGTGCTGATTAATGAGAAGATTCCGCAGAAAGTAAGGTTGATTAAATTGAATGGCATTGCTATTCAGCAGATGAAAGTGTTGAATGATGTGGAGAGGAAAACGTCTGAACCACGATTCACTTGATTTAAGGATTTTCTTGATTTTCTCAGCACAATGCTTAACAATCATGTTAATCTTTTAAGCAAAGCAGGGTTCAAAATACTATTTATCTACCGACAATGCCAGTAACTGGTAAGAGAATGAATTCCAACTTAATTTATATCGTAAGAATACTCTATATCTTGAGTAACAGGCCTTATATACTTTCTTGCGGCGATTAACTCAAAAAGAACCTTGTGATTAAGACAACGGCTTCCATATTTAAATGAAATGACATAGATGTTAAATTTCAACTTATCTTGTCCTATACAATCCCAATTCTTTCTAGAGCCATGATGAGGCACCAAGAATATTTTCATATAATCTGCTCGCTCTGACATAATAGCCTTCATTTTTGACAACATATCACCGTCAAATTCAGCATCACCAGTCAAAATTGTCATAGCAGTTTTGTCAAAACTATTGCCCTTAGTAAGCTGCAACAGACCATCTTCTAAGACGTATTTACTTTCAAAATCTACATAATTTTCGTTAAAACAACCTTTATTCTCGGGATAATGGATTAAAACCGTTGAAGAAGCATTTATGCTTGAACAATATTTTTCATAAATTTTCTTAATTTTTTCGTATCCATTTTCATTAGACAAACATCCTTCAATTTCTTTATCATTTATTTCACTTTTTATTCCTCTAATATCAACGGGAGCCTTTTTGTTTTTCTTTTTATTCTTGATCCGACCAAACATTTCAAACCACCAATATACTTGTCCATTTTTGGAGAAAGGAAACTTTTCATTAAAAGGTATTTCTTCTGACTGATTTTCAAGATTACCATTGTTGTTATATAGATTTTTCTCGACAAATGTAATTTTCTCTTCGTCAAGTAATTTTACCCAAAATTTGAAAATCTCCGAGACTTCACCTTTATATTCTCCTGAAGTTGTTGACAAAGCGTTTGCAATTACAAGTTTAAAAATAAAGCCGTCATCGGAATGGGATTTCGGTAAAAATATTTTTTTACTGTCATATAAATACGGAAAATATACTTTTTTTATTTCTTTGCCTTGTTTTTGAAGTTCTAAGTTTAAATAATATACACCACAAACATGATCTTTATCTAAATGAGAAATCACAAGAAAATCAACATTTTCGTTTTTTGCCTTGTAGTTTTCCAATCTCGTGTTTATCTTATTTTTCTCTCCACCGCAGTCGTAAACAAAGTTATATTCTCCATCATATAAACTGCCTGAATAAAACAACCCATGCCCAACCGAGTGAAATGTAAATTCATTTTTCATCTTTTCTTCTCCTACTTCCAACTTGTTTTTACCCTCGCCAAACTCTTGGGAAAACAGAGCTTGGCAAGTATCGCACCACCATTGGCGCAAATTCTTTTTGTTCACAACTCACAATAACGCCCATTGCTTCGCTCTTCAGTCCTGCACGCAGCGAACGGAAACCAGATCAAACTTCTCGTAGTGGTCGTTCCAGCCGGCGTTCTCGTTGTTGTTGCTCATGTACCGGTTGTAGGCGAGGTAGCTATCGTACTCATTGGCACTCCACCAAATGCCGACGAAGCCGAAAAGGAAGAAAGCGCCATCAGACAAGGGGCTGCCAAAGCGCCCACCGCCCGGCAGAGCCGAAAATCCATGAGTGTCTTCGCATAAATAAGAGCTACCTGAACCAGAAGGGCCACAACTATACCAGCCTGTTTTCGCCTTCAAATGCTTGCCCGCCGTAGGACTGGCGTAAAGACTTGACGTGCCGGTAGTGCCATCCGCATAACGGTACAATTTATCCCAGTCTTCGTTGCTGGGAATATGCCAACCACTTGGGCAAATGCCTTGGTGCTTGGTTTGGACTTGGCCTGAGCAAATGCTGTAATTGCAGCTTGAACTTAAGCCCATGGCAGTTGTCCAATTATACAATCTGCCATAGGTGGTACAATTGGATGAATTATTGCTGAAACACACATCTGTTGTATCATCTGGAACATCATAATTCAAATTCTCGGCCATCCAGACTTGAGTGCCTATCTGCACAGTCTTGTAAGCCTGACCGCCGCAGGTCACTGTACCTACGTCAGTAGATGCATTGCCACAGGGCACGCTAACGAATAAGGAACTACTACTCAAGCTGCCGCTGGAACCAATGCTGGACGAACTGCTGCTAACAACAACGCTAGACGATGAAGAACCGAAAGAACTTGAGCTGCCGCCACCGCTATCACCTGCACTGGACGATGAAGAACCGGAGGAACTTGAGCCATCAATTACACCGCCAGTGTAATACTTACCATTCTGGTCATAAATGTTGTCACGCTCATAATCAGAGCAGCCAAAAAGAAGAAGCAAGGAGAAACTGAATATCAAAACCATATATGCCTACTTTCTCTGCGATTGGCTTACTAAAGTTGAAAAAAGCCAATCTAATGCATCATTCGTCCATTTTACAGGATTAGCCCATTCTAATAGCCAAGCAATAAATCCATCTTGAGTAGATTCATACTTTGCAATCTCAAAAAAAATCGGCTTTTGGTTCATAATAATCATTATCTCCAACTTCCCGCTTGTTTTTACCCCCGCCAAACTCTTGGGAAAACAGAGCTTGGCAAGTATCGCACCACCATTGGCGCAAATTCTTTTTGTTCACAGCCCACAACAACGCCCATTGCTTCACTTCGCTATGGGCGGAGCTTCGCTCATCAGTCCTGCAAGCACCTAACGGAGAACAAGCCCGCCTTACCGTTGTAGTACCAGAAGGCGCTCTCGCCGTCGTAGCCCATGTACCGGAAGTAGGCGCTGTCGCTATCGAACTCGCTGGCACTCCACCAGAGGCCGTAGATGTCGACAGTGCTGAAATCGCCATCAGAACCGCCGCGACCGCCCGGCAGAGCCGAAAATCCATAAGTGTCTTCGCATGAATAAGGGCTGCCTAAGCCTAAGCCTGAAGGGCCACAACTAGACCAACCTGTTTTGGCCTTCAAATGCTTGCCCGCCGTAGGACTGTCGTAAGGACTTGATGTGCCACTTGTACCATCCGCATAACGGTACAATTTATCCCAGTCTTCGTTACTAGGAATATGCCAGTCCTTGGGGCAAATGCCTTGGCGCTTGGACTGAACATAGCAACCATTGTCTGTTCTGCAGTCTGGGTCAAGATCCATAGCCGTTGCCCAATTGTACAACCGACCATAGATATCACAATTTGTGGTGTTCTCATCCGAAAGCGAAGAACCATCGCCACATTTGCTGCCGCTGGCATTGTAATTCAAATTCTCTGCCATCCAAATCTGATCACTTATCCTAACCCAGTTGTAAGTTTGGCTGTCTCGCTCATCTATGAAAGTGCCACTAGTGCCAACAAAAGCGGAACTTGAGCTATCGCCTGCACTGGATGATGAAGAGCCAAAAGAACTTGAGCTGCCGCCACCGTTATCGCCTGCACTGGATGATGAAGAACCAAAAGAACTTGAGCTGCCGCCACTGCTATCGCCTGCACTGGACGATGAAGAACCGGAGGAACTTGAGCCACCAATTACACCGCCAGTGTAATGCTTACCATTCTGGTCATAAATGTTGTCACGCTCATAATCAGAGCAGCCAAAAATAAGAAGCAAGGCGAAACTGAATATCAAAACCATATATGCACTCCTATCCCGGCAGCAAGAAAAACGCTCCCCACCACATATGAAACATTTCTCGCAGACTTGGCATCGTCAACAGCTTGCCAAGCACTGTCTATTTCCGGTTGCGTGGCAAAAGTACCCAAAGAAGAATATTCTTTGTACCTGTCATCTGCCGCCCCACTCTGCGTATAACCATAAACAAGAAGCCCCGCACCAACCACATCAAGGGCAACCCAAAAGCTGGTGCTGGTTTTCTTTTCATCGCCACCAACCTGAGGATCTATCTTTCTTCTCGGCTTATTGTCAAGCTCGGCATCCACATCCTTCGCCAGAGATGTGACCGGCTTGCTGTTGATTCTCGCAAACAAATCAGGGGCTTTTGCTCGAATTGTCTTTAGCAACCCCATCACATCTACGCTCTCCGTGACAAAGCTGCCCAGAAGATGACCGCTTATGGATTCATACAGTTCAACAGTCAAAGTAAGCATACCTCCGAACTCGCCAACAAAACCCTGTGTAACATATTCCGCTCCAATCGCCCTTCCAATGTCAATGGCACAACTCTCGGCAAGGCACTCCTCCTCTTCCGAATCCGGTGGCAGCAGAGACAAAATGTTGTCACGGGTCAGAATCGCATAGTTTTGCGATGGAAGCGTATTTCGGGCTATAGTCCTGAGCTCATCCGTCAAGTGGCGGTACTCAGAAAGCTTCAGGCTCATGTCGCCGCTTGGAACAATCTCCAAAACGGCAACTGTGCTAACTGCGTGGGAAAGAGACGCGAAAAGAAAAATCAGAACCTTAAAATAGTTCATGGGGAACTCCTGTGGAGATGTTGAGGTTTATTTGTATAACAATTCACCATTATGGGGCAAATATAGAAAACGTCTGAACCACGATTTTCCTGATTAAAGGATTAACATGATTGCAGAGCATAACGCTGAGAAAATCAAGAAAATCCTTTAATCAAGTGAATCATGGTTCAGACAGTTTGGAATAAGGATGGAATTCGGAAAAATCCAATAATGTTCAAAAATTAATCTCTGCTGTTCCAAAATATAATCCCATTTTGCAACGCAAACCAGCCATAAACCTTATTTCCAGCCCAAAAATGCCGTTTTTGCATCTGGCACAGAATTTGCCGTTATTATAAGCAGAAACACCTAACAAGGAGGCAATTATGACTCTCACAAATTACTCGCCGGTTCACAACCTGAACCGTGTTTTTGACTCGCTAATGGATTACGCCAGAAACGAGCAAACACAAAATCATGCGCAAAGCCCTAAAAGCTATCTCGTAGAAGACAAAGGAGTTTACACCTTGGAGATAGATCTTCCGGGCGTGTGCAAGGAAGAGACAAAGGTTAATGTTGAAGGCACACTTTTGAAAGTGAACGCCATGCGCAAGCGTGGCGAAAACGAAGTTCACTATGAACGCGAATTTCATCTTTCCGAAGAAGTGGACACTTCAAACATTCAAGCTTCAAGCGAAAACGGCGTCCTCACGCTAACTTTGCAAAGAAAACCAGAAGCTGCATCAAAACAAATCGCTGTGATGTGAGGCTAATGCCCACCTCGCTGCTGTGGCGGCAAGCGGGGTGGAGATTTCAAAAGCTGGCTTAATTCCGGTGAATGAATTTTAACCATATTTAAAATAATTTTTCGCCAAGATTTTGGAAATTCGTTAAATATTTGTAGTGTGCGAATTTGCAATTCGGGAAGTTCAGCAATTAAATTTCCAAGTCCAATTACGGTTGCCGCATCTTTTTCTTTTTTTGCTTCGTTTTTTCTCAAAGTTTGAACTATAGCTTTGTGAAGCGTGTAAGCCGGCAACTCTGGAATTTTTAATTTTATTCCGATATATTCCGTTTCCATTGCGTATTTAACGGCAATTTCCATATAATTCAAAACTTGTGCTGTAATTGACAACTGCGGTATTTTTATTATTTTTTCGTTACCACGCATTCGAGCTGCGAGAAATTCAATGTCTAATGCTGCATGCTTGTATTTCACCAAAGGCGGATCAGTATCAAAGGAATGAATAAAGCCAATGTTTAGCAAAAGTTTGCTTAAATCTGTTGAATTATAAATATTTTTTGGATTGCAGACAAGCAAGTCCAAATCGCTGGTTCTTAGAGTCGGTATTTTGTTATTTTCCGCATAAATATTACTATACACAGGCAAGCACCAACTGCCCACGAGAATAAGTTCTTTCAAAGCATTTTCCTGTTCAAGCGTTTTTAGCGTTTGCAAGAATATGTCGTTTTGTGTTCTTTCTGCCAAGTAACCTCCCAATTTCTTTTATGCTAATTAAAGCATCTTTTTTTCTTTGTTTGTAAACTCTGCGAAGTTTGTCCTGCTCTATTATTTTTTTTGCATTTTTATCAGAACAGTCGCCAACATAGCGAGAAATGACTTTGTCATTCTTTCGCTTTGAGGAATACAAATATAATTTTCCACTGATTTTCCTTATATGTACGGATTCCTGCGGCAAGGTTTTCAATACCTTATCATATTCATTGACTAAACTTTCCAGCCGTTTTTTTTCTTCTTCCAAGATTCCAAAAACCAAACTCATAGCTAATCCTCATTTTATACTACAATATAGCAAGTTTAAGAATATGTAGTATAAAAGTCTGGGATATTTTTGCCCTACAATATGGTAAAAACCAGCAAATGTAGGACAAACGAGCCTGTACCACAAGCTTGTTTTTTGCAAAATCCTTATTTTTATATAATAAATGCGATATAAATCGCCATATAACCAAGAGCACAAATTTTTGCGTTGGAAGAGAAATATAGAAAAAAAGAAGGAGCGACCGCAAGGATCGCTCCCATGAGCAATTTTTCAATTACCCTTCTTTTACGTCTTCTTTTTTCTTTTCCTTTTTCTCTTTCTTCTTTGCCTTTTCCGTTGCATTCATGCCGGGCTTATGAGCTTCTTTCCAAGCAGCTAACTCGTCACTGTGATTTTTGAAATAATCGGCAGCAGACAGGTATATTGTACGCTGGCTGTGGTTTAGCTCGGTGACTACTGCGGGAACCTCGTCGCCTACTTTGAAGGCTTCTGCCGGAACTTTGATGTAATCCGTGCCAAGCTTTGAAACAGGAACAATACCCTCAAAACCGCGAACCAGTTCAACAACCGCACCACGATCAATAAGGCGTATTATTTTGCCCTTGATTTCTGCGCCAACCTGGAAATCATTATCAACACCATCCCACGGATCATCTTCCAAATGCTTCATAGACAGAGAAATACGCCTACGCTCGCTGTCAACAGCCAGCACAACACATTCCACCTTATCACCTTTCTTAATCATCTCACTCGGATGCTCAATCTTCTTTGTCCAGCTCATATCCGATACGTGTATTAAGCCGTCAACACCCTCCTTAATCTCAACAAATGCACCGAATGTTGCTATGGAACGAACTTCACCCGTGACCTTTGCACCCGGCAAAAGCTCGCTTTCAATGGATTCCCACGGATCAGCTTCGAGTTGTTTGGTTCCTAGAGAAATACGTTCGTTCTCAGCTTCAACTTTCAGAACAACAGCTTCAACTTCCTGCCCAACAGAGAACAGTTTGTTCGGATGCTGCAAATGTGCGCTCCAAGACATTTCGGAAACATGAATCAAACCTTCCAAGCCGCTTTCAAGCTCAACGAATGCACCATAATCTGTAACAGAAACAATTTTGCCTTTGACTTTTACGCCTTCCGGATAACGCTCGGCAACGTCTTTCCACGGATGCGGATGAAGCTGCTTTACGCCCAGAGAAATGCGTTCTTTCTTGTCATTGTAATCCAAAATCACAACTTCAATTTCCTGGCCAAGCTGTACAATTTCTTTGGGATCGTTTATGCGCTTATAGCTCATATCCGTTATGTGCAGCAAACCATCCACGCCACCTAGGTCAATGAATGCGCCGAATTCGGTGATGTTTTTCACAATACCTTTGCGAACCTGGTTCTTTTCAAGGGTATCAAGCACATTGCCTCTTTGCTTGTTGCGCTCATCTTCAAGCACAACGCGACGGCTAACGACTATGTTTCTGCGATCCTTGTTTATTTTGATAATTTTCAAATCATATTCCTGACCGATCATAATATTGATGTCGGGAATTTGACGAAGGTCAATCTGCGAGCCCGGCAAGAAAGCCGGAATGCCGAACAGGTCAACTTCCACACCGCCTTTTATGCGGCGAGAAAGAGTTCCGCGCACAATATCGCCTCTTTCGTAAGCTTCGTAAACCTGTTTCCAAATTCTCAAAAAGTCAGCTTTTTGCTTTGAGAGAACCAAGCGACCATCGTCGTTTTCAAATTTGTCTATATAGACTTCAATTTTAGAACCTACGTATATAGGCTCACCTTCCTTGAACTCCTCGCGAGGAATTATGCCTTCGGATTTACCCTTGACATCCACGAAAACTTCCTGATCATTCACCTGACGAATTATGCCTTCTATAACAACTTCTTCCTTGAAATCTTTCAGGGTATTGTTATATACCTCTATAGACTGAAGGGGAGCTGAGAAGCCTCTGTTTTCCTGTTCTGCGCCCAAGATTTCGTCTAAATCTTCTTGAGAGCCTGATTTTAGTGTCTGTTTTGACATTTTTTTAACCTTTGTGGGTTGCGCCCAAAGAGTTGTTGCAACGCGCCACCTCGCCAACGCTTTGCAAAACTTTCTGAACCTGTTCTTGGATTGTTAAATGCGAGGTGTCTATTTCAATTGCGTCTTGAGCCTTGACTAGAGGAGCTATTTCTCTTGTGGAATCTGCCTCGTCCCTAGCTCTTAAATTTTTTTCCACGCTTTCCTGGGTTTCGTTCCCTGCCCTGCCTGCATTTTGCAGTTCAAGCAGCCGCCTGGCCGCACGTGTTTTATAGTCTGCCGTTAAAAAGAACTTGTGCTTGGCATTTGGAAACACAACGGTTCCAATATCACGCCCATCCAGCACGCAAGGCTGTGCAGAGGCTATTTCCCGTTGCTGGGCTGTTAGGGCCTCTCTGATAACCGGTACTGCGCTGTATTTGCTAACAACAGCACTTATTTTAGGGTCTCTAATCTCACTTTCCCTGTTTTCGCCGTTTATCAAAACTTGATTGTTCTTGTCGAAAGATATTTTGGTATTTTCAAGCACCCATGCAATAGCTCTGTACATAGCTCCCGTATCCAAATAGGTATAACCAAGCTCCTCTGCTACCATTTTTGCCGTGGTGCTTTTGCCGGTTCCGCTAGGACCATCTATTGCTACAATATTCATGTGGGGTAACAAATATAGAAAAAAAATCAATCTCTGTCAACTACCAATCCGGCTCTCTTAAGCAAAGTGGGCGGAATGCTCTTTATGGGATTCCCGGATACCCCTATCAAACCCAAAGATGCGCATTTTGCCAAGCTAACCGGCAAAGTTGTAAGATGATTTTCGTCCAAAACAAGTTCCAGAATCTTTTTAAAATCCGAAAATTCCTTTGGAATGCGTTTTAGCTCGTTCCCGGAAAGCACTAATTCTTCCAAATTACGCAAATTTGCCATAACTGCAGGAACGGAAGTTAAATTGTTGTTGTCTAAAAAGAGTTTCCTCAAATTTTTCAAATTACCAATGGATTTTGGCACGGAAACAATCATATTATCGTGCAAGCTTAACTTCACAAGAGACTTTAAGTTACCTATATTTTGCGGCAAAACCGTCAAAATATTACTGGCTGCATTTAGCATTTTCAAGTTTCGCAAATCACAAATCGAATCCGGAAACTCGGAAATTGTGTTGTAGCCTACATAAAGCTTTTCCAGCTTTCTCAATTTACCCAGATTTTTGGGCAAAGACATAATGCCGTTGCCACTTATTGAGAGATGTTTGAGTTTTTTCAAATTGGCTATTTCTTCCGGGATACAAGCTATTTTATTGCCGTCCAAACACAACTTTTCAATGTTTTTGAGGGTAAAAAGTTCCTGTGGAAGTTCGCAAAGCTCCATATCAGACAAATCAAGCTCCAAATCGCCACGTTCTGCCGCTCTTTTTATCTTTCTTCTTGCGGCCCCAAAAGCTTTTTGCGCTCTGCCAAAGTATAACTTTGCTGCTTCTTCTAACTCCATACTAAACCTTCAAAATATCCGATTCCTTTTCTGCCAAAGCAGAGTCTATTAAACCTATAAATTTATCAGTAATTTTTTGAATATTCTCAATATCCTTTTTGGACTGATCTTCCGGTAATTCTTTATTCTTTTTAACGGTATCGTTAGCATCTCTGCGCAAGTTTCTTATAGCTGTCCGGCCATCTTCTGCGTGTTTTTTTGCCATTTTCACAAGTTCCTGCCTGCGCTCGGTAGTTAAAATTGGCATGGACACTCTGACTCCATCTCCTTCTTTTGAAGGATTCAAGCCCAAATTTGCTGCCAAAATAGCCTTGCATATAGGATCTACAAACTGTTTTTCCCAAGGAGTTACAAAAAGCATTCTCGGTTCCGGGCTTTTTATTGTAGCAACCTGAGAAATAGGGGTAGGAGTTCCGTAATAATCCAGTTTTACATCGTTTAGAATAGCCGGAGATGCCTGCCCCGTACGTAATCTGGCAAATTCACGCCGTGTAGCTTCAACGGCCTTTTCCATTTTAGCTTCCAACTCAGCAGACATAAAAAACCTCCTTTTTTATTAAATATAGCATTTTTATTCACAAAATACAAGCCCTTTTTCAAAAAAAATAAATTAACTTATATCCCTTGACAAAGTCCTTCTTTATTTCTATATTTTAATACCCCTTTAAGTTTTATAGGGAAAATTGCCCAAGAGGCAATTTGCTGTTTGGAAAGTAGAGAAAAGAACTTGGTGAGAGAACGAACATGCTCCCGTCAAAGGGAGTATAAACAAATGATTTTCGAGTCGATCAACTTTAATGAAGAGTTTGATCCTGGCTCAGAACGAACGCTGGTGGCGTGTCTTATGCATGCAAGTCGAGCGAGGCGGGGCAACCTAGCCGAGCGGCGGACGGGTGAG
>Ga0209755_10007665_pt1 | contig 11665 bp, 3 predicted proteins | sample TergutCo191P1_FD_187301 | JGI IMG/M metagenome (GOLD analysis project Ga0209755, IMG submission 187301) | Cornitermes sp. P1 segment gut microbial communities from Petit-Saut dam, French Guiana - Co191P1 (SPAdes) (version 2) | ecosystem: Host-associated > Arthropoda: Insects > Digestive system >...
TGACCTTGGAAAACTTGTGGAAAGCATTAGAACACTACAATATAAGTAATAGTTTTATTAGGACAATAAAGAAATTGTATGAAAACTCCTTTTCTGAAATAAAGATTGGGAAGCAACATTCTTCAGGATTTTATATAACAAAAGGGCTACGACAAGTATGCAGTTTATCACCCACATTATTTAAAATATATATTCAGAATGCCCTAGAAAACTGGCAGAAGAAATGTGCAAAGATGGGATTGAAGATTCAGGATAGGACAACATACTCAATGCTATTTGCAGATGACCGGTTATTAATTGCACAAAATTATGAGGAATTACAATACATGACAAGAAAATTAATAGATGAGTATGAATTGTGGGGCTTAAAACTAAATGTAATAAAAACTAAATATGTGCCCATAAGAGACATACCAAGAGATTTGCAACTAGAAGATGGGAAGGGGACAATAAATTATGAAACGAATATACTTATTTGGGAGTAAAAATAACTAAAGATGGAAATATGAGCCAGAAATAAATGATAGAATTAATAGAGGACAAGTAGCTATAATGAAACTAAACAGTATTTTGTGAGACCATGATGTGACCCCCAAAACAAAGACTCATATTAATCATGCAATAGTTAAAAGTACAAAAACATATGCAGCAGAAACATGGTGCTTAAAAGCAAAAATGGTAGCAAAACTGAATTCTACAGAAATGGATTTTTGGCGACACTCGGCTCGACTTTCCAGGAAGGACAAAATTAGAAACACTATTATTAAACAAAAGATGAATGCATCAAGGTCCTTTTTAGACGATATTAACACTAAACAACTGAAATGGTATGGACATGTTCAGAGAATGGAAGAGGGAAGACTGCCAAAACAGGCTACGAAATGGAACCTACCAGGAAGAAGGAAACGAGGTAGACCTAACCTCACTTGGGTGGAAGGGATTCGAGGACTGATGGGGGAAAAGGGATTAGTGGAAGAAGACTGGAATGACAGAGATGAATGGAGAAAAAAGATACTATAAGTGTTCAATGGGCGCAGGAAGATGTGGAAACATCGTACAGCCTGCTAAATAATAGTGAACTAAGTAGCAACAAGAGCAGAAGGAAAAACTGTACAAAGATAAGAGAGACTGAGATGTATGAATGGAAACAATGTCAGAAGAAAAAGATGTACAGTTTTGATGCATGTTTTCACCTGTTCTGAACCAATGAAGCAGACCTTTATATAAGATTTAAGCACGTAATACTGTTATTGTATTCTGTCGCAACACCATGTGAGATGTCTTCCCTTGACAGTTACAAACCTTGCGCTTGGATTGTTTCTCCTTGAGCCGCTTGAGATCCTCTTCTTCCTTTGCACGCTGTTTGCGCCATTCTGCTATGTATTCTTTAAGCTGTTCATCTAGGGCAGACGTCTTCTGTTCTTGACGCTGCATGAAATGTTAAAAATTATTTGTAGTGAAAACATTTGGTAGACACTGAATGCAAAGTAAGAAAATAACTTGTCATGTTTCTGAATTTGGTTAATTTAGTTAGTGTGATTCCAGACTTCCACTGCACCTAAGTGTTGCTGGTATCCTTTTTGGACTGCCTGACCCTTTAAGATGAAACTGATATGTTGTCCTGAAATGTCCGTAACGAACTACAAATTCACACTGAATAACATCCCAGGAGAGTGAAGATGTAGTCTAATCTGGTTTATCATTCGTCCATTTCTCTCTAAGTCTGACATAGGGTTTGTCAATACCAACCCGTGAACACAGTGTTTTGAAGTCTGTGTTATTATATCTGGGCTATCTGTTGGAAATAAATGTAATTTTCTAAGTTTTAGAAGTTAATGTGAACCAGGGCAGGAAATACTGCTGTTTCATTTCATATCCGCTTTGTCTTTCTTCAGAAAAAAAATAAACAAGATTTGAATTTGAATTTATTTAAATTGTATCATTCAAGAACTGGTTAATACCTTGGATATAGAACAAGCCAAGAAAATATTACATATGTACAGTTGTTGTTAGTACAATGCAATTTGCTTAGAACTGATTTAGCTTGCTGTGTTGTTCTCTGTTTATGCTAAAGTGTACGTCTATAGAGTAGAAGGAACAAGTATGTAAATAACTGTTAGGGGCTGATTTAAATGTTTAGGTTTAATGCTTAAATTTTTGATGTCACCAAATTCCTCCCACGTCACATTAGATGATGCTACTTGAACCCTTCACCCCTAATACTTTTTCTGTGTCATCTAAGAAACTAGTGGCATTGTTAAATAATAAATAGGCTGTGCTTTTTACAGATGTCCAGCATATAATTGTAAAAACTCCTTCAGTTCTTCTCTACTGAACAGTAATTTACCTTCTAGCACCCAACAACCGCTACATTCAGCACCTTTGTCAGTGTTACTATAATAGTGTTAATCAGTATGTACATTGTCAGCTCAGTGCTGTAATATTAGTGCTTAACAATGAATGGTTAAACATTCGGGGATCTAATAAGGTAAAGTTAAAGTTTTTAACTGTCCATTTTTTGAAGGCACATAGGATGTGTAGATGTATAGCTTCGTTCATTCATAGCGTTCATACCAAGCGGAAGTGATTGGTCACCTGCATGCTCTGGCAGCTTTACACAATGAAAGGAAACTCCAGTATCTAGGCTGGGTGGTTAGGGGTCTAATATCATGAATAAAATTCCCAGTATGCAAGATGATTAAAGGGTTTATATAAGAAATGATGTGCAACTCACCTTAACAAATTCTGGATCCCCCTTCTCCTCCACCCTAAAGGAACATAAGCAGAAGAAAATATTCATTTTTTAATGTGTTTTTAAGACGAATATATTGATTCTGTACTGAATTTGTTTGAACATATAATTTGTTTGAACATATAATCTAATCAATCCAAACTTAGCTTCCAGAATTTCATGATGTGAATTGGAATCATTCTTGAAAAACAAGTAACAAACCTTGTATTAAATTGTATAGGTGTCAATTACAAGATTTCAGGTGATTTGTCTTGACAACAATGCAAGTCATGTAACTATAATATTATATCAATTTTGAAGTTGTAAGTATTTCAATACATGGTAACTCTGATTTAAATAATGACACTTGCCACATGGAGTTTCAAACAACACAAAAGCACAAACTTCAGCCCAAATTAAAATTACTGTGCATAAGTATGTTAATGGCATGAGGAAAAAATAGGATAAAAAAAAAAAAAGAAGTATCTCGCACTGAGAACATGCACAGTGGTTTTGAAAATTGTTTCACAGAACACACCACAACAGAAACACTTTTAATGTTTGTGAAACACAGCATAAAATTTCTGTAAAAGAAAACTTGCTTAGAGTTTCCACATGATGCACAGTGAATTATGTGGGAACTCCACAGAAGGGCAGAGTTTATTACTAGCACAGATATTACAGAACAGTTTTATTTGGTTGGTTGCACTTCCACACAACATTTTCACAGAGAAGTTAACTTCTTAACGGTAGACTTGGCACTAGCTTTCCAACACTCTTTGTTCATTTTAAGACAATTATAAAAGTTTATAAAAGTAAACTCCCACAAATCTTCATACAGGTAAATTAGTGATGGCAAACTGAGAGTGTCAAGTTCATGTCAGTACAAACAGTATTGAAGTTAATGATCAGAACTTCACATTAAAATTACAGTCTCTGGGACTGTGATGTCATACAGTTTTGTAAACAGGTGTCTGCTGATTGAAGATAGGGACATTGTGGTTTTCTCTAAAATATTGTTATCTAAATATTCAGGTGTTCTAAGACAGTGCGACACTGTGTCATGGGGTGAGATAGTTCTAGGAAACTGTGTCATTGGGCGAGATAGTTCTGGGACACTGTATCATTGTATGAGGTAGTTCTGGGACACTTTGTGATTGGGTGAGATAGTTCTGGGACACTTTGTGATTGGGTGGGATAGTTCTGGGACACTGTGATTGGGTGAGTTAGTTCTTGGACACTGTGTCATAGGGTTAGATAGTTCTGGGGCACTGTGTCATTGTGTGAGCTAGTTCTGGGACACTTTCATTGTTCGAGGTGGTTCTGGGACACTGTCATTGGGCAAGAAAATTCTGGGACACTGTGATTAGGCGAGGTAGTTCTGGAGCACTGCGTGATTGGATGAGATAGTTCTGGGACACTGTGTCATTGGGTGAGATAGTTCTGAGACACTGTCATTGGGTGACATAGTTTGGGGAAACTGTGTCATTGGGTGAGATAATTCTGTGACACTGTGTCATTGGTTGAGATAGTTCTGGGTCATTGGGTGAGACAGTTCTGGGACACTGTGTCATTGGGTGAGATAGTTCTTGGACACTGTCATTGTGTGAGATAGTTTGGGGAAACTATATCATTGGGTGATACAGTTCTGGGACACTGTGTCATTGGGTGAGATAGTTCTGACATTTTGAAGAAATGCAGTGTGTTTATCTTCAGGATCAAACAGTTCAAGACTGTATGTTGGGAAATGCTTGTGTCACATCCCAGAAGACTTGAGTATTTAGCAACAGCACTGTTAAAAGCTTCCAGTCTCACATTGTCACCTAACTATATATATGCTGTCACTTCACAATAGATTGTAATAATGCTCATCACAGCCAGAAGCTGACTTGTGACAAAGTATTTCAGTTTTTATGTGTCATTTCTTATGTTTGAAATGTAAAAAACATAAATTTACATGTTAGTGTGAGAGGAAAGTGACAACGTGAATTTACACAGTACACCAACAAACACATGCTGATAAAATACGCTTTATCGTATATTAATAGCCACCTACATGTTTCAGTTGCTTTTGCAACTACAGTCAGGGTGCTTTACAAGATTAGTGACAAAGCACAACAATTTGTCCAGATTGTATAAGTACAACCACTTAATGTTACTGTGAATATCTCCAGCATTCCTTATAGCCATAAAGTATCAGATGATGTTGTTATTAAAAACAGATGAAATTTACATGTTCATTAAAAACAAATAAAACTGGTTGTGTTTATGTTGTTTGTTAGTTGCATATAGTTGATATACACCTTGTTGGAGGAGTAGAGACATGTGCCACAGTGGAGATCTAACAGTGTGTATGTCAACTATATGCAACTAACGTACAACATATTCACCTGATTGTATTTGTTTTTTTAACAACCATGCAAATTTTATCTGTTTTTAACAACAACATAATCCAACATTTAATGACCACAGGGAATGCTGGAGATATTCACAGAGGCATTAAGTGGTTTTACTTATGCAATCTGGATAATTGTTATGCTTTGTCAGTAAACTTGTAAAGCACCCTGACTGTAGTTGCAAAAGCAACTGAAACATGTAGGTGGCTATTAATATATGATCAAGCATATTTTATCAGCATGTGTTTGTTGATGTACTTCATAAGTGACAACATGACATTCAGAATTTTATCACTCATTACAATAACATTTCAAAAGAAAACTGAGTGGTATAACAACTGGCACTGTAACAGAGTTTGCCTCCACGATGTACATCATAGAACAAAGAATGGTCCCGAGCTTTATGGTGTTATATGGCAGTTGCTATTTTTCACTTTTTAAGATCCATTTTCTTTCAACTGAAACTGCAGTGACAAAGTCATATGAATATTTTTCAGTCAATTTCAGTCCTTCTTATTTGTGTCAAGAAAGTGTGTGTTTATTATGAATGGAATGCCGATGGGGACAATCGATATCCATTGGATAACTTTCACTGATATACCTGAGGTTGTTTTGTGTGAGTATTCACACCACTTTCTTTCAGTCACCGGCACACAAGAGAAGTCAATTTCAGAAGCTCTGTTTACATTAAATATTACCATCTAATGGACATTTGAGACAGAACTGTGCTACTTTAAAAGAAAAGTCAGCAGTCATTGATATAAATGACCACATAATTCAGTGTTTTGTGTACCTTTCTCTGCTGATGTACCACTGAATGTGAAATTAAGACTTCATGTACTCTCTTTTAAGGACAGTTTAATTTGTGTGTGCAATTGTGTATTATAAACATGGCAATATACTGACACTTTTTCATTTTAAAGAAATATTATTTATTCCATGCACTAAAAAAAGTCATCAAAACATCTGTTGAGACTCTTTCGATCTGTGTTTCACAATGTGCAATATGTATATATATGATGTACCCCTTGGTTAGGCTTCATGGATCCCCATTTCATAACTGCTGACACAAATGATGCCTGGGAAGTGACGCTGCATTGCTGCATGTGTGGTTCCTTCACTCTGGGAAACACTTACCCAACAAGTACAGTGTCACTTCCCCATACAACCAGAATACCTGATTACACTTCTGTGAAAACCTTTAACCTCAAAGAGTGATACCTTGTGAAACAGAGACCAAAAAGTGACTTATATACCATGCCATTCTGGAATAGGTATTATTTCATGACACGCAGCGCCCACATTATAAGGTGGTGAAATGCAGGCTAGGTAACAGAACATGTCATTACAAAACTCGTACATGGAGGGTTGTTGTTTAAGGGACTGTGCAATAATCCATGACACAGCCTTTATTTTGGGGATATGGGGAAGAAATGCTGCTTCCAGTTGCTTCCAATCTACAAAAAAAAAAACTATATTTTTTAAATTTATGATTATGAAATTAAATGTTACTTTGGGAATTGTATGGTTTCCGGTTTTTCTTTGATTTTTTTTTTACAGGTATTAAACTTGTGAGTTTGAAACACAGAATTTAATGAAATCAAGAATATATTTTCTTGCCTTCCCTTTTATCTGTTCAAATGTGCGTCTGTTATGAGCTAGAAAGCTGTATTGTCATTACACAAAAAAAATAGACCCAAGTGCATTGAGTCAATAGATGCTACAGAAAGGGGCAGCATGACACATTTGTACATAATAGTACATTTGTGTCAAGATGTCTGTAAATATAAACAATAGACAGCAGCTATGTCTGCAAATGAGTAAACTTATTGAGAAATATTTCAGCTACTGAAACTGCATTATCTATTTCATATGTGACTGTGTCCTAGGACTTTGTCCTGAGGAAACAAGCTGCACTGTGACATGTGTACTGGCAATGTTCACCATACCAGTTACTGCCACTGGTGATGGTGACAGTAACACTGCCCAGTACGCTGGAATTCCTGCCATGGCTGACCTCCAGTGTAGTCATCATGAAAGTTTCAAATGTTACACATTTAACACTTTGTGTTCAGCTTTATAGATACTGACTTTATGTTCATTTTACTTGGTTCAGAGCAAATGATACATTTACGGATTCTTTCTTCTTTGATATGATACTGGGTGGGTTGGTACATAGATAGCAATGTTGTGTGGCAGCTGATACCACTTCTCCTGGGACTGCCTCGAAATGGAGGCTATGCGGCCTTCCACAACATTTGTACCCATGTACCAGTCTACATGACATCACATCTCAGAAGTGGGGAATGTTCAGTTGAACTGCTGTGATAAGTGCAAAGCCCACAATTGGTCACACAATATGAAAAATTGAAAATCATAAGAAGTCAACAGAATTTTAAAATTTTGGAATTTTTTTCTATCCATAACAATTTGGAAGCAGTATTTCTGTCATCTATGCACAGACATGCCAACCTAGGCTGTGCGTCTTGCAAGACATGTAACATATAGTGGTGCTGTACAAACTTACACAATTACAGATTGTCTGGGCCTATAAAAGAAAAAAATAAAAGAGGCAATTACACTCAGTTAATATCAACACCAAGAGTGTTAGCAATAGTACAAAAATAGTTACTATGTAAAACAGTCTTTGACATCTGTCTCGCTTTTAAAATCTACATATGGTAATAAGCCTAAGGATCATTAATTACATATTATATAACTTAGTGAAAACACTGAACCGAGTTCTTGTATTTAGACACTGGGTATGTAGGGCATGAATTCTTTTCTTAGGATGGAATTCTGTGGTAGAGTGGGCAGTAATTCTGGCCTCAAATCTCACCCTGCATAATGTCCATGCTGACTGTTTTTTTTTTAATGATTTTTGCCCCATCCCTGCAGGAATATGGTAGAGTCATATGTCAAAATAAGCCACAACCAATATCGTGTGTTCCAGTTGCTTCTCAGTAATCATCACTACACAGACTGAGATGCTGACAGCTTCACAAAATGAAATGTTGTGTTTTGAACTGCATGTGTTGTTTATTTGTATTGTTTTTATATTATATATGATTTAGACTGAAGACCTATAAACACATAACAAGTGATGTCACAGAATTTATATTTTGTAAATACTGCATAATTTTGTGTCTGATTTTAATTTTCTGTATCCAACTTATTTATAAATTTGAAATTTAAATTATTCCTTGTTGAAACTTTATATTTGCTGTAGATGTTGAAATTTTGGTGTGTTTGGCATATGTAATTTATTGATTATGTGAAAAGTTTTATACATTTCCAGTGAATGTTGTCTTTACTCATCAGCAGGGACTAATAGTGAATAATACATAATGGAGCTCATTGCCCTGTTTGCTGGGACAAGATTGCTACTTCTGGGACAGTAGATAGATACTGAGGAGCTAATATATGGTATTAATGTTAATGGTATTATGTCCTTTGTTCTTAAAGCATATTATTGCTTTTAATCTAACTAATGTTGTTTCAAACAACACTTAATTAGATATATCTTGTGACTATCATGTTGGTGGAATGTATTACTGTAATTTTTATATTGTGAGTGCTATCGATATCCAGTTTTACAGGAACTCGTTTCAAGAACTTAAAGCTCAGATAGGTTACATCTACACTGTACAATACTGTAACAAACAAAGCATTTCTCAAGCCATTTGTATCTGTTGACTGTACTTAATGTATTTTTCTGTGTTACTTGTGTCAAAAGTATTTCTGCATCTCTGTGCTCCATCCAGTGCCTGGTATTCTGAACATAACACAGAGTTTCTGAAACTAAGTCAATTTCTGTTCTTTGTGAGAGGAAAGTAAGTCATATACTCAGGCTGGTCTGTTGGAAAGAGCCAGTCTAAGTCCACTAGTTTGGTATTAGCCACTTTTGATGAACAAATGATGGCAGGTACTATCACAACTTTTCACCAGAGATTTTTAACATAGTTCATCTGATTCTCAGAATAACCAGTGATGTTTTCCGTACACAACATTAACTGGTTGATCTATGTGATGCAGTTACAGCATGTTTTCTTTGAAGCTGGTATTCATTCCTTGAATATTTGAGGTAAATTTCAAGTTTTAGTGGTTGATCAGTCAACTGAACATGGTTGAGAAATGGTTTTAAAAGCCATGTAATGCTACTATGTATGTATATATATGTGTATATATATATATATATATATATCTTTTTTTAGCTCTTACAGGTAGAGACTGCTGTCTGTAAGCAGTATGTGAGCATGCCAGGTGAACTGCCTTAAACACAATATTCTACTGAGGGTACTAACAAACTATCAGTACATTATGTTGGTAAGTATGCTCTAGTGGGAGCTGACAGCAAAAGCTTAATTTTATTCTCATAATCCACTGCTGTATTCAATGTGTTGAAGTTTATTGAAGTGGATTATTGTCCAGTCAGTGACTATTAAACAGACGTTTATAAAATCTTAAATGTATCTTAAGGTATATTTTTTATCTTTGAAGGCAGAATCTAGACGCAGAAATACATGAATAAATTAGATACTCTAGAAAATGGGAAGTGTTTACCAAATCAAAGATTCGTGGAAAGACTGACATTAATACAGATCTCATAGTCTGAGTTTATGATGTACATAACAAGACTTTGTGAATGAGCAGTTACCAACTTATGAAGTCTCACTGACAATTTTAATTTCCCAGTATATTTGAAGCTGTTGTTGTCAATATTAATTTAGACTTTACCATGATGTGTGCTTCCCACCCTCAAATTGTATGGTTTATTTTCATTTTTGTTTAAAAAATTTTGCAACATACAGAAAACCAACCCAGTTTTGTGGCATATTTTATTTCAAGGTACAGTATACTAAATTTTCCATGAAATTGGTTATGCAGACAACACATTTTTAACAATTCTTCATAGATGGCTCTGTAATGGTGCTATATGTGGAGAAGTGCCAAAATGGACTCAATTTCATTCTATAAAAATTCTTTGTGGAGCATTTCTAATTTTATAACAAATTTATAGTCATAGCACAACACACCATGTTGAACCCAACTAATTCCTTAGGTGAGACAAACAGAATGTTCTGGTGGCACCCCTTGTCATGTTTGGAATAAAAACATAACAAATGCACCAGAAATGACATTTCTCTTACATGTGCAAGAGGTATATAGCAAACAATCTAATTTATATTTTAACTCATGACTGACATTATTAATAGTGTACATTAATGGACAGAATATTTATGCTTGATCAGTACCTTTCAGCTTCAAGATGTGTCCTACTTCTGAGCCCTGTTGGCTTGAAAAGAATTCACATACAGTAACATGACTCAATTTAAAATGAACACATATCATATATCGTGATAAGTATCTTAATTTGTAAACGTAAAGTTCCAGACATTTGGTTACAGATTCCTGCATAGGATGAGTGTAGTGGAATATTTATGATTATTACCTTATTATTATTATTGTTATTATTATTTTTTTTTATAATTTTTATTGTACCATACTTCAGTAAGGAAGGTACAAGTTCTCCTTGTGCTCGGTTAAACACCATACCATTAAGATGCATGGGGAAGAGGATTTACAGCTTTATGACCTGAAATTGAATTGAGCGGTCAGCTATACACATTAGCTGTTTGATCTCCAAGGAAAGTGCCTCCAGTATGCTTTGGATGGGAGACTACAAAGGCCCCAGAGTTGATCTGGATAGCACGGAGAAGTTATATTTCTCCTTGCCCTTGTCTGGAATCATACTCTGATTCCTCAGTCTCCTGGTCTATTTACTGGCTGAGCTATCCCGGTTCAAATAATTAACCTAGGTTTTAATTTCAGGTACTGCCTTACTTATCAGAAACCAGTTACTTACAAGTTGCAAAGATGTGTAAATCAGTTTAATACTGTCTTTTTAAATGTCTGTTCTTTTAAAATAGCATTTGAACAGCAGAATTCAAAAGTATGACACTTTCATTTTTGGATCATTAATTTATTTGGGCATTTAGACCAGTTTACATGTATCAACTTCTAATTTTATACATCTGCCCTAGTGCCGATCAGATGTATGCTGCATTGTCATGTGTAATGCATTTCTACCAAAAATTTTTATCCTATAAAATATGTGAGGTATTAATATAATGACACTTTTTGTCCAAAGAGCAAATATTTATGGCATTTTAACTTTATAAGACATTACATTAAAAAGCAAATATAATAAACATTCTTCTTGCAGTTCATACTGATCATTAAAACATACATAATTAAGCATAATTATTCCATACAATTTTGTAATATTGTAATTTAGTCCTCCTATATTATAGACAAATTTTATTCTCATAATAAAACCAATGAGGTGCACTAATTTTTCAAGTTTCTTTTTGGAATAGAACTGTACATGTTTCGGACAGGTTTTCTGTCCATCATCACGAGTCTAGTACTGTATACACAGCAAGAGGTATATGTCATACAGGTTATGCTGACTGCTTGCTAGCAGGCAGTCACCATAACCTGTATGACATATACCTCTTGCTGTGTATACAGTACT
>Ga0209755_10007666_pt1 | contig 11664 bp, 8 predicted proteins | sample TergutCo191P1_FD_187301 | JGI IMG/M metagenome (GOLD analysis project Ga0209755, IMG submission 187301) | Cornitermes sp. P1 segment gut microbial communities from Petit-Saut dam, French Guiana - Co191P1 (SPAdes) (version 2) | ecosystem: Host-associated > Arthropoda: Insects > Digestive system >...
ACAAAAGCAGGAAATACTCCATGCAATTGTACATTAAATTGCAATACAGTTCTTTGTCCAGATCCATATGGCTGTACATCCTGCTGGCCAAAAAAGATTAAAATTAATTGTCTCCTCCTTCTTCTTACAGTGTTTCCATATCATATGGGTTGGTGGGCCAAAAAGTCTTAGGTAGTGATTATCTTTAATATTGCATGAATTGGATTATGCCAACTGTTGTGAATTTAAATGGTTGGTTTTATTGGTTGGGAGTGCTTATATATGGATTTTGTTGACTTTCATTAATCTGGCACATTCATTTCTATTGATGCAGAGTGGCTGTGCAAAGTTGTATTTATTACTTTTTATTTATTATTGAGACATATCAGTGAATATAAGAAAGTAATAGTTATAGGTTGCCTCTAAATGTCTGCACTTGCTTATCTTGTGTAGGTCGGATGAACAGCAGTCAGGATGACCTGGATGATGAAACAAGCTCACTCTATTCACCATCTGCAGGTAAGTCAGTCTCAATGGATGATGAGTCACAGGATGCCTTAGACTTCTAAGTGTGGTATTTATGTTCCACAGGTGATGCCACATACTCAGCTCTGGACATATTTTATTGCTGCATCTTACATACAAAGTGGATCTCTTCCTGCTTGGTAGAGAAGTGGCAGTTGCATGTCTGCTTCTTGAGAGGGGTAACAGTTGGTGGTGGGAGCTATGCAAACTATCACAATGATAATAACCTTACAAAGTCTAGTAAAAACTCACCAGGGATAGAGCAGATGCTGAAATTAGTGCTGTCCTGACTAAATGTACTGGGTATGCCTGCAGAACATGTTTTAACCCTCTCTAGTTCTTACCCAGAAAATGTTTAATTCTTGTGGCAGATGTTTCTTAGATTTTCCAGAGTGGGGAATTCATTTTATACACTTGTCCTTCAAAGCATGAACTACTCTTGTCTTACACAGTTGCAGTTTTAACAGTTTGTGGCCCTTTGTGCAGAATTTTTTGAAACACTCATCCCCTAAGCTAGTTGTCACAGAGTATTTACTTGGTGAAGTTTCAGATTTAGGATGAATATTTTCCAGTTTCTCTTCTATCATCACAGTTAGTTTCCTGTCTGGCTTTTGTCTAGCAGTGATCCTTTTTAAGCATTTGGACCAGGTAGCGTATATTTTGTCTACACGTAATGTGTTTGCCTGGAAACTAGCACCGAAATTCTTTGCAGCATTCTCTAGCAGACTCACATTTGAAACAGAGTTGTACTAAACACAGATGCTGTTGAGTAATGTACTCCACTTGAGCCATGTTGTTCAGCACTGATCAGTTGACTGAGAAATGCATTACAAGATGTTGACAAACACTACGATTCATTGTGGAGCTTGACCTGGTACAAACAAGGCTGGTGAATCTGCTTCAAGCAGAAAATGTTCCACCTTGTATTTCAAAATGGAAGGTTATTACGCATTAACCCTCCGCCACTTACAGAAATAATAGCAGTTTTATAAATTGAGATTAGGCTGTGGGCCATCTTACATAAGAAGTTGGGTGGATGCTTTAATTTCTTTAAGCTGAAGCCTAACCTAGCCGGTTCCAGTGTCCGCACGGTCTAAGGCATAAGTCTGTGACCTCTTGCCTGCTGAGATTGTGGGTTCGAATCCCACCAGGGGCTTGAATGTCTATCTGTAGTGAGTGTTGTGTGTTATCAGGTAGAGGTCTCTGCAACGGGCTGATCACTCATCCAGTGGAGTCGTACCAACTGTGGTGCGGCATGTGTGATCTAGAAACCCTGGCCCACTGGGGACTGTTGTGCCAAAAGATAAGATAAAAGCCTAACCGAAGTTTGCAGTTTGAAGAAATGCTGAATTGCTGCAACCATTGGCCCAAAGCCCAACCTTAATTTGCAGATAAAGTATGCTAATTCTTTGTTATGAGCCCATATGTAATAGATGTTATTATCTGTGTTAGCAGCCCTGATTCGATGGTTGACAAACTACAATACACATTTGTGACATATGAGATCACTGTCTTTGATTCAGTGGCAGGGAGATAATGTACAACAGCTCTCTGAATAATTATATCTTAACCAACTGTACACAGCTCAAAGGAATTCACACCTGCGGTCATGATTATCAGATATTATTTGTCCAGATTAATATACAGTATTTGCATTTGTAATGGTCAACCCCCTCCCACACATTTTTTATTTTTTTTTTAAAACCACACACACACACATTGTGTGCGTTGTTTAAGGGGCATTTGCAAAATTGTGAAAAGTGACTGCTATTTTTGTCTATCTCTGTCTCTTTGCCTGCCTACCTGCCTGTCCATCTGTCTGTCCACATGGAGCAACTCGGCTCTCACTGAATGGATTTTCATTAAATTTGATGTTTGAGTATTTTTCAAAAATGTGCAAGAAGATTCAAGTTTGATTAAAATGTGACAAGAATAATGAGTACTTTACGTGAAGAGGTATGTAAATTTGTGATTATGTTGTGCTGAATTCTTCTTAGAATGAGAAATGTTAGGTTCAATAATTTTGAAAATCATGCCATTTATGAGATAATGTGGAAAAATGTGGTACAGCCAGACAGGCTGTAGATGGCAATATAATATAACACATGTGCTTTGCATGCAGGATAACTAAAGCTACAGACCAACACCCAGAATATGTAATTATTGCTTTTTATTTTTCCATGGCCATAAGCTGCATGTCAGTGTTATGTTTATATATACATTCCAAGTCTTATTGATTATGTGAGTTTTCTGCTTTGATTAAATTCTCTGTTGACCCTGCCACTGGATCAAAATCTGCCCATCAAGCATGATTAGAAAGTCGCAGCATGATCTTCCTTGCTTTTTGTTCACGGTTTGGAAGGGACAGTTTTAAAACTCTGGCAAAGAGTTTAAGAATACACACCTCATCACTGATTTGGGATTTGACTACAGAGGTCCTATGTCGAGCTAATAAAATGGTTGGAACACTTACAGAAAACTCTATATATAAAGTGGGGAGAACAGAGACATATATAAAATAGAAAAATAAATATCCTAGGAATGTGATGGTTTCTGTCATATAGCTGCAATAACCTATTAAAAATAATTGGCTTAGCAATTTTATCAGCGTGAATAATTATCCCAAGAATAATTTTATGACATTCTGTGTATTATAATCACAGTAATTATATTAGAAAAAACATATTATGTCTGATATTCAGTTTTCATTATTTTACACACTGAACCCAAATAATATAAATTCTGGTAAGTAAAACTGTTAAATTTACCATAATTTTGTTTCAACAAGTGTCAAAGATTCAGTTCCGTATACATTAGTAGTCATTATTAAGCAACAGCCATAAAGACGTGTAATTCCATAAATATATAACCTTTTGAGCTATAAATAATGAAGTATCTGAAACTTGCAGTGACTTCCTTTCTATTTTGAGTCCTCAAAATGCAGGAGCACAACTGAACATGGCATAGCATTCATGGGTATAGCCCATCTAGATAAAATGTCCAAGCTTATATGCTTTTCCTCCCCTAACAAAATGACTGTAACTGTGTCTGTTGGTACTAAATGTAGCGTTACTAGATTATTTCAGTTCTTTAGTAAGAAAAGGTACTGTCAATTGCTATTATTTTTGAGGTAACAGGATGAGGGCATTAAGCATATGCATGGTCTTCTTGGACTTGATGTTGTGTACTTTAGGAGATAGGTAGCAATGTATCAGAGGAACCTGCAGCCTCCGTCACAGTGTAGAAGAAAGAGTTCTGCAAAATATTGGTTCCTACCTACTAGACTGCATGGCGTCACATCCCAGAAGACATTGATTGATTGATTGAAGTGAGAATCTCAACTCTTGCCCATAAACTTTCATTTTAATGTTGCTCTGTATGTATGAATACTACTCATGCTGGTTGTTGTGTTAATGTGGCATCATCTGAGGGATGTCTTGTAGGCATAACATTTAATTGTGTAGTGGTTATCAGGATACACCACAGAGGCTCAGTCATTAATCTCAAGTTTAACAGAATTGTTTGAACATGAAAGTGTGTGGTATGTGTAATAAGTAGGGTACTGTATCTCCATCTCATAAATAATGCCCTCAGCCAAATTTGTTATTAGTGATAGTGCAGAGACCTGAAATTATAAGTGATGTGACAGCAGATTTACATCTATTCTTTTAGATTTGCCCATCTTTCCAGTTTTTTCAGCCACAGTGTCTTGGAAATACATTCTGTTTCGTGTTAGGTATCCACATATCTTACAGTAGGGATTCTGCAGATTGTCTGTGGTTTGACACCATTTTCAGGAGTCAAGGATTAGGAGCAAGCTTCACAGTGAAATGATCAGGGCCAGGATGCAGTTCATTTACTTAGGTGCTGTGTTTCTTTCATTGGTAAAAAGGATACGATGATGCAAAGGGAAGAAGGAAATCATAATCTGTTGGGTTCCTGAGTACAGCTAGTCTCAGCAACCATAAACAGTATATTACATTACGGTACACTTACATTCCTTTGACCCATCAGTTTGTCCTATGGCTGTGGATGTGAAACGTGTAATATAGCATAATTTGTGACTGACAAACAGTCATGTCAGTAGTAACACACAGAACACACTCATTAAGCAGTGAAACACAGAATATGATAAATTCATCAAGCAACTTGAGCATTACTTGCAGAATATGTTGCATTCTTCATAACACAGCCATTACATTGTGTCACACAGTAATCTAAAAGTTCATCAGTAGAAGGAAAAGATTGTTCAATCAAAAGGCTTCTTAATGATTTGTACTGAGTTGTGTTTTCTCTTTCACTAAGTCTGTAGTATATTTCGGTAAAATGTTAAAAATATTTATGCTTATATAATACACACCTTTCTGGTATGATGCAAGGTTTGTCTGTGATATGTGGAGTTGTAATCTTCTCCCAGTACGTATGCTGTTTATCAAATTATTAAAAGTAAAATATTCCAAATTATATGCCTGAAAGATTATTAAGAACAATATATTGAGCAGCTACAGTCAGTGTTTGTAATGCTCTGAAAACTGGTAAACTTGAACTCCTAGATGTTAATAAAAATCCAACTGTATGCAACAGTATGCACATATTTATTTACTGCAAAGTCATTCTACATGTTTCGGATGTCACAGCACCCATCATCAGGAGTACTAAAAACTGTAACCACAGCCTCCGGTACAGGTCATAATGTTGGTACAGCTACTTCCCTCCAAAGTGGCCTGATCCGGCCACCTTGGAGGGAAGTAGCTGTACCGATATTATGACCTGTACTGGAGGCTGCAGTTACAGTTTTTAGTACTGATATTGGGTGCTGTGACACCCGAAACATGTACAGTGACTTCACAGTAAATAAATATCTACATACTGTTGCATCTAGTTGGATTTTTATTAACATTGAATTATGATGCATGGAACCATGAGCTTAAAATTGAACTCCTAGAATTAACCTCCGTCATAATTCTCATAGTTTTCTTTTGCAATTGAAAAACCCTTTTAATGTTTGTTGAATTACCCAAAAATACCATGTCATACTTCATTATTGAGCAAAGTTGTGCATGATAAATCATTTTGATTGTTTCTGTATTACTAAAATTATACATGCATCTAATTGTGTGGCATACACTGCTTAATTTTGGCAATATGTGCACAGTATGGTTCTTCCAATTCATATTCTACACAATCACCCTTTTTAACTTGTATGTCCCGATGTGCTCAGTATGGTAGGTGATACTGTTGCCAGGAGACAGGTGTGGTTCACCGAATCATGTTTAGTTTTAGTGATTTACTTTTTGGCTATGTTTTATTTATTCATTTTGTTCTTGATATAAAATAATGGAGTGCTATATCCAGTTAAACAACTAGATCATTTCTAGGAAACTGACAAAATCACTTCTCTTTACTCCCACTTAACCACACTTGTACGCGACCGCTTTTGCACTGGATGGCTAGCGTCCGTTATCAGCTCCCAACCATTTGGCCATTTAAATCTCTCCCCTCCTACCTATCACCAGCAGTTCTGAATATACGTTGACAGATCAAACCCAAAACGTACGGCTTTGAACCGCCCGTAACCAATGGCAGCAAACCTAAAAAACAAATATATCAAAAATGTTAGGCTAAAATATGTTTGTCTATTACAAAACCAGGGAGTTTTGTATTTATTACTTCCTTAATAAGTTTTTTTTATAAGGACCTGGAGTCATTCATTTTTTAATAATTGAAGTCAAGTTTAATTGCTCTTGTTTTATCTTAATTTAGTGACAACCTATTCACTGTAAACCAGTCACTCACAGAATACAGTACAGTTGCTGACTTTATTTGTAGATCATGTAGGCTGTTATTGGCAAGTAGTACACTTGTATCATCTTCATATAGCAGTGGTTTGGAAGCTGTATTTATCCCAAGTGGAAGATCATTAAAATGTAAGAGGAAAAACAGAAGACCCAAAATTGATCCTTCAGGAGCACCATATTTGTTATTCCCCAGTTTGAAGACAACTTTCCCAACTATTTCCCAACTCCTTATGCAATATTTCACCTTTCTGTTTCCCCTCTGTTAAAATAATATCTAAAGCAGTGAATAGATGTTCCACATATACTCTAATAAATTAATTCTTCTAAAAGAATTTCATTATTTACACAAGCAGACACTTTTGCCAAATCACAAAAAAAAACCCTACTGTCTGTTTTCATTCATTAAGAGCAGTTAAAAGATTGTTTGTTAATGTAAAAAGTGCATTTTCTGTAGTACTGTCTTTCTAAAGCCAAATTATCCATGTATCAAAATACTGTTTACTCATAAAATGTTAATTTAGCCTATTATACATAACTGTTTCTAATATTTTGGAAAATGTGGTCAGTAATGAGATTGATCTGTAGTTTGTCATATTAGTTTTATCACCTTTTTCGTATATTGGCTTAACAATTGATTACTTGATCCTGTCAGGATAAATACCACATTTCATGAAGAGTTACATATATGACTGAATGGTTTACTGATTATATGTTCACTGAGATTTTGAAGCCTGCCAGAAATTCCTTCATGTCCAGCAGAATTTTTTGATTGAAAGGATTTCATTGTACTCATTTTTTTTATTTCCTTTGTAGGTACTGATTTCATTTCTGCTATAATGTATATTGTCAATTTATTTAAAAATTGAATAACTTCATATTGATTAGGATGGTCTGTCATTAGATTTTCAAGAAGACAAAAAAAGTTTATTGCAGGCATGGGCTACTTCATTCTGATTCTTTGTGTTCTTTCTTCCAAAATGTAATTAAAAGTGTATTTCTAATACTTGTGTTTTACCAGTTTCTCTTTTAATTATTTTCCAAGTTGGCTTTGTTTTATTTACAGATTTATTTATCATTTATAATAATATAAAGTCATAGCTGCTTTTATTACTTTCCCTAAAATGGCGCAATATTTTTTGTAATATTCCTTTATTATATAATTATCTGGTTCTCTGTGTAGAACATAAAGGCTCCTTTCATGTTACAAGATATTCTAATGCCTTTTTTTATCCAGCAGTTATTATTGGTTTTCTTGTATCTTTTACAGACAATTGGGAAACTGTTTTCATAAATATTTTAAAAAGGTTTTGAGATATAAGCTAAACTTACTATTAACATTATCAGCTTTGTATACAGCATCCCATGTCTCCTGCTCTAAAAGTGACTGAAAATTAGTGATTGTTTCAGTATTGAAAATTCTTAATTTAATTTTATAAATAATGTTTTGAGATTGAATTTGCAGATTCCTTAGTATCAGAATTTTCCATCATGTATGAAAGTACATTCTTCACAGGATAAGCTGTATAAGCACCTTGCCTCCTCGTATCCAAAAATATATTATCAGTTAATCTTTGGTTTTGCATATCTAGTTGGAAATTCAATTACTTGAATTAGATTATATGTATTCATCAAAGACTGAAGCTGTGGATGTTTGTGGTTTTCTATAAAATAATTTATATTTGTATCACCACAGAATAATAGTTCCACAGATTTCTGTTCCAGCTGTTTGAATTTATCATCTGAAAGATCAAAAAAATTATTTAGATTACCATACAGAGCTCTTTATGAGCATAATATGATTAGTTTAGTTGAATTTATTTTCAGTTTAACTGCACATATTTCAAAGATTTTTCTTTGCCTATATTATGTAAAGTTATGACTTGATGTAATATATGATCCCTAACTATAATACATACACCTTCATTTGAGTACCTTTTACAACTATATCCTGTTGCTAACTTACAGCAGCCAGAATTAGAGAAATTTGATAACTAATATATGAAATTTATTAAAGACCAACAATTGCGCTTTGGTTTTATGATGTAATTTTATTATATAGTGACCATCAGTATGCTTAGGCTTCATGGTGTAAGCGTAGGAATACAAATATATTTAAATTGTGTTGTGATCACTTCACAGTTAAAATCTTATGGTTTGGTTAAAATTCCAGTTAATTGGTAAAACAGTGATGCATGTGATTTTAGAAGTTAAGAATGGTTTCTTTAGTATGATTGTGAGGAATGATGTACAGAGTAGTGTTACAATTCTGATTGGTGAGTGATGGTGTAGATTGTATAATGCATTTGTTGGTATTTAATAAATTTTATATATCTAATTAATACACGGAATGTGGAACAGATCAAATTGATAACTCGTGTTTTTTCATGTGATGTTGACCAATGCACATAATTAGGGATTGTAGCATTCTTCTTTGAGAATTTTTTAAAATTTAAACTTTGTATGTTTTGGTGCTATATCACTAGACAGTGTGTACTTGTATAACTTTCACGTTTACCGAAATTCACTACTACATCCACAACAAATCCTTACTTGTCATCACTAGGAATTTCCTTTGCCTCTTTGGTAGATGGCTGTACTCCTTCTTTTCTTACTTGTTGCCCATGGTACTTATGGTTGGGGTATCGAACACCTGCAGTAGCTTTGCATTCATAGCCAAGTTGTCTTTCCATGTTGAACTTATCATTTTAACTATGTCATGCTTACATTTAATTGACATTATTCTATCTGCCAGTCGATTAACTATGTTCTCTTTACCCGTGTTCTTCATGTGGATCCCATATCTTGTAAAGTATTTCCTTGATAGTGCCACATTCAGCACATTTATATTCTTAAATTTTTCAACTAATTTGTTCAGTTTTGTAAATAATGCTCTTGTCTCTTCATTTACAATTGAAAAGTCATTCCTCTCAAATCTAAGGGGGACATTTATTATGATGATATTAGTGTGTCGATTTTCCATCAATATTTGAACTTCTGATTAAGTCCTTTTGAAGAAGCATTGTGAGCAATATAATTTGCCCATTCCCAGAATATTAGCTTATCTTCTTTAGTAAATTTGCTGATTTCTAACTTCACTGTATCCGTTAATAATACTACACCTATACCAGGTTTCATGTATCCTATTACTTCGTACTGATTGTTGGGGTTTTTTTTTTTTTTTTTTAAATTTTACTTGTACAACCCCTTGCATGGCTGTCACCAACAAAAATAATTTTATGTTTTTTCTGTTTATGTCCTTTTGGTTTTTCATTTATTGACTTTGATACCATGTCTTGGCTTTTATTTCTTTTTTATCCTTTTCTTTGCTAAACTCGTTTGTCAAATCTTTTCCCTTGACAAAGGAAAGAGAATCAATCTGCAAAATGTGGTGGTTTTACAAACTGGCATGATGGACACATTCTAAAAGAATCACTTAAATGGTTGACATTTTACCACAAACAAAATGTAACTTTCGTAAATGTTTCATAGCACCTGATACTTATTATATCATAATTTGCTTTCGTGTTTGGGAAATGTACATCTGAAGGTCCAAATGTAGCACAGACTTCAGGTAACTGAAGTTTTTGGTACTTCAGTGAATATGTTATATCTATCTGGGACCATTTAATTTCTGTCTTATGTGTGGTTACAGGTGCACATTGTGCATGTTGTAGTATTGGTCTATGACACACATTCTTAGATGTACATATCTGTGAATATTTAATGCATGTGCCGAATACAGTTATGGATGTTAAAAATAAGGAAATATTGAACACTTGAAGAGTACTTTAAATTGTACCATCTGTCCTTGACACCACATCTAACTGGCAGCAAGTCCCTGCTGCAACAGTGCTACCAAATTTTTAGATCCTGTTGTTTGGTATATTGCATAAATAGAATATATACAATCAAACCCCAATCTAGCACCTCTCTTTGTTCATTGTAATTTCTGGCAGTATATTGAGGGTGGCAGTAAATAAAAATACTGTACAATTGGGAATTTTTATTCACACACTTTCATGGGTGAGGGTAACACTATATCAGGGGGCACTATATTGGGTTTTGACGGTACTGCAGTCAAAGAAGAACCCCAGCAGAGAATAGGTCTGCCATGTGTTTACAGTAGGAAGTAGTAGTACACTCTTTAAGCTGATGGTTCAAAACATTGCAGAGATATGGTATGGCTATTGGGATGGAATGGTTGGTCATGTCTGAAATATGTTAGAAGTTGTGTGAATATGTTGAAGGAAAATATTCATATCTTTAAAATAACAAGAAATAAAATGCTCATTTGTATATGTTTAACTTAGTGCATTATCCATTAATATTGTTTATAATGGGGTTGTGCATTGATCAAAATTGTTCAGAATTGTTGGTAAATTTCACTGTCTTAATTGCTTGATTTCAGACATTATGCTGTCTGTTAGGTTTTCTTTATTTTGCTTTCAACTCTGGAGCAGTTTGTTTTAAAGTAATTATTTACATCTGAAACTAGTGTCTTGTGGTTACTGAAAATACAAGGCTGCTAAAAGCAATTTGACAGTTTTAATTGTGCAGTAACAACAAACATGGTACACAATATGCAATGTGTTACAGAGAAGAAACATAATGTTCATATTCCTGCTACATGTTTTGGCCTACCTAGGCCATGAAAAGGGAGTAAATGTAAAATATATCATAGAGGTTACTTGAGTTTTACATGTACCTGAAGTCACCTGACTTAATGCAAAGTATGACTGTTCATTACTGTGTGTCCAAAATGTCTAGAAATATTCAATATTCCCAATCACTTAAAGTGTTACTCTGTGCCAAAAGTAGAATTATCTAATAATGTACAAATTTTTCTTGGTAATGAAGCTGAAATTGTTAAGATAACAATACGTAATATATTGAAGTGGTAAAATATGGTTTGTTTGTCCCTAGTAAATTGTCCCATAGTTCACATTCTTATACTGGTCTGGGAAGGGTCACACATTTTAAATGGTCTGTAATCTTTCCTGAGCTGTTGATGCACTGATAAGGTATGCATTGAATATGTATATATACATGCATAAAAATTTGAATCTTTCGAACAAAGGTGACAAATTAAAATTACATTCACGAAGAAATTGAGAGCAGGTTACATTTGAGAAATGTGTATATCAAATTCTGTTTAAAGTTTTTGGACCAAAGACAGTTCATAAATTATTACTGTGCTGTAGCACACATAATCAGTAGTTTAACTAGTGTAAAGTTTAATTTTAATTGTAATAGTTTATTGGCACAACCCCTGATGATTAGCTTTAATTATGTAGTTGCATGTTAATTATATTCTTTAGAGCAGTAATTGTTTATACCAGGTGTGTTGTATGCAGATTTATAA
>Ga0209755_10007667_pt1 | contig 11661 bp, 12 predicted proteins | sample TergutCo191P1_FD_187301 | JGI IMG/M metagenome (GOLD analysis project Ga0209755, IMG submission 187301) | Cornitermes sp. P1 segment gut microbial communities from Petit-Saut dam, French Guiana - Co191P1 (SPAdes) (version 2) | ecosystem: Host-associated > Arthropoda: Insects > Digestive system...
CACCGGAGCAGGCACAAGCTCCCATTGATATAACCCATTTGGGTTCCATCATTTGCTCGTAAATGCGCTTCAATATAGGTGCTTGTTTGAATGTAATTGTGCCTGAAACTGCCAAAACATCAGCTTGTCTTGGCGTGAATCGCACAAATTCCGAACCTAGCCTTGAAAGGTCGTAGCGCGCGGATTCCGTGGACATAAATTCAATGGCGCAACAGGCCGTTCCATAAGGGAATGGCCACAAAGAGTGCAGACGACCCCAGCTAACCAGCTCGTCCAGTTTACCGGCAAAAAATCCCGGATTTGCATTTGGCATAAGTTAAACCTCTGTTGTGAATGTAGAAAAATTCTTATTGTCAGACCCCCGATTTTAGGATTTTCAGGATTTTTCTATATTTGCAGAAAATTTAACAACCGGAGATGCTATGAAAAAGGTTATTTACATTGGACTGGCAGCCTTGATGGTATTCGTAATAGGTGCGTGTGACGGTGAGAAATCCGTTAAAATAGGCGAACAGATTTGGATGGCTAAGAACCTAAACGACCCCTCAAAAGGCGGCAAATGCTACGAAGACAAACCCGAAAACTGCGAGAAATACGGTCGCTTATACACTTGGGATGAAGCGATGAAGGCTTGCCCGGAAAGTTGGCATTTGCCTAACAATGCGGAATGGGAAGCTCTTGTAGCTTTCGCTGGTGGCGAGAATGCCGCTGGCGGAAAGCTTAAGGCTAAGAACGGTTGGGGAGGCAGTGGCGGTTCTGATGAATACGGATTTTCGGCCTTGCCTGGCGGCTTCGGTGCCTCGGATGGCAGTTTCATTAACTTTGGTAGCTACGGTAGCTGGTGGAGTGCTACCGACGAGGACGAGGATGGCATCGTTTACTACTGGGACATAGGTGGCGGCTCTAGCGAAATGAACAGGAACTTCAACAATAAGTCTTACCTGTTTTCCGTTCGCTGCGTGAAGGGCAGTACTAGCACTCCAAATAATGCTGGGAAGGCTGCGGCAATCGGAGGAGTTTATAAGTTTGGAGAAGATGTGGAAAAAGGACCAGTCGGCTCGGTAATGATATATCCGCTGGAAGGCAACGCAGCTCTTTTTTTTCTTGATCTTTCTAGAGGTGCACCGTCATATAATTCAGGGCGCTTGGAAGGGCGAATGACAATTAAAGACAATTTTGGAACATATGAGGAAATTAACGAATATAATAACTGCATTCTTAAATTCAAATTTGCTTCCCAGCAACTTGAAATTACCACGGAAGACAGACATAGCAACTGTGGTTTTGGCGGCAATGTTAATGCAGATAACATATACAAGCTAATTGACAAGTCCATTCCGCAATATTACCTAAGCGTAGAGGATGAAAAAATTTTCTTTAAAGATTTAAAAACAGGAAAACAACAATGAATAAATCAGCCTTGAGCTACTTGGCAATCGCAGCACTCGCCATCACGGCTACTGAAATATGATTACCTCACCCAAACCTCTCCCCGGCCTTTTCCCAATTCGCTAAATTCCACCACGCCTTTATCCAGTCTGCACGAACATTTTTGTATTTCAAATAATACGCATGCTCCCATACATCTATCACAATTATGGGAATTAAATTCAAACTTATGGGGCTAATCTGATCGTGAGTATCAACGATGTCCAGTTCGCCGGATTGTTTTTTTACCAGCCACACCCAGCCGGAACCGAAATGCGCCATAGCCTTTGCCGTGAATGCTTCTGCAAAAGCTTCAAAGCTTCCCCATTTTGCATCTATGGCCTTAGCCAGTTCGCCTGCAGCTTTGCCGGTTCCTTTTGGAGTTAGAGATTCCCAAAACAGACAATGGTTGCTATAACCGCCACCATGATTTCTCAAAGCTGCACGCTGAGGCTCGGGAGCGGAGTCCAGGCTGGTTAAAATTTCCGTTATGGTTTTATTTTGCCAACCTGCAGCTTCAACGGCTTTGTTTAGGTTTGCAGTGTATGCGGCGTGATGCTTTGAGTAGTGAATTTCTACAGTAGTGGCATCGTAGTGTGGTTCAAGCTCGTTGAATCCGTAAGCTAATTTGGGTAATTCAAAAGTCATGAACATAATTTAGAAAAGTTGACAAGTATCCACACCATAGCGGGCAAACCGGGAAAATCCTTTCCCTGAGCACCGCTTTTCAAAACCTTGCACCCGATATTCGCAACCATTTTTTGCAATGCGCCTCCACTGCACCACGGGCTATAATTCGTGGCTAACAGCATAACACCATCGCTTATGCCTTTGCACTTCGCCGCCAGCGGCTCAAAGTCTTTTGCAACGCTGAATGTTTTTTTGCCGTTCTTCGCAAAGCTCGGCGGGTCTATCACTATGGCTCCGAACTTCTTGCCTTTTTTCACCGCCCAGTTCACATATTCCTCAGCACTACCGCAAAAGAATTCTCCCTCCAGATCATTCAACGCAAAATTCTCCTTACCCCTGCTCAAATTCTTTTTGCTTATATCAACGTTCACAACCCTGCTCGCGCCGTTTTTCTTAGCATAAACCCCAAATGAACAAGTGTAGGCGAACAAATTCAGAACTTCCTTGCCCTTGCACATTTCCCCAAACATTTGCCGAGCATCGCGCATATCCAAAAAGAGCCCAGGGTTCAAGGTATCCAGCAAATCAACAGCAAATTTGCAACCGTTCTCTTCAACAATAGTTTTTGAGTTGCTTCCAAACACAGCCTTTATCTGGCTACGGTCTTCAAATCTGTATTTTACTGCAATAAATTCGGGGGAAAAGCGTTTTTTTACAAATTCAACCAGGTTTTGCTCGTATTTAAGCATTTTTTCATTGAAAAACTGAATTTGGTAATGAGCAGCGTATTTATCAATAGTTATGCCATCTAAGCCATCTGCGATTCCGTTGCAAATTCGATAAGCATCAAACATTTTTCTATATTACCTCCAATGGCTAAGGTTAAACTTACAAAAAACGCTTTAAAGGCTGAACGTGATGCTCTAAAAAGATTTCAACGTTACTTGCCTACTCTGCAGTTGAAAAAACAACAGCTTCAAATGGAAATAAGAGGCTTGCAGCAGAGGGTTGAGACCAAAAGACAAGAGGAAGAAGCTCTTTTGGCAGATATGGAAAACTGGATTAAACTGTTTTCCGAGCCCGTTGAATGGGGCAATTACATTAAGGTTAAAGAGATTCGCGTGGGCGAAGGAAATATCGCCGGTGTTGCGATTCCCGTGTTTGATGGCGTTGATTTTGATTGCAACGTTCCGGATTTATTTGATACCCCAGTGTGGGTAGATTCGGGCATTCGTGCTTTGGAGCAGTTGATTTCCATAAGGTTGGAGCGCAGGGTTATAGAAGAACAGTACCGGCTTTTGAGCGAAGAGCTTCGCACCACAAATCAAAGGGTGAACCTGTTTGAGAAGGTAAAAATACCAGAAGCCAAAGAGAATATCCGTGTTGTTCGAATTTTCCTTGGAGACCAGCAGACAGCCGGTGTTGCAAGGTCTAAAATCGCAAAGAACAAGACCGTGGCAAAGAATGCTGCGGAAGTTGCATGATACAAGTTTTACCCGATTCAGTCATAAATCAAATTGCTGCGGGAGAGGTCATTGAAAGACCGTCTTCTGCCGTGAAGGAATTGGTGGAGAACAGCCTTGATGCAGGAGCTACACAAATTAAAATTTCCGTGAAAAAAGGCGGCAAAGATTTAATTCAAATTATAGACAACGGTAGCGGAATAGACCCTGACGACATTGAGAAAAGCGTTTTGCGCCATGCGACCTCCAAGCTCAGAGAGGCTAGTGATTTGTTCAAGTTGAGTACAAATGGGTTTAGGGGCGAAGCTCTTAGCTCAATAGCTTCCATATCAAAGCTGGATATAGAGAGCAACGGAATTAGAGCTGAATTTGAAGGTGGGGTTTTAACATATAAAGGAGACTCTGCAATCACAACCGGCACGACAATTGTCGTTAATGATTTGTTTTTCAATGCTCCTGTTCGCGCAGAATTTTTGAAAAATGATTCGGTTGAAAGTTCAAGAATTTTAGACTGCATAGTTAGGCTTGCAATGGCAAATGAAAATGTTCGCTTTGAATACAGAGCGGATAATCGTATGCTGTTTTGCTCGGAAAAAGGAAGCTTGCAGTCCAGGATTTCCGATTGCTTGGGAGCTTCCGTTGTTCGCAATTTGAAAGAGGTTCAGTGGGAGGAGTTTGGCATAAGGGTTTGGGGTTTTATAAGTTCGTCAGACACAGAAGGCAAAAGAAATATCCCATATATATTTTTGCAAAAACGCCCGATTTACAATGCCTTAATAGCTAAAGCCATCAACCAGGCGTATGCGCCTTACGGCGATTATTCTCCGGTAGCGGTTATTTTCCTTGATATGCCGCTGGAAACTTTTGATGTAAATGTGCATCCAGCAAAAAGAGAAGTTCGTTTTTCAAGAGACAGCGCAGTTTTTTCCGCAGTGAATCACGCTGTGCACAACGCATTGCAAAATGCGATTTCGTATCCTTCTATTTCGATTGTGAACGAGCTTAGGGAGAGGGCACCGAGCTACGTTGCGGATAATAATGAATTGAGAATTGAGAATGAAGAATTGAGAATAAGCAAGAATGAGGAGCTTTTTCCTGATAATAGGATAGTTCAACTCCCAGCTTCAAACTCTCAACTCTCAACTCCCAGCCCGGAATGCATGCAAATAGGTAAATCTTACATTGTTTGCGAGCAGGGGCAGAGTATGTTGATAATTGACCAGCATCGGGCACATAAGCTTATTCTTTTTGAGCGAGCTTTGCAGGCTTTGCAGAGTGGTGAAAATTTGGCTAGCCAGGAGCTTTTGTTCCCTGAAAATGTGGAAATTCCGGCGGTTTTGTCTCCTATTTTAGATGCGCAAAAAGGTGAAATTAAGAAGCTCGGTTTTTATTTAGAGCCTTTTGGCACTAATACCTGGCGGTTGCGAGGGATTCCGGCTCATTTACGGATTGGTGTGGCAGGCAAGGCTCTTATAGGTTTTTTGGAGGATGCCAAGGAAAGCAAGGAAAGCGACCTGTTCAGGAAAAATGCGCTGTGTTTTGCCAATAATTCGGCGATTTCAAGCGGAACGGAGCTTTCTGCGCAAGAGATGAAAGCTATAGTTTCTGATTTACTATCTTTACAAAATCCTTATGAAACACCAAAAGGAGAAGCTATTTTTATGAAAATGTCCATAGAAGATATAAAGAGGAAATTTTAAGTATGGTTTTGGCAATAGTAATTCCTTGTTATAATGAAAAGGATGTTCTGCCAACAACTGCTCATCACTTACTTGGCGTTGTGCAGCGGCTTGCAGAGGGCGGTGCTATTTCCAAAGATTCAAAGATAGTATTTGTTGATGATGGCTCAAAAGATGGCACTTGGGAATTGATAGAAGGCTTGTGCAAGGAGAATCCTCAAAATTTTTCAGGCATAAAACTCTCCAGAAACAGAGGGCATCAAAATGCTCTTTTATGCGGCTTGCTAAGTGTTAAGGAATTTGCGGATGTTAGTATTTCCATAGACGCTGATTTACAAGACGATATTTCTATTATTGACGATATGCTTAATTTACACAATTCCGGTTGCGAGATTGTGTACGGGGTGAGGTCTAAAAGGACAAAGGATTCATTTTTCAAGCGTATAACGGCGCATTGTTTTTACAGATTAATACGTATGCTTGGTGCACATATTATATACAATCATGCGGATTTCAGGCTGATGGGTAAAAATGCTTTGAATGCTTTGGAAGAATACAGAGAGGTGAACTTATTTTTGCGCGGCATAGTTCCCATGCTAGGCTATAAAACAGGAATTGCATATTATGAGCGCAAGGAAAGATTGGCAGGGGAGAGCAAATATCCTTTTGCCAAGATGTTGAAGTTTGCATTGGAAGGTATAACTTCGCTATCCATAAAGCCAATAAGAATGGTCACAATTATGGGCATAGTGATTTTTATAATGAGTTTGTTTATGATTGTATATTCCGTAATTCAGTATTTTATGGGTGAAACAGCTACCGGTTGGTCCAGCATAATTTGCTCTCTTTGGAGCATTGGCGGTTTAATTCTGCTTTCCATAGGCATTGTGGGCGAATACACAGGCAAAATCTACCTGGAAACCAAGCAAAGGCCCAGGTTTATTGTAGAAAAGAAGGTTTGAGGTGGATTTGTTTTAAAAATTAGGATTTTCTTGATTTTTAGTACTATGCTTAACAATCATGTTAATCTTTTAATCAAGTGAATCACGGTTCAGAAGTTTTCCTCTCCACATCATTCAACACTTTCATCTGCCCAGTAGCAAAAATGAAATGCTTCCCTTGACATTTCGTTTGAATCTTTCTATATTACCCCTATGTTTCGTTTTATTCTTATCGCATTTCTTGTATTATTAGGCTGCAATGCCACAGAATATGAGTCCAAAGTAGTTCTGGGTCATGAGTGGAATGCTACGGCGAAAGTCGTGGCAGATACAACCTCTAATTTCAAGGCTAATGATATAATAGTTATTCAAATGGATAACGGCAACAAACCTTTTAAGTCCACTGAAGTTGAACTCAGAATTTATCAGGGCGAAACAGACCGCATTTTGTTCAAACGCTCCCAGCCGGTAAAAAGCACAGATGCCAAAGCCGTAGTAAAAGGACCGGATAACAAACCGCTGATGGCAAGGGAAATACTGCGAACTTCCACCCCAGGCCTTTATCGTGTAGCATTCGCCGTAGGCGATAGCGTTATAGCAGAAAAAAGAATGGAACTTTTAAAATGAAACAGTTATTTATATTTGCATTTATTTTAATTTCCTGTAAAGCAGAAAGAAGCGTGACAATAAATTATGATTTAGATGAACCTGTAAAAGTTGAGGTTACTGCAATAAGCTATTATACAACGCTGGAAGGCGAACATGAGAAAGTAGGTACAGTAGCCAGATTGTATTTTACCAACGAATATAGCCAGAAAGCTGAGACATTTTATTTGAATAGAACTTTTATCGCCGATAGATCCGAAGGTTATTTGAAAAAATCCTATCCCGGAGAGCTAGCTTACAGAACTCCTAAATTAGAGATAATTGCTCAAGGCCAAAAAGTTACGGATATAATAGGCTATGAAGATTTTGATTCCGCAGTGGTGGCAAAAATTACCATACCGGACAGATGGAAAAAACAAATTAGCCAAATGACCAGGCAAATAGACTTAGACCGCATAGAAAGGAGACGCTGGGAAATAACCCGCTTGCTTTCAGGTGAGGTTCCGTTAAACACAAATGTTACGAATATGCTCAAACTGCCGATGATTCCAAATGCGCAAATAGATAGCGTTTTGACAAAAGGCATTCGTGGAATAGACGGAAAAAAATGCATTGAATACATAGTTTATTTGCAGGAAAAAGAACCTTTCCCATATTTTATATGGGAGCAGCACATAAGCACAGTTAACAGCGGCAAACCCTTCAAAAGCTATCACCCCAAGGAAGCCGTATATGAAAACCGCTACGAAGTTGCATTAAACCTGGCAAACGGTATTCCATGCAGGGAATACGAATACAAATACGGTACGCACGGCATGCAAAATCCGGAAACCGGCGATTCGGTAACATTCAAAAGTCAAATTTCCCACGAACGATTTTATAAGCCAGTTGCGCAATAAACATTGTGGGTGAAAATATCACATAATCGCGCTGGACTTTCAAAATCGTATTCGGTAAATTAAGGAAGTCATCATGTTATTCCACTCTTTTCCACATCAAATCTTTTATTTGTAAGATAATTTCTGCTAAAGGATTTGCGTTTAGCAGAAAATCCTTCATTGGAATATTCATAAAATCAACATATTTTAGAATTAAATATAAACTTCTATCTGCATAGTCAACGGATATATCATGATTCTTATTAAAGCAAATGGATTCATAATGAGCTATCCTATTTCTAAGAAGCCTTATTGAATCCAAATCTTGATATATATCTTTTTGATTCATTCCTTTTAGCTTATTTGGAAATATCCGCAACAATGTTTTATTGCCTTTGGCATAGCTATGTTTTGAAAATAAACTGACCCAAAAGCCAAAGCTTAAAGAGGCTACAAGCCTATCTGCACTGTAACGATTAGTTTTTAGCAGTCGCTCTTCTTCCTTTATCGCAGATTTTTTATTGTGTTCAACAAAAAAGTCCGTATTTAACTTTAATGAAATCCAATCATTATTAAAAAAATAATGGCTATAATGCTCGTTTATTGCATTTCTAAGCATTATCTCAAAAAAATTGAGCATTTCGTAAAACTGCTTTGAAAGTTCTATATTAAGCTTATATAAAACCAATGCCTTTTCCTTATCGCCGTTTAAAGCGTTTTTATACTTGTTTAAGCGTGGTTTTGACAGAATTTTTTCAAAAAAATCATATTTCATAAGATTTTACTTGCTTTTTCCAAAAAAAATTGCTATATTTACAATAGTACACCCCTTGGTCCCTGTCTTTGGCATACCAAGGGGTTTTAATTTTAACTTGCAATCTGGCAATCATTCGGTCTCCGAAATAAAAAATTTCCTTAATTATAGAAAGGTTTTAAATCTTTGTCAAGGGTAACTATTCATTTTGCAAACAAGTGTTTACATCTTTTGCAAAAAAAATCAAGAAAATCGGTAAATCGGGGGTATCGGGGTTCTGACAATATGCAGAAATTTGTAAATGGAACAGAGATGAACTTAAAGCCTACAGGTCCAGGTCAATAGATTGCGCTGAGTTTGAGCCCTGAAAGCATTGATCCTGTCTGCATTTGGTTTTCTGTGCGGATATGTGTAGTTGCTCAGAATTACAAGGCATAATTTATCTTTTGGTTTGCAAATAAAACTCGTTCCGGTGAAACCTGTTTTCCCAAAAATCGCTTCGCCCTCTTTTATCTCGCCCATAAACTTAGGATTGTTCAATTCAAAACCCAGTGCGGTGCATTCACCCGGCAAATAACTCAGAGCATTTGTTGTCAATTTTTCCAGCAAAACATCAGATTCCAAAATATGCTCCAAAAAATTCAGAATATCAGGAGCAGTGCTGAACACGCCCGCAGAACCGACAACTCCCAGCTTCCACGCGCTTTCATCGTGCGTTTCTCCTCGCAGCTCACGGCCTCGCCAAGGGCAAATCTCCGTGGGAATTATGCGGTTTGCAGAGGTCCATTCAAGGGGATTCCAACCTGTGCTGTGCATTTTGAGCGGTTCAAATACTTTTTCTTTAGCCAGTTTGTCTAAAGGCTTTTTGCAAACAGTTTCCAACACTTTTCCCAGCAAAATGCTGTTCGCATTTCCGTAACAAAATAATTGCCCGGGCGGTATTTCAAATTTATGCGTGTATATGCGTTGCCGAATTTCATCAGGAGGCAAATCTTTTAAACTGCTCATAGGAAAACGGTAATCCAAAGAGTGCGTTAAAAGGTGGAAAATGTTTCCTTCGTTTTTGAAGTCGGGGAGTATGTCTGCAATCGGTGTATTAATATCCAGGTTTTCTGTTAGCGCAAGATAACCTGTGGGCATGGATTTTGTTATGGAAGCACAGTCAAATATGCTGTCTTCTTCGCAATTGTAGGTAAAGAATTTTCGTTTGCCGTTTTTTGATATGCCTATGCAGCAGGCGGTGAAAAGATCGCCGATGTCATCGCAAATTTGCCCAAAGTTGTTTCGCATTCTGCCCTCACATAAAGGCTGTTGTTTAAGGAAATTTCAAAATCAAAAGATAAAGAATCGTCTATTTTCATTTCTTCAATTTTTTCAGAACCATTTTCGCCTCTGAAAATTTTTATGCTCAAAAACTTGCCGTAATCTTCTGTGCTTTTTGCATGCAGAGTTAAATTTTCAAACCATAAAGCCGGGCCGTCTGTTATGTAAAGATTGGTTGGCAGTTCGCTTAATGGTTTGGGAGTCACAGTTCTAACTTGCCCAAACACGTGCTCTTGATTGCACTTTAAACTCCATAGAGGTTTCTTAACGGCTGTGTAGCTGTTTAAATCTCCGTGCGCATCGTTGCCGCCGAGCGGCAATAGCTTGTGCCCGGCAAGCAAGCATTTAATCCAAAGCTTACGCCCTTCGTAAAAATCCTGTCCTCTAAATCCATTCCAAAACTCAACACCGCTTATTTTATTTTCAGTTAAATCCTTGAAATCCCAATGCCCCCTTTTTAAGATAAGTTTCTCGGCAAAAAGCATCTGTAACTTCGGATGTGCTGCAAAACAAAAAACTTTGGATTTATCTATTGCTTCCCGAATTGTCAAATCAGGATTCGTATTCCACCATCTGCGGCCACCATCGCCGTGTCCTTCAACATAATTTTCGTTGCCAAATGCCAATAAATGCACATTTTTATTTTTTGAATTTCCGCATGAAATTTCTTCACCGGCAATCAATCCGTTTAATCCCGCAATTTCGTTTCGCATTTTTTGGAATTTCTTTTCGCCGATTAAATCGTATGAATGGTCTGTTATGCACACGAAATCTAATCCTATGGCTTTTGCTGCTTTTTGCAGAACTGCGGGGGAGGCTCCGAATTCCACGGAATCCAGGGTGTAGCTTGAATGGCAGTGGGTGTCTCCGGCTAGCCAGTCGGTTGGCTTTGGAGGTTGTTCTTTCAGGAAATTTATGATTAGCGGTTTTGGCGGCAAAAATGGGTAGTTCCATCTCTGGCGTATTTTTTTGCCATATTTCACAAAGATTTTCAGCATCCATAAGCCTGTGCTTTGCGGTTTTTCAAAGTTCAGTTCTTCAAAGTGAAATGGTTTGTCGAATTGTTTTTGAATTGGTAATTTAAAAGGTATGGTTTGCCCCTGCGTATTTTGCCATTCGCCGTAAACTTCATCTATGTAAACCGGAAATTTGCTCGCTTTTCTTATTATCAGCCAAACAGGGCAGGGCAGTCCGGGGCAAATTTGAAATGGCGCATCTATTAATATAGTAGCTTCTTTGCGATAAAGCCTTGAAACAGGAAGCTTAAAATGAGTTTCAGCGTAGTGGAGCATTGGTTTTGTAATATAGAAAACTGTCCAAGTAAATTCTTGTATTATATATTTTTTGTATATTTTGGAGTGTGACTCCAAATCATACAAAAATGCAGGGAGATTGGTATGGCAAATTTAACAAGAACTTTGGAACCTGAGCTGGTCAAAGCGTCTGAGACTTTTCGGGTTCTTTTGGTAAATGGGCAAAGGCAGGTAGGCAAATCTACAATACTTCAGAATTTGGCTAAAGGGACAAAAAGGGCTTATGTATCATTGGATGATACCAGGCTTCGCAAGCTTGCACAGGAAGATCCGCATTTATTTTTGCAGCAGATGCCGCCGCCGATAATTATTGACGAGGTGCAATATGCGCCGGAGCTTTTTCCGTGCATAAAAATTTATGTGGATGAGCATCAAAATGAAAAAGGAGCGTTTTGGCTTACGGGTTCGCAAAAATACAGGCTTATGGAAAATGTGCAGGAATCTCTTGCCGGGCGCATAGCAATTTTTGACTTAATGGGTTTGTCTTATCGTGAAAAAAACAAGAGCCCTTTTTCCGGTAAACCGTTTCTTCCGTCTATGGATAAGCAAAAAAATGTGAAAAAATTAACCATTCAAGATGTTTATAAGCTTATTTGGGAAGGTTCACTGCCGGAGCCTGTTGTAAACAAAAAAATAGATCGCAATA
>Ga0209755_10007668_pt1 | contig 11660 bp, 13 predicted proteins | sample TergutCo191P1_FD_187301 | JGI IMG/M metagenome (GOLD analysis project Ga0209755, IMG submission 187301) | Cornitermes sp. P1 segment gut microbial communities from Petit-Saut dam, French Guiana - Co191P1 (SPAdes) (version 2) | ecosystem: Host-associated > Arthropoda: Insects > Digestive system...
TGGCTAAATCAATTATAAAAAAGTTGTCATAGCAAGCACCCCCAACGAAAGAACAACTCCCTCCGCGGCAGTTGTCCCAAATCCTACCCTTACAGGCAACTGTTCTTGGACAGCGAATGGCAGCGCGGTCACCGGTTCTCCGGCTACAACAACCATAGCGAAAGGAGCAATCCCAGGCGGAGTAACTCTGAGCGACAGCTACGGGCGCTGCAGGATAGGAACAAATGGCGCAGCAATTACCAACAATACATATACGCTACCTCTAAACGCATATAGTGGCAACGGATTAGCCGCATGGCCTGTGGGTGGTGAGGGATTGAGTGAAATGCTATATGATGCTATCAAGACAAATATTACTTGCAATGGCATACCGGCACTTGCCCAGCGCAATTGTCCGACATTGAATGTAATCAAATCTTTGAGCGCATGCGATGGAGAAACGCAGCTAAGCACTTTGTGCCCGAATACTGAGTGGAAGGATATAAAGTGGAATGTGAGACCCAGTACGCCGTTGAACACAACTACTCTTCCGAGTTGCTATTGGGTGGAAAATCTCACAGGGAATTGGGGTCCTGGAGCACCTCACCGTGTAAACGGAACTGTATTTGGTGCCGGCAATGGCGATGATCGTGGCACGGCGGCGGCAAATAAGATAGATGGTGGCGTTTACATATACATAAACACGCCGGTTACCAACAATTATATGCATAACGCAAACAATGTGACTCCGGGTAGCCAACCTCCATTCTGTCAGGATAGAGTGCATAAGCTGAGTTGTAGCGTACCTAGCCAAGCAATTGCCGGGTCTCCTATCACTCCGAAGGTTGAATGTCGTAGCGGAGATGCTCCGATTAATCCATCTTGGAGCAATGCGCCTTCCAGTTGGACAAATCCTACTGCTGGTACTTATAACAATATAAGCGTTGCGGCGACTTGCGCTGGTGTATCACTTAATGCTAATTGCGGCAATTTGAAGGTTGTAAGCCAGAGTTCGGTTATTAATGTAAATATCAATTATCAGTCGAATACTGCTTTAACCGCAGGGAATATTTACAATGCTACTTTTGCAGATCGAGGTGGCAAATTACTGTGTCCTAATGCTCCACTCAACACAATTATTGGAACAATTGACGGGGTGGAATTTTATACCACAGATGGAAGCAATTATGTTATGCGAACTGCAAGTGGCGATATAAATAGTCCTAGAGGAACCAAAACCATGTCTATTAATGTGCCCGTAAATTGCAGGCTTGATTGGTAATCAATGTATAGTAAAAACACCCCCTCATGCAAGTGAGGGGGATTTTTTTATAAGTAAAGCTATCTGCTTTTTAGGATTTCTTTTATTTGCTTATGGTCATAGCCTTGTGCCATAAGATTGAGGATTTCATTTCGACCTCTAGCCTCACCAATAGCAACGCCTTTCGCCATGCCTTTCGTCAAACCTTTTTCCATGCCTTTCGCCATGCCTTTTTCCATGCCTTTTTCCATGCCTTTTGCCAAACCAGTTTCCCAGCCTTCTTCCTCGGCGCATTTGATTCTGGCATATTCATCCCAACTTCTCATAAGGCTACTCCTGTATTCAGCATGCTCCATAAAGGTAAAATTAGCAATTTTTGCAGACTGAAATATTTTGTCAAACAACTGCCCGCAAAGCTCCTCTGGCTGCTCATCAAATTCATGGGCATGCTTGATGGCAAAAAGCAGCTTGTCCTTCAAGGTATCACACTCTGTGAGAGTTTTATTGAACTTCGACAGGCGTACAAACACCAGATTTGAAAAATCAAACCTGAGCTCAGGCATTGTCTTGTCAACGTAAGATAGCGGATGAATAATATCATCGCTATCCTTCCATACAGGCAGATCAAAATGCAAGAAATTCAATGAATAAACATTCGGGAAGTTAAAATCCCATTGCTTATCCTTGTCCTTGGGAGCACTTGACACTATCGTTGAGCTTGAATAGAAAGCTGCCCTTTTGACAAAGTGCTTCTGCTTGCCTATCTGCATCTCAACTATGAACTCGTTGCCATTTGAGTCCTTGCAGCGGATGTCAAGTTCGGCTTTCCGATTCCGCTTTGTTTGGCCTATGATGTAGGGATTCAGTATGCGCACTTTTGTTATGGGGTATGTCAGTTCGCTTTCTAGGCATACGTTGAGCATTGCGATTAGTGGTTCTTCTTCGCCTTCGCTTCCGAATGTCTTTTTGAAAGGCATGTCAAATGCCAGGTTTGCAAACTGTTTTTTGCCTTCCAGCCTTTGAAGCTCTTTGAGCTTCTTTTTCAACTTTTTTGAAATCATAATATGGTACTCCAGTTCTTTCTCTAATACTTAGACGGAGTTCAGAGGAAAAAAAATCAAAAAAATGCACAAAAAAATGAAAATGTTAATTTTGCATGATATTTTGGGGTATGGAAGGGATAACTGCCGGATCGGCAATTATTACTGTCTCAATTTTTTCTCTTATATTTATTCACCGAATATACAAAATTTTTCGGCAATAGAGCTTCGGGGGGAGGGTGAGTTGTCCGAAAAAATCGGACAACTGAAATTAAAAGCGGCTGATGGAAAAATGTATCTTACTGACGTTGCCGACACAGAACAGATATTACGCCTTATTCAATCAATTCCAAGTAAAAAAACAGAACCATTTAAAATGTAGCTTCAAAACCATTCCCTAACAATCCAAACGCTCAACCTCGGCTCCCGAAAGACCGGTAACTCTTGAAATTACATCAAAGCCCATACCTTCCGCTTTCATCTGCCGTGCAGCACGCAAAATGCCCTTGGCTTCACCAATAGCAACGCCTTTGGCTTCAGCTTCCTCTGCCCTGACCTCAAGAGCCTCTTCCATATCCCAGTCGCCATAAAGCATATTGTAAACCTCCTGCGAGTGCTGCTCCAAAAAATCCTTCAACACATTCTGGCGTATGCAATCAGCCATGGCCAACTGGATAGCCTTACCCAAACCCATAGACTTAACATACTCCTTCACCAAATATACAAAAGTCGAATACTCTTTCAAAACAGCACATCGATTGACAAGCTCCTCATTATGGCCCTTGTTGATGTTGTAAACCTTAACAGTAAGCTCAAGATTGGGTACCTCGCCTTCATCCAAATCCTTGAACATATCAGACAATCTAAGCTCCTGCTGCTCGGGCATATCCTCATTGCCATTGTACAGAACTATGAACTCAGGCTTGGGAATGGAAACCATTTCCTTGCGGTAGCGTTCCTTCCGGTCAACTATTATTTCATAGACATCCGATATGTACATCAGGAATCTCAGGGCCATGTTGTTGTTAATCGTAGATTGGTGCTCCATCAAGACCAGTATTTTGTCGTCCAAAACGAATGAAATGTCGTTTTGCTGCCCTTTGACCAGCACATTGTTCAAAGTGGTTATTTTTATGTCCGTGTCCGGTCCGTAGTTTGTGTTTTCCACGGCATTGAACAGAGACAGCGAGTTCTCCTTTATGCTGAATAGCATGGAGAAAACGCTGTTCTTGTACTCACGGCTTGCGTCGTCTAAGTTTTTAGACATTTTGAACCTCCTATTTTTGTTCTAATACTTAGACGCATTTTAAAAGATTTTTTTTGAAAAAAATGCATAAAAAAATGAAATATCGGAAAAAATGTCAATTTTATCCGATTTCGGACATAATATGCTTATAAAAAACACCCCCTCACTTGCATGAGGGGGAGGTTTTTTAGTTTTTTACTATACTAATACTGGAAACCGCATTGTATGTCGCCGGAAGCACCGCCTTTATCTGTGTAAATCACAAAGTTTTTGCCTATAGCAGATGAAGTGGTCGCTAAATTATTTCCAGAGCCAGCATGAGCACCAACTGTTATATCCGTTGTATTATCAAACTTCCCAATGGTATATGTGCTACCTGTGCTAGCAGTTTGCTTGCATCTGAAATTGCCATTGCAATGCTCACCTGTCATTGAATTTATACGATAATAACCAGGAGCCACAGTTTGCGCATTGCAGTTAGTGAAGTTTAATTGTGTAGGTGTTGAGGAAAATACATTTATCTCTCCATCGTTGCAAGTTGCCTGCCTGCCAGTTTTAGTACCGCAATTTGCAGTTACAGTAAAGCCTTTGTATTTGCCTGCTACCGGATTGTTCCAATTCGGAGCATTTGTAGTTCCCCAAGTAGGAGTGCCTACCGTACTTCCATCGTTGCAAGTTAAAGCTGGGCGAGCAGTAATTGCAACTCCAGCAACTCCGCTTATTGCATTCAAACTACCGCAAATTAGCTGAATATCCCCGCTAACGCATGGGGGCAAAGTTGTGCCTGCTGTAACGCTAGAGCCATGCCAATTTGTGTTGGACAATGCATGGATATAATAACCACCATCAGCTGTGGCTCCAAGATCACTTTTAGCTTTATAACCTGAGTAAGTGGTTCCATTCACTTTATAGTTACCTCCGGAATTTATATTGGTTATGTCTTGAACATAATAACAGCCCGGAGTGGAGCCTGTAGTAGGATCGACATTCCACTTCACGTCATCCCAGTCAATTCCCGGGCAGTAGGTGGAGAGATTCGCCTCGCCTTTGCAACTGGTTGGGCCATTTACTATCAATGGATTCGGAGTGCAAGTCTTTTGGGCCGAAGCCGCTATGCAAGAAGCCGGCAAATTCGTTTTGACAGTGTATGAGCCCTCGCCTGGAAGGCCGCTCGCAGGCCACTCCGCAAGAGTTTTTGAGCCGGTTGCGGTGTAAGCTCTCGGCGGCAATGCGCCATTAGTGAAAGTTCCGCAACGACCATAGCTATTGTTCAATGTCACGCCTGTCGGCAGCGACACAAACCCGGAAGAAACCGGGCTCTTCGCAAACGTGCAGTTCCCACTCAAGCTCGGATCTGGGACAACTGCCGCGGAGGGAGTTGTTCTTTCGTTGGGGGTGCTTGCTATGACAACTTTTTTATAATTGATTTAGCCAGCAATTCATTAATTTCTCTATGCCTAGGAACTGGTTGAGCTACCCCTGTCATTGTATTTCTATACCAATCATGGCTTCCACCATGTCTAACCAAAATAGCCCCTGCTTCGGTAATTTGTTTAATCAATTCTTGTCGTTTCATGCTGTTTCGTATTCCAATACTCCAACTCGCCTAATTCCTTGCAACTCACCGCTGGAGATGTCTTCGTACAAACTTTTAAGCATAATTTCAAGTTCTGGTAAACTTTTCCCCTGAGTCTCATATTCAGGGTATTCATTCAAATGCCCAATATAAAAACCATCGTTTTCCCAATATGTGTATGATAACCGCATGAATAATAATATAGAAAAATCTGCTACAACTGTCACGCTAGATTTTTTAATAAAAAAACTCCCCTCGCTTTCGCAAAGGGGAGTTTTTTATTAAACGCTAAACTCTATTTCTGCGCTTCGCAGTTGGGATGCAACAGCGGAGCGAATGAATTAGTAATTTCAAAGTCCCCCTTATAATTATCTGGTGTATAAATATAATATCCACCATCTAGCTTTTCTACTCCAGCCGCAGCTATCGCTGCCGCGCATGTAGGCTGGCTCCAACCGGTATTTCCGCATTTTCCATCATTTGTTAGCTTTGTCCCGTTAACAGTAGGATTGCCACTAACATTTCCCAATCTAGTAATCGTAGTTGCAAAATAACAGCGATCGCTATTGTTAAGGGTTCCATTCTCATTACCCGTTTTTATCTGCGTAAGAGTTGCTCCACCGCATAGAGTGGACACATACTCGCACATAGCATTCGGATCCTTAACCGTTATATTCGGGCAGGATATTGTGGCTAATGCTTTGCCTGTACAGGTTGCGGTTATAGCTATGCTGCTCATTGATTGCGTGGAGGTGCCATTCCATGCATCAACTACCAAGCCTGCCGATACAGCGGTTTTCTTGGTTCCGTTTACCGTAAAATACGGACCATCGCAAGTGCGGCCATATACATCGGTTATAGTCGGAGCCGCTGTAACCTTTGCGTTTACACTACCGCCAAAAGTGTTGTTCTTTGTGTCCCATGCGCAAGAACCATTCAATCTCGGGTCAGGAGCTACTGCCGCGGAGGCAGTTATCCCGGATGGATTTACTTAGGGATTCCAATAGATAAATTCTCGCAGCCGCCTTCCGTAACGAGCAAATCATCCTCCAAACGAATGCCGATATGCTCGCTGTAAAGAATGCCGCCTATCTTCAACTCAAAATGCCCGTAAAGACCCGGCTCATTTGAAATTAACATACCCGGCCTCAAAGGCATTTTCAAATAATCCCTGTTTTGCGCGCCCTCATGCACAATATCGCCGATTAAATGGCTAATGCCATGCGGCTTCCCAATATAACAGCGCTTCATTTTTCCGCCTGCATTCGTAAAACGCTCCTTTAAAATATTCTCCAAAAAACGCCAAGCCTCTTTACCCAGCTCCTTCAAAATCAAACCTGGCCTAATATTTTTCTCGTGAAATTTTTGCGTATCCAAAACTATATTGTAAAGCAATTTTTGCAAAGGGTTAAACTTTCCGCTCACCGGAACGGTACGGGAAATATCGCAGCAAACAGAATTATAGCGACAACCGAAATCCAAAAGAATTAAATTTCCATTTTCAATAAAACAGTCTTTTTTTGCATAGTGAAGAGTGCATGCGTTCTTACCGGCAGCCACAATGCTTGGGAATGCAAGCTCCGTGCCTACATGGCGCAACATAAAACATTCAAGGTCGGCAGACAAAACTCGCTCATTTTCGTAATCAGAAATGCGCGGCAGAATTTTTAAAAAAGCTTCTTTCGCAATTCCCTGCGCTTTTTTGGCAAGAGCTATCCTCTCCGGTTCCAAAACAACCCTCTGCTCAAGGTGAATTTTTGAAACATCCTTAATTTTTAGCTTATAGAGCTGCAACTTGCGGCGTATAATTTCGTTTGAAAAAACATGCTTCTTTTTTAAGCTCGCAAGCCTGTTTTTAAACCATGAATTAAAGGTTTTTACCGAAAAAATGTTCTCAAAACCGGTGATTTTCTCCATGTGCGGATCCGGCAGTCCAAGCTGTATCCCATTCCAAAACTCTTTTTTTGCGTCTTTCTCCGGCAAAAACAAAGTCTCTTTCCGGGTTAAAGGGTCCAGCACCAAAATAATGCCATACTGATTTATGCCAGTCAAATATAAAAATTCCGGGTTGCCGGAGGCGTAAACACACAGAGAATTCAGATTTTTTAAGTGCTCTTGCCTGCGTTTGGCATAAAATAATGGAGCGTCACAGCCTAAACCTTCGGAAAAAAACACTTGGGAATAGGCTTTAAAGACATCTTTCATAGCGAAAAAGTAGAAAAAATCTCTAAGTTTTTCTATATTACTGCTAAAATGAATAAGATCCTACTCTCATTGATAATTTTAGCATTTGCCGGTACGGCGGCAAGCGCAGATGGGGTTATATCTTTTAGCACGATTTTCTTGGATTCCACGGGAAAATTGTCTTTTGTCTATCCCACGTCTTTGCCAAGCCACCATGCTTTGCAGGAATTGCAGAAAAATTTTGTCAGGCAAAAATTCGGTGAAAAATTTATAGGCCAAGAACCGGCTGCCGCCCTAAGCTCCTATAAAAACCAAAATGGGAATGAACTGGAATATTTATCTGATTCGGTTTATTTTCCTTTGCCGGGAATAGTGCAGTATATAACTTCTTATTATGTGCATGACATGTGGGGTTCCGATATAGGCATTTACAAAGTTTCAGACGGTAAAAAAATAGATATTGCAAGCATTTTCAACAAGAATTGGGAAAAAGATGTTGTCAAGCTTATAGTCAGGGAATTCCTGCACTCGCAAAACCTGTATTCACTGGAAAATTACAATTATACTCAAAATGAAAAAGATTTCACTCCGAAAGACGTGAAAATCAGCGAATATGGCGGTTTGGAGTTTGTTTATCCTATATCTAAAATAGCCCCCGGCGCAGCAGGTGAACAGATTATATTTCTGTCATGGGGAACTTTGAAGCCATATTTAAACCCACAATCTGTTATTTATTCCAGAATAAGATTTTAATTCTATGCAAGAAAAAGTACAGAAATTCCTGGAACGTTACGAAGAACTTGAGCAGGAGCTTTCACGGCCTGAAATAGCCGCAGACCCAGAGAAATTCTCCAAATTGCACAAAAGCTTTAAGGCTTTGGAAAAAACTTATGCCGCCGGATCCGAGTATATGCGAATTTGCAGCGATTTAAGAGAATGGAAAGAAGCTCTTATAGGAAACGATGCCGAACTGGCTATGGCGGCTAAAGCGGAAATAGGAATTTTGGAAAAACAGATTGACGGCATGGAAAGCTCTCTGCAAATTCTTATGGTTCCGCCAGACCCCTTTGACAACCGCAATGCTGTTTTTGAAATAAGAGCCGGAACAGGAGGCGATGAATCATCGCTTTTCGCAGGAGATTTGTTCAGAATGTACAGGGCGTATTTGGAAAACAAAGGCTTTAAAATTGAGGTTACAGACATAAGCGAGGGAACGGTTGGAGGCTTCAAGGAAATTTGCCTTTTTGTTCGCGGAGAGGGAGCATACGGGGTTTTGAAGTTTGAAAGCGGCGCGCACAGGGTTCAGCGAGTGCCGGAAACCGAGTCTCAAGGGCGTGTGCACACATCTGCGGCAACGGTTGCCGTTATGCCGGAAGCAGAAGAAGTCGATGTTGAAATTCGCAATGAAGATTTAAAAGTAGATGTGTATAGAGCTAGCGGCGCAGGTGGGCAGTATATAAATAAAACGGATTCGGCGGTGCGCATAACGCATGTTCCAAGCGGCGTTGTGGTAGCTTGCCAAACAGAGCGCAGCCAAATTCAGAACCGCTCAAAAGCCATGGAGCTCTTGCGCTCCCGCTTGTTTGACCATGCGATTTCCGAAAAGCAAAAAAAAGAAGCTGCGGAAAGAAAGAGCCTCGTTGGCACAGGCGACCGCAGCGATAAAATTCGCACTTACAACTTTCCGCAGAACAGAGTTACAGATCATCGCATAAACTTAACGCTTTACAATCTGGAAAAAATAATTCAGGGCGATTTACAGGAGATCATAGATGCTTTGCATTTAGCTGATGCGCAGAGCAAATTGGGGAGCGAATGAATCCCGAAGAAATATCTCGCTATAGCCGTCAACTGCTGCTGCCCGAGATTGGTGTTCACGGGCAGGAAAAATTGAAAAACGCAAAAGTTCTGCTTGTTGGAGCCGGAGGGTTAGGCTCTCCTGTTGCCATGTATCTGGCTGCGGCAGGGGTTGGAACCTTATGCATAGCGGATTTTGACCAGGTGGATTTATCTAATCTGCAAAGGCAGATAGCGTATAAAACCAAAGACATAGGCGCGCAGAAAATTGAAGTTATAAGCGAGCTTTTAAAAGAGATGAATCCGCTTGTAAGCATAATAACCTATAATGTTGCGCTAACCGCAAAAAATGCTTTGGATATTGCAAAAGACTATCAAATAGCTATTGATTGCTCAGACAATTTTCAAACACGTTATTTATTGAGCGATTCCTGCGTTCTTTCAGAGAAGCCTTACGTTCACGGTTCGGTATCTGGGTTAAAGGGGCAGACAAGTTTTTTTTATGCTAAACAGGGGCCCTGCTATCGTTGTTTGTATCCGGAACCACCGCCGCCTGATTTAAAGCCGAACTGCCTCACCAATGGGGTGCTTGGAGTTTTGCCCGGAATTATCGGCAGCATTATGGCAAATGAGGTTTTGAAATGGATTGTCATGGGAGAGTATAATGGCAATTTATTGTTGTTCAACGCTTGGGGAACGCGCTTCAATGAAGTCAAAATAGAAAAGGACGAAAATTGCCCTATTTGCGGGAAAAATCCGAGTATCAAGGCTCTAATTGATTATGGAGATATGGAAAGCGCTTGCGGTTCTATAGCAAACCGTTTTTCTTAAGAACCACGTCCAGCATGCTTATGCAATCCGAATAAGCCTTAGCTTCCCATTGAAGCTCCAAATCTTGCGCATTGTTGAGTTTAAAGTCAAATTGAACTCTCAGCTCTTTAATATCTGTTTCTAGCATATAAATTCTCCTAATTATAATGTAGAAAAAATTTTCTATATTGCCTTCCATGAAAAGGCTTATACTTCTATTGTCATTAGTCATGCTTCTTTCAAGCGTTGCGTTTGCGCAATCTGCAAAGAAAAGAGCTACAACGCAAAAGGCAACAACTGCAAAGCAAGGGACGGCCGTGGAGAAGCCGGCTTTAAAAGCGGCTACGGGCATTGCTCCGAAGCTTGAAACCAAAGACCCTTCTTTTATAGGGTTTACCGGTAGTTTTGTGAAATTCGGGCGAGTTACGGGTGAGGAACGCCCTTTTACCTTTGCTGTTGAATACAGCCCTTGGTTTTTTGAGGTTAAAGGAACTGCGAATGCCGGTTATAATACACCGGATTTGGATGATGATGCGATTGTGGTTCTGGCGTATTACAACGCGCAGGGAAAAGCGGCGGATGGCACAAACTATCAGGCCGGGCTTTTTGACCTTATGATATACTTTGACGGCGAACCTATTAAAATTTCAAATTTGAGTTTCACTTTGACTGGTAAGGCTGCCGCAGGCGCAGCTGTTCTTGCGCAGGCAAAAACATGGAATCTTGAGCAGGGCAGGGTGTTCAGAACTAAAAGATATGATGACCCCATATTCAGGTCCAGAGCCACTGCGCTTGACAAAATCGATATTGAAAGGGAATTGGCTGCCGCAAAAAAGAGAACGGCAGATTCCATAGCCAGAGAGGAAAAACGTGTTTCAGATTCCATAGCAAGGGTAGAGAAAAGGAGAAGGGATTCAATAGCCAGAGAAAGGCAGAGAGTTATTGATTCTATAGCCGAATATGAAGCCTTAAGAGAACAGGCCAGAAGAAAAGCCGCAGCTCAGAAGAAGAGAAGAGCCGTTGAAGAGTACGATTATGATGATGACGAAGAAGATTATGAGCCGCCCCCGAAAAAGAGGAGTTCAAAGAAAGCAGCTTCTGCAAAGAAACGCAGGGTTGTGGAAGAATACGATGATGACGAAGAAGATTATGAACCGCCTCCTCCGAGAAGGAAGACTGCAAAGAATAGAAGATGATTATTTAAAGAACAGCTTCTTTGCTGCGGCAAACATCTCGTCTTTTTCTTCCGGATTTCTGCACTCGGCGTAAATGCGAACTTTGGGTTCTGTTCCGCTGGGGCGCACAAGCATCCATGAATCATCGTCAAAGATTATTTTAACGCCGTCAACCGTCAGCAATTCACGCACAACCTTATTCTTTTTGCCTATGGCTATTTTTGAACCTGGTTGCGCAGATTTAGCTATTTCCGCGACACGTGCCAAAAGCGGTTCGCCTATCAGGGATTTATCCACTTCAAAACCGGAACGCTCCGGGTAGAGACGGCCGTATTCCGCATATAAAAGATCCAGATATTCACCAAGATTTTTGCCTGTTACCGCCATGATTTCCAAAGCCATCAAAAGCCCGAACATCGCATCTTTTTCCAAAGTGTTGTTTAAACCCGTGATGCCGTCTGATTCTTCAAAGGCTATGAGTGCTTTTGGATTAGCGTTTCTTTTTAGCCAGGGACGAAAGTTTTTAAAGCCAACCGGAGTTTCCATAACAGAAACGCCAAGCTTTGCGGCGATTATGTTCGCAAAGTTTGAA
>Ga0209755_10007669_pt1 | contig 11659 bp, 6 predicted proteins | sample TergutCo191P1_FD_187301 | JGI IMG/M metagenome (GOLD analysis project Ga0209755, IMG submission 187301) | Cornitermes sp. P1 segment gut microbial communities from Petit-Saut dam, French Guiana - Co191P1 (SPAdes) (version 2) | ecosystem: Host-associated > Arthropoda: Insects > Digestive system >...
CCTAACGCTTTTATTATATCGAGAGCCGCAGTACGCAGCATTTGGTATTCTTTATCTGCAAGCGTAACGCAGGGAGCGATAACTATGCTGTCGCCTGTGTGTATTCCTACAGGATCGAAATTTTCCATGGAACAGACAGTGATTACATTCCCTGCACTGTCGCGCATAACTTCAAATTCAATTTCCTTCCAGCCTGCGATAGATTTTTCTACAAGTATTTGATTGATCGGTGAAAGAGCCAGTCCGTTAGACGCAATCTCGCGCAATTTTTCTTCGTCCGCCGCGCTGCCTCCGCCTGAACCTCCCAGTGTAAAAGCTGGGCGAACAATCACAGGATAGCCGATTTCTCCTGCAAACTTTAACGCTGTTTCAATATCTGTTGCAATTACAGAAGGAACACATGGCTGCCCTATGCTTTCCATTGTTTCTTTAAAGATTTTTCTGTCTTCCGCTTTATCTATAGTTTGCGGTGAAGAACCTAAAAGCCGTACATTGTATTTTTCAAGAAAGCCGTCACGGGCTAATTGCATACAAAGCGTCAGCCCTGTCTGCCCTCCAAGACCTGATAAAATACTGTCAGGGCGTTCTTTTTCTATTATGCGTTTAACAGTTGTCAATGTTAACGGTTCAATGTAAATAATATCCGCTATGTTGTTATCTGTCATTATAGTTGCAGGGTTTGAGTTGACAAGCACGATTTTAATTCCGTCTTCACGAAGCACGCGGCAGGCTTGAGTTCCTGCATAATCAAACTCTGCGGCCTGCCCTATTACAATGGGGCCTGAACCTATTACTAAAACTTTTTTAATATCTTTATTCAACGGCATATGCAGACCTCCTTTCATCACAAACAGGGTTTGCATACGCATCGCATCTTTCCATGAATTTATCAAATAAAAAACCAGTGTCTAAAGGCCCGCCGCGCGCTTCGGGATGAAATTGAACCGAAAAAGAAACGCCGTAATCAAGACCTTCGCAGCTGCCGTCATTTACATTAATAAAATAACTGTTATCTGCAACAACTTCATAACCGTGGTTTTGACTTGTGATATACACCTTGCCTGTTTGCATATCCTTTACAGGCTGGTTCGCTCCCCGATGACCGAATTTTAATTTTCTTGTTGAATATCCGTTTGCAAGAGCAAGAAGCTGATGGCCCATACATATACCGAAAATAGGGATACCGCTTTTTACAAGAGCTTCAAGCGTTTCAACAATCCCCTTGTTAGCATTATCTGCAGGATCGCCTGGACCGTTACTCAACATTATTCCGTTCGGTTTTAAATTAATTATATCTTCTGCAGGGGTATCATGCGGAAAAGTCCACACTTCGCAGCCTCTTGCTAAAAGCGCATTTGAAATCCCTCTCTTTGCGCCGAAGTCCATAAGAGCTATACTGCGTTTTTTCACGAGCTTGGATGATGACGAATTTCCGGCGCCTTTACCCGCCGCTATCTCAATAGATTTAATTACGCTTTGCTGTGAAACACCGGCAATCGGATTTTTAATCGTATATTTTTTAACTTCTTCAATGTCAGCGTTTTTCGGCTCAGCGGAAGTAATCTTTCCGTTCATCACTCCGTTTTCGCGGATAATTTTTGCAAGGGCGCGTGTATCAATACCGCATATACCGACGATTCCGCGCTCTTTTAAAAATGCGCCGAGATTATTTAAACTTCTAAAATTAGACGGGGTTTTGCAAGGATACTTTACTATGTAAGCTTTTACTCCGACACCGGCGCTTTCAAAATCTTCAGGTATTATGCCGTAATTTCCGATTAAAGGAAAAGTTTGTAAAACAATCTGCCCGTGATAACTTGGATCGGTAAGCGTTTCAAGATAGCCTGTCATTCCGGTGGTAAAAACTATTTCGCCTGTTACATTTCCCTGCGCGCCGAAAAATTTACCTTCAAAAACCTTTCCGTTTTCTAAAATTAAATAAGCGCTAACAGAGTTTAACGCTTCAGTTTTTACCTCGGCCATGTTTTTCCCTCAATATCAATCATAATTATGAAAAAGGCGCTCATCAAATAATACGAAAAAACAGCTTTGTAAAAAATCTTACGGATTTTTCACAACCCCGGTAAAAACCGGTTTTACTGCCATGTATCTGACGAACGCCCTTGTTCTATTTACAGCGAGCCTCGAAGAGGCGAAGCTTCCAGTATTTACAGCGAGCTTCGAAGAAGCGAAGCTTCGTACTATCTATAGTATGAAGAATATGAAGGGGATTGTCTAGTGACTTAAAACCGGTGAATTTATACAATAATACAGTTTTTTAGAGTAAATTTAGATAATTCAAGCTTTTTATTTTATTAAAATTCAATATATACAAGGGTGAAACACAGGGTTTTTGATGAAATTAATCATCAAATGATTTTATCGCATTCTGCTTCCCCATTAAATATGATTTTGTTATAAATAGTTCAACGACTTTTTTTACATCATCGCTATTTTTGTCAAAAACTTTTTGTGATAAAATAATCAACTCTTCTACAACTTCAGAAGAATCTAATTTTTCATTTAATTTATCAAAATTCATATCCCCTCCGCTTCTGATAATGAATAAGAGTATTATAACCCAATATTTAAGAATAGACAAGATAATAATTAATTTACAATTTCTCCAAAAAAGCGGTTATAATAAAGAAATTGATAAAAAAGACGGCTTTAGTAATATGTAACTAATAAATCTTGTTATTTTTTTATTAATAGAGTTATTTGAATATAAAAAAGTAAGGAGAAACATTATGAAACTGACCGAAAAATATACCCTTCCCGGTTTTCTTATTACTCTCTTAATAATTTGCACATTCCAGCTTAATGCAGAACCTGTCGAAGAAGAAGTTCAAAACCGTCTTGCAGACCCCCTTTCCGCCGAAAGCCTTCAAGAAACCGCTTCTGAAGAAAAAGCAGAAGAAAGCGGAATATTATTATCCTCAGAAGAAACGGATTTTCCAGAAGAAACAGCTTCTATCGAAAGCCCTAACGAAAACATAGAACTTCCCTCTCCAGAAGAAACAGTTTTTCCAGAAAAAACAGCCGCCCTTACCGCTCCAGACCCTTATGATCCTTACTATTATGAAGATTATGACGACCTTGATGATTACATGCTTTTTGAAGCCACCGACCTTGTTGTTGAAGCGCCTGTTTTTGTACCGCGCACTTATACAGAAATTTTCCCTAATTTAACAGGAAGCCAAAGAAGAAGGGCTACGAGCTCTGCCGGTGTAAGAAACGCTTTTGAGAAGAATGAAAAACCTGTACTTCTTCCCTCCCCTAATTCTGGAATAAATCTTTTAAACAGCGTTATGCAAAAAAACCCTTCTCATATTGTAGAAGCGCTCATTGTAATTCCATATACAGACAGAGAACTTGATTTGGTTGATATTTACAATGCGCTTGGAAGAATCGAAAGAATAAAAGATCAAACCATCCCGCAAAGAAACGGTACAAATATTATTATTTTTAAAGAAACAACACGTCTTATAAGCGCTTCAAACCGTAAAGCGATAGCCGATCCTTCGCCTTCAAATAATCTTCCGTTTTCAGAAACAATGTACCTGCGCTTTACAGATACCTATATTGGAAATTTATTTTTAAAAGGGGATTTAACTTTAAGTTATTACGGCTTAACTTATAATATGACAAACTTCAGAGATATTAACTTTTCTATTTTTAGAATCATGGGCGCAGAAAGAGTATCTATCATTCTGTATCTTGAACCTGTTGTAGAAGGGATACTCATCTACAGTATGTCTGGATTGTATTTACCGGAATTTATCTCAAAAAGATTAAATCTTACAACTAACATTAATAACCGCATCACGGTATTGGTGAATTGGATTACAGAAGGTTTAAGAAATCAGGAAGTGCTGGCTGTGCAGCGTGATATTAATGCACTGCGAAACGGTTTAATTCAGAATGATAATTTCAGCAGATTGTTAAATAATTAACACAAACAAACTTTGCAGATTAAATTATTATTCCTCGTTCTTTTTTTCTAAGTAAAATTTTTGCATAACAAAAAAAGCGCATTTTTTACTTACGCGGTCTTCTGCAATAAGCCCTTTGCGGTTAAAACCTTCCTGATACCTGTTTAGCCTTCTTGGACAGCGGAAATCATAAAGTATCCAGGGGGTTGTACCTGCAATAAAGGAGCATTTTTGAAAAGTTTCAACTTGCAGCTCATAAAGTTTTTTCTGTTTGTCTTCTGTCCATAAATCATCAACGCTTCCCCTTTGCCCGAGCCGCGCATCGCCGCCGAATTCGCAAATAAGAACAGGTTTTTCCGGTTTTGAGTTTTCAAGTATTTTCGGCAGTTTTTCAAAATCAGGATCATACCAGCCGTAGTATTCGTTAATGCCGATCACATCAAGAAAATCTGCAAGACGATCCTGTATTAATAATTTTTCATGATTAATTAAACAAGCGGCAGATAAAAGCCGCGTATCATCAAGTGTTTTTGCTTTTTGCGCAAGTTTTGACATAAAGGCGAGCCTTGAATCGGTATCGGCATTTTCATTTCCTACAGACCAAATTATAACGCTCGCTCTGTTACGGTCGCGCAGTATCAGTTCAGATAATTGATTCTCTGCGTCCATATAGGTATTGTTGTTATCAAAAGCAATCGCCCAATAAACAGGAACTTCTTCCCATAACAAAACCCCCTCTTCATCTGCGATACGCGCAAAAAGACTGTCATGGGGATAATGCGCCAGACGCAAATACATACCGTTCATTTCTTTTAAATCTTTAATTGTTTGCCTTATTATTTTTTCGTTTGTTGTTTTTCCCATTTTAAAATGATCTTCGTGAACGCAAACCCCTCTTAAAAATATTTTTTTACCGTTAAGGAAAATATCATTCCCTTGTGTTTTTATATCTCTAAAACCTATCCTGTCATTTACTGAATCTATAAGCTTATTATCATCTGAAAACAAATAAATACGGACATCATAAAGGTAAGGATTTTCAGGACACCATAATTTCGGTTTACAAGAAATTTTTACACTTCCTTTCCCGTCTTTTATTTTTATTTCCTGTTTTATTTCCAGTTCCGGTATTTCAAAAAATATTTTCGTACCGTAACTTTCTTCCTGCTTTGAAATTTCAACATCCGCTGAAATTGAGTAATTTGAATTTGAAAACTGTTTTTGTACAGAAGAAATTCCGTCAGAGCAAAGGCGGACGAACCAGTCTTTAATAAAATTTTCAGGCAGACGTAAAAGAAATACATCTCTGTAAATACCGCCGTAATTAAACCAATCGGTGTTTTCCATGGGGATTCTAAAGGGGCTGCGTTTTGCGTCGGCGGCAACAATAATGCGGTTATTTGTTTTAATATAATCGCTTATATCGACATTAAAAGGCGTTGAAGCTCCGTCATGAGTGCCGATAAATTTTCCGTTTAAAAAAATTGATGTTCTGTACGCCGCGCCTTCAAAACGCAATATCAATCTTTCTCCGTCTTTTTTTGGAATATAACGAAATGTCCGTGTATAAACACCCGATCCTTCAAAAAAATATAATTCTGGTTTTTCTAAATTCCATACAGAAGGAACTGTGATTTTTTCCCAAGCTTCCCAATCATAATCTGCCGGAGTGTTTTCACCGCCGGCAATACCTGTGCCGGTATCTTTAAACCAATGCCCCCTGCGGCATGTATCATAAAGATCGGGGGCAAAATTCCATTTACCGTTTAATGATTCTGTTTCCCTCCCTGTAATGTTAATAAGCTCAGAAGAGGTCAGCAGAATATCAAGATATTCGCTCTCATAATCGGCATTATGTATAGCCGCCTGATAATTACCTGTTTTTTCTTTCATATCAATCCATCCTATTATTAATAATTTAAAATTTTAACACATTCTTTTTTAAATATTTATCTGAATGATTTTGAATCCATTTGGCAATTTCTTCAACACCCCAGGGTTGATAAGGCTTTCCTGAAACCGGTTTATGCCCCATCGCGCTTAAAGCAAAATATTTTATATTTTTAAATTCGCTTTCTATTAAATTAAAAATATTTGTATATCCGTTATTTTGTAAAAATTTTGTGCAAACTTCATTTTGACCGTTTTCTGAACGGTTTATATCTAAATCATCTTTATAAAGGTCTGCTTTTGTAATAATTACGGCAATCGGGGTTTTGGATTTTTTATTGGAATGTAATCCTCTTAAACGTTTAAACTCATCTATAAAACGGGAAAATGTATCCCTCATTAAAACAGAATCGGCTGTAGGGTCTATTACAAAAATAATTATTTCGCAATATTCAAATTGCAATTGCTGTCTGTTGTTTCCTAATTCATTAAATGCCTCGCCGGCTATATCATATATTGTCAGTTGATACGGAACTCTTCTGCCGTGTTTTCGTATAATGCTGTACATAGCGGCGTTTGTATCGCTGGTGCTTGAACTAAGCCCTTTCTGATACCAATTTTCCAGTTCGTTAAAAGCGTTTAAAGGATAATTCTCGTATTGAATATTTTTTGTTATTTTTAATAACTTTGGATATATATGCAATAAGGCGGCAAGAAAAGTTGTTTTCCCCGCGCTTGTACCTCCGACAAGCTGTACACCGAAATGATGAGCGCCGCTGTTTGCCAATTCAACATCGCAATACGGGCAAAAAGCCTGTAAATGCGAACGTCCGTTGTAAATTGTTGACGGCATTCTTTTTTTACACTCGCATTTTCTTGAAAATATTCCATAAGGGCCCGGCGTTAATTTTATATGTTTAAAACCGCAGCCCGGAGTGGAACATAAAAATACAGGAACAACAGATATTTTTTTACATTCCCCGCATCTGCAATAAATAGATTTAATCATTAACATGATGCGGTCGGTAAGCCATAAAAACGAAAAGAAAATATAAAATAAACACATTCCGGTAAATATAACGCTTACTAAAATTACAGAAAAAACAAAAGCCCAGGCAAAGCCGAAAATACAAATACATCCGAAAGCAAGGATATAGAAAATCCATATCCACATATCTAAATACCATTTATAACTTATTTTATCATCTTTTAAATCTGTTAAATTAGACAATTCATATTTAATTGTGTTAAATGTTTCTTTCACAGTATTAATTATTTGATAATAACCGGGTCCGAAAAAGTAATTTCTATTAATACCTTTAACAGCGTTTTTTGATTTATCAATATATGTTTTATATGGATTAATATATTCTATCAATGATAAGATAAAACTTTTTAATGAAATAACAAGAGCGTATACAATACCTATACCTGCTGTTATAATAAACACAATACCTGCAACAGGCGCTATTATATAACGTATTAATAAATATATAAGATAAATTCCTACGATTATTAATATTAATTGTATCATTTATGTTCTCTTTTCATCTTGATCTTTTTCTTTTTTCTTAGTTTTAAAAAATGATTCAAAAAAAGAAGGTTGTTTATTTTCTTCATTTATTTTTAGAACATTCTCAATAAGACCATTAAGGTATTTTAATGTTTTATTTTCTTTTTCTTTAATTTCTTCTATAATACTTTCATCAATGTCATCATCATTTTCATTATTTTTTGTTTTATCTTCTTCTTTCGTTTTTTCTCCATGGTCAAAAACCTTTTTCAAAGCGTTTAATGATTTTTCTGTTTGTTTTGTTTCAACCATAACTTTAACAAGGATATTATCAATTTCTTTGTTATGAAGTTTAGAAGCAGACCAAATGACAATCGCGCATTTATAATGATATTTTGATAATTTAGAAAACAGTTCTTTTATATAACTAAAATAATAAACTTGCGGGTCTTTTTCCAGTATATAAGTTATATAGATTAGATCGTCTTTATCATCAGGTAATTTTACAATTAAATCAATAAACTTATTAAAAAAAGAATCTTCTTTGATATTAGGGAAACCCCTTTTAACAAATTCTTCCAGAATATCTTCCAGCGTTTCTTTTTTTGATTTATTTGTAATATCGGATAATGCGCAAAGATGCAAAGAAATATTGCAATTTGCCTCGTTTGGGCAATTTTCAAGCAATTTTTCAGCGATTTTAATACTGTCTTTTTCAAAGTTTAATTTTTTATCAATATTTTCATATAATAATTTTAAATCATTTTTATCTATACAATCATACTCATTAATTGTTTCTATAAATTGTATATAATCATTTATTTTATTAATTGTATTTAATCTTCTTTTTAAAACAAATATAATTGAATTACCCGAATTTTCTTTTAATACATTGCAAAATTTTCTAACAGATTTATCTGTTTTTACAATAGTTTCATCTGAATTTATCATATAATCAATTATAAATTTTGATAATTCTTTTCTTTTTTCAGATAATTCGAATAAAAACTCTTGCGAATCTTTATTACTGTTTTTGGAATAAATATCAACTATTTCCTGTATAATTTTTTTATTATCATTCTTAGCGCAAATTCTAATTCCAAATTCAATAATCCTTGTAAAATCATTTTGATTAACAGAGCCTATTACAGCAGAGCAATCTAAGTATATATTTAAAAATGTTTTATAATTAGAAAGTTCGGGGGTATTTAAATTAAAACTATTTTTTTCTATTATAGAAAAGTCAGTTATAAGACCTGCGGTTTTTTCTTTAAATTTTGTTGTCTTAATCTGTTTCCAATATGCTGAGGCTTCAGAATTATCAGGTTTATGAAATAAAATATCTATAAAAGAATTGCAAATATTTTCAAATAATTTTTCTTGCGCTTCCATGTCATTATTTTTTTTATAAATTGCATCTAACCAATTTATAATCTCAAAAGCAGAAGTTAAATCTTCTTTTAAATATTTTGATAAATTTTCTTCTAGAGTATTATAGATAATTTTTATCAATTTCTCGTTTGATATATTATATTTTTCCAATCTTTTTATAACATTTAAAATAGATTGATTATTAAGCGTCTGCCTTTTTTTTACTTCTTTGTAAAGTTTATATATATCAAAAATATTTTTATCCGGCGTATTTACATCTGACATTTGTAAAAACAAACGGCAAAATTCTTTTATTTCATCGGAAAAAGATTTTATAAGTTCAAAATATTCATTGGAAATATCTGAAAGCTCTTCATCTTTTGGATTTCCGAACAAAATGTTTTTTTCTTTCCCGTCTAACAAAACATAAGGCGAACTTGCAAGAGGTTTAGCGGTATTACTGTTAGATTTATCCCTATCGTCAACCCCGACTATCATTGCGCGAAACCTTATCATTTGCTTTGGATCTTGAAGATTCATTTGCAGTTGAAATACATTCATCTGATTTACTGTGTATCTGTTTGCACTGACGAATTTTTCCATACGGCTTGCAAAGGAAACCGATGCGGCTATCTTAGGAGAAAAAACGCACTCTATTGCCGCTATCCATAATTCAATATTACAGGAATTTTCATCTTTAATAACAAGATATTTTCTGTCTTCAGGTTTTTTTTCAAATTGCGAAATTAAAAAAGATACCGCTTTCGCTAATAAGACAGCGCGCCCGTTTGAAATAAACGCTTTTATCTCTTCAAAAGAATAAATCCCAGGCTCTTTATTTATTTTACTACTTACTTCAAGGTTAGAAGGAGCTGTTTCATAATAATACTCTTCGCCTTTTTCTTTAGCGTACCATATTTTATTATTTTTAAATAATTCAAAAGGATATTTTTCCGAGAAATCCCCTATCAGTGCTTGGTTAATAAAATTTCCAGGACGGTGCGAATAATTTCCTTTTGCTTCTTTATCGAAAATTACAGGATGGAATTCGATTAAAAAGCCGCTTCCTGTATCGGGTACATAAAATAAATATGCGTCATCCATAAAATCAGGATCGTTATACGACTGCTTGGTCTGTACGGCATTTGCAAAAAACGGTAAATCTAAAATTCCTTCTTCCATTATTTCAGGAGTACATGCATAAACCTTATAACCTTCACCGGAAATTACCTGCCCTTTTCTTAATATGTCAATTCCTTGTTTACAGCGGGTGTAAATTAATTCATAAAACATCTTTGCCTCCTTCAAATTAATCAATAAACTTTTTCATTTTAAATAACCATAAGATAGGGTCTAACACCCTATGCGGTTTAATATGTTCGCTAAGCGCATCACCGCTTTTCGGCGGTTCGCCAAGGCTTGACACTCCGAAGAAATAAGAAGTTTTAAAGTTTGCTTCTATCGATCTTACAAACGATACTTCTTCTATTTTATTTAACCATTCGCGGATTTCCTTGTCAATTTGCACCACTTCTTCCATGCTAAATTTACCATTGCGTATAATCGAACTGCTTTTCTTAACAAGCGCGTCATCATCAAATGAGTCGTGTTTTATAATAGTGTCAAACTTTGTTAACACTACCGCGACAGGTATTTTTAATTTAATATTTTCTTGAATGCCGAATGCTTGTTTTATACAACTTACTACATCGTTTACAACTTGAGAGCCGTTTTTATATTCATCTTCGCTTCCAGACATAGAATTCCGCATTTCATCTTTGTTTACAATACCTTTATTTCTTACATTTACAAGAAGCAAGGGATCAAGGGCGATCATAATCGCCTCAGAATATTTTATATAACGGCTTACATTAGTTTGCGATGTTTGAATATTTTCATGATCTTCCCCCGCACCGTCATAAATTGTAAATGTATACCTTGGAACTTTGTTGCCTTTATTTCTTGAAGTGTTTGTTATACACCAAATTTGAGGTTTAAGAGCGGCTCCAGCCGCAGTGCTTTCAGGCGGTATATGTCTTTCGTATATTCTGCTGTAATTATCATTTTGATGATCTTTTGTATAGTCATTCTGCGGCGCAAGAGTTAAAGGAAGACTCATCGCTCTTTCTAACTCGTTAAGCATAACAGTTATATAATTTGTTTTTCCCGATCCTGAAACACCTATTATACTAAACGGAAGAATAGAAGTTTTTAAAACAATTTTTGGTATAGTTTCAGAACATCCGGGACATTTATATTCGGGATAAGGTACATCTTTTTTATAAAATTTATTAAAACAATAAGGGCATACAAATGATAATAAATTTTTTATAAACATTACTAAAAAATAAATTCCAAAACTTATTCCTATTAAAATTATTATCGTCAGCCAAATAAATGTAAAATCATAATATTTATTACCTGTAAAGTTACAAATTACACATACATCTTCTCTAATAATCGGAGGAATAATTTTATTACCAAATATAATCTGTTTTTCAAAAACATGATCAAGTCCTGTAATAGCCGGCATTTCTTCAACTAACGCTTCTCCCTTGCAAACAGTACAATATTGTATATGCAGTCCGCTCTCATTGCATAATGGCTCTTTTATTACAAGCCATTCACCGTTTGCGCTATGATCGATTATAGGAACAGCTTCTCTGATTGCTTCAAGACCGCAAAATCTGCAATTTTGAATTCTTATCCCTTCTTCTGTACAAGCCGGGTTTTCTATCACTATCCAATTCCCGTTTGCGTTATGTGCAATTACAGGAATTGCTTCCCTTAATAATTCTTGATTGCAAATCCTGCAATTTTGAATTCTAATTCCTTCTTCTGTACAAGAGGGCTCTCTTGATATACGCCAAATTCCGCTTGCTGTATGAGAAGTCAAGGGAATACTTTCTCTTCTTGCTTCCCTGTGGCAAAATATACAATTATATGCCAT
>Ga0209755_10007671_pt1 | contig 11656 bp, 7 predicted proteins | sample TergutCo191P1_FD_187301 | JGI IMG/M metagenome (GOLD analysis project Ga0209755, IMG submission 187301) | Cornitermes sp. P1 segment gut microbial communities from Petit-Saut dam, French Guiana - Co191P1 (SPAdes) (version 2) | ecosystem: Host-associated > Arthropoda: Insects > Digestive system >...
AAACCTATTGCATTATTAAAATTTCTATATACTGCAACTTCGTTAATGATATTTTCCATACCCTCCATAGTATCTTCCATTCCAGGTTCTATAATTAAAACATCTCCCATTATTTTTTCCAATACTGTTTGGCTTCCGGAATTTTTTGGACGCTGATATGCAAGCATTCTTTCATTTTGCCCATTCAATTTTCGCCAGTTTTTTATTCTTCCCGAATATATTCCCAAAATATTCTCTATTGTTAAATTATTTATTGTATTCTTTTTATTAACAAAAAATACAAATGCTTCTTTTCCAATAGGAACTAATTTTATATCCATATTTCTATCTTGGAATTGTTTTAATTGTGTTTTTGATGGTTCTAAACAGAATATTATATCTACTTTTCCTTCTAAAAGATTTTTATAAGCATTGGCTGTTCTAGTGGATAGAACAGGACCATCTCCAAAATAATAATATTTCCCTTCTGGATAGACTGCTTGTACAAATGCCGCATAAAGCGGATAAAAAGCAGTTGCCCCATCAAGAACAGGTAAATCATCATTTAATTTAAAATATGATATTTCATCAAGTTTTGCTAATTCACTACCTTCCCAAAAAGGTCTATTTGATTCTATATGCACTTCTTCATAAACCTTTGGTGTGCTCCTTATATAGGAATCATGTTTAAATATTCCAATCACTATCAAAATACATATTATTGGAATAAGAAAAAGTAAATACACAAGTTTAGATTTTATTTTATTCATTAAACTTAATTTATAATATTTTTATTATTTTGGCAATCTCTTAATCCTCTCCGAAAATTAAAACGACATCCCTATGCTAAAACTAAATTGGAATAAGCCGGATGTCATGTTGTAGGCAATATTTGTACCTATCGCGGGAAGAGCTATGCGGCTCAGATAAAAAACAACTCCTCCGGAGGGACCATGATCAAAATAAAAATCATTATTTTCTTTACCGGAAAAAACGCATTGCCACGCTCCCTGAACAGAAAGTGTACCCCATCGTAATTTAGCAATATATTTTTCGAGACCTGCGGATAAACCTGCGTAGTAGTGAGCAGAATAATATCTGGGAAGAATATTAACCTGCGCTGTGCCCGGTCCTTCAACAAAAAGCGGATCTTCAGTTGATTTCCAAACTCCGCCGCTTCGTATATTTAAGCGAAAACCCGGTAGTAAGGATTTTTCGTAATTACCGCGGTATTCAATCTGATGATACGAAGAACCGATAATCGCGTAGTTATAACTATATTCAAGTGTTATAGTTTCTTCTGAAAGAAAAAACCCATCCCAGCTGCTGCGGCGCATGGAAATTCTAGGATTAAAACCAATAAGCATCGCTCCGTCTTCCGGCGCATTAAACGCGTTTTTATTATCAAGAGAAATATTTAAAAAAGAAAGACCTGCGGAACTTGTGATTAACTCTGTTATTGAATAATTTAAGCCTAAAGAAAAACGAAGTCTGTCCGCCGTATATACCCTGAGTATTCTTTCTCTATTGTCAACATTTTCTTCTTTTTGCTTACCGTACAGAAAAAAGCCAAACCAACCCGGCAGCCCCTGTCTGTTTGGAGTGTGATTATACATCGCGATAGCAGACCATCCATTATTGCTGTACATCCCTCCAACCGCGATCGAATCCATTATCCCAAATGCGTTAGCGTCATATAAAAAAAGCCCATAAATAGTTTCACCGGAACCTGTGAAAAACAAAGGAACAGGGAAAATCGACCATTTTTCTTCCACGGTAACGCGCAATGTAAGCCCGTCTTCGGTTTCGATAAGTTCAGCCGAGATTGGTTCAAGAACATTCATATTTTTAACTACAGCGAATACTTCATTTTGATCAAAAGACGATCTATCCTGCCCAATAAATTTCTCTAAAGGATATTTTGCCAAATGAAGCTGAGTTCGCTTTAAACCGATTATTTCTATCGATGTAATTATGTCAGATTGTGTTTCGCTTTCTTCCTGTGAAAAAAGAGGCGAGGCAAGAAGGGTGAGAAAAAGCATGATGAAAAAACTTTGATTTCGCATTTTGTTTATATTCCTTGTGTTAGTTCTTCTGCTATTAGTTCCGCTTGTTTCTCTTTTTTCTGATAACATCAGTCTTTTTCTTCACTTCTCCCTTCTTCTTTTTAGAAATATTCGCAGTCTCTGCAAGCCTTGCTTCTATTTCTTCTATACTTGGGAGTTCTGTTTTTAAATCCTTTGGCAGCGAAGCTACAAGTTGATATTCGGCAACACCGATTGGGCTATGCACATTGCGTAAAGCATATTCAGCGATTATTTTATTACGGCTCTTGCAAAGTAGTAAACCTATGGTTGGACGATCTTCCGGAGATTTGATTTGCGCGTCTACAGCAGAAAGATAAAAATTTAACTGTCCTGTATGTTCAGGTTTAAAAGCAGATGCTTTTAACTCAATAACAATATAACATTTTAAGCGAGTATGATAAAAAAGCAAATCAATAAAAAACTCTTCGCCGCCAACTTCGATTCGGAATTGACGTCCAACAAAAGCAAAGCCAACACCCAATTCAAGTAAAAATCGTGAAATATGTTGAATAAGCGCGTTTTCTATTTCACGTTCGTGAGCATTGTCGGCTAAACCAAGAAAATCAAAGAGATATGGATCTTTTATTGCTTCCTGCGCAAGCGCTGATTGCGATGCCGGAAGCCGCTTTGCAAAGTTCGATACAACAGCGCCTTGACGTTTATGAAGACGGTTTTTTATATTACTCCCCAAAGTTAGACGAGACCATCCTCCGGCTATAGCATTTACAGCATACCATTCACGATCTACCGGCTGTACCTTGGTTAAAATAGTTACTATATGAAACCACGGTAATTGGGCAGCAGACTGCTGCCCAAATTGACAAGATGGACATTGTTCCGCAAAATAACGCATATATTTTAGATTTCGATCTGAAAATCCCTTCATGTCCGGAAAAGCGGCTTTTAAGTCAGCGGCAAGATGTAAAATAATCTTATCGCCCCATGAGCGCGTTTCTTGCCTTTGTAAAATATCCAATCCAATTCTATGATACAAACGGATTAATTCAGTATTAAGAGTTAATGACGCGCGAGCGCGCGCAACTTGAATTTGTCTCTTTAATGATTCAAGCCATGCGGAATAATTATTAACAGGAAGCATCTTCCTTTTTGCCATAGACCTGATTATACCTTTTTAACCAAAAAAGGGCTATATTCTATTATTTTTCGCGACTTGACATTTTTTTATCTTTTTTATATAGTTATATCAATCATGGCGGTGTAGCTCAGTTGGCAGAGCAAGCGGCTCATATCCGCTCGGTCGCAGGTTCAAGTCCTATCGCCGCTAATTCCTGATTTGCCGCAAGGCGGGTCAGGATTTTTTTTGCCGCAAACAAGACAAACCAGAATTTTTCGCAAAAGACCTTACGCAAAGGCGCTAAGACACAAAGGATTAAAAAATCAACCCTTTGTGTTCTTTGTTTTTATATCTGTTACTCGAGGCTGTTCCAAAAACTGAAGTTTTGGAACAAGCTAAATTAACTTAAATTAATGAATAAACCATGCATATATTATAACCGCCAATATTGCTACAATAAATATCAGGTCTAAAATAATTAATATTTTACCGCTTGGTTTTAAGGTAGAATTTGCTTTATCTCTTTTCTTAATAATTGAATATTTGATAATCAAGATAGTCAAATGTATGCATGTAAGAATTGGACCAATTATTAGAATTAAAGCAATAAAGAATAACTTACCGAAAATTTTCCACATCACTGAACTATTTTCGTATGTTTTACTGCCGTCGCTGTAGGTAGTTACCGTCACATAATCAGGTTTTAAAATACCCCCCCAGCCGCCGAATACTGCCGATTTAACACTTGGTCCGCACAGAACAAACCATGAAGTTAAAATACAAATAGCCATGATATTATTATTTTCCAATTTAAGCGCACTAAGTAAAAATCCTACTCCCATTAAAAATACTCCAACCCAGAAGAAAATACTTCTAAATCGTAAACTCCTGTGGACACTTTCTAATTTTGCGTCATTTGCGTTACTTACATCACTCATAATTCTACTCCTCTATAATTTTCATTCGCCGTCATACGATAGCGATTTTTAAAATATAAAAACAATCTGTTTACGTCAACAATATACATCATTTTACTTGTAAAACCAATAAACCAGTGAGAAAAAGAGGTATTTTTTCGTTCAAACCCTTCTTACAATTATTTTCTTCCCCTGAACGCGGACAACCTTTACTCCCCTGCCCTCATCTACTTGCTCGCCTTCGGTTCTTACTTCGTAAACTTCATCGTCTATTTGAATTGTTCCATTCGGATTAAGCTCAGATTGTGTAACCCCAATTTTCCCTATAAGATTTTTTAACTCACTTTGATTCATTCACCCTTCTTCCCTTTGTGCCTTTGTGCCTTTGTGTGAACTCTTCTTCAAGTAATAATTAAATAAGTTTATGTTCTTTGGCAGCCATGCTTAATTCCTTGTTCCAGCGCGGCCCGTTTAAATATTGACGGCGGGTTTCTATGTCTTCTATGCGGCCTGCGCGGCGCTGAAGGCGTTTAAACGCCATGCTGACCGCTGTGCTAAGGTCAACCTGGCTCGCCTGCGCCTGAACAAGGATTCGATATTTAGCGTAAAAATAAAAAGCGTCCCAAGGATCCATTTCGCATAATTTTTCGTCGCGAAGTATTTGTTGGATGCCAATAAGCGCTTCTTCGTTTCTTGTTGGAGACAGAAGGCTTAGGGCAAGCGAATGAAATAGCGATATCATCCTGTTTTGAATTTCACCGTGGGTAAAATATAAATGCTCACATTGATTAAAGCCGCTGTTCCAATCCGCCTGTTCAGTATAAAGAAAATTATCTTCTGTAAAAGGATTTTTTAAAACAGAGGAAAGTTCAACCGCTTTTTTGTAATCGCCTGATAAATACGCGGCTTCTATCTCAAAAAGATCGGCGTCATAATTCGCTAGGGACGGTTTTGGAGTATTTGGATCTACATGATAAATCTTACAGCGGTATATCCATGCAGCGAGTAAATTTTCTTTTTCGCTTGTCCTACCGCCGTAAGGTTCTTTTAAAAGACCTTCAAATATATTGATGGCTTCGCTGTAATGTCCAAGCTCAAGCTCAAGCCTTCCTTCAAGAAAGCGGGAACGATCCGCCCAATCGGGATGCCCTGCCGCAAGCGATTGTTCTATCGATTTTCTCGCGAGATGAGCGGCGTTATATACATCACCGTACAAGAATTGAGCGGCGGCGGCATAATAAGCGGATATCGCGAGCTCGTGATTGTTCCCGTTTTTTTCCGCGTTAGTAAGAGCGAAATTTAAATATTCGATAGTTTCATTAATCTGCTGTTTAGTAAGACATACAAGCGAAAAAAGTCTGTAACCTTGCGGAAGACAAAAAGAGTTTTTACTTTGCCCGAGTAAAATCGATTCTTTCGCTTTTTGCGCTGCTTCTCTCTCGTCGTGTCTGCCTAAATAATAACCGCAAAGATTTACAAGTATCTGCGATTTTAATACAGGGAAGGAATCACAATCCGATGACAAGCTGCTCAATTGAGTTTCTATAAACGCTTTTTCAATATCTTTTTCAAAACCTGAAAGCAGCGCCTTTGATGTTTTAAAAATATGACGTATGGCGGATGCCTTTACTGTAACAAGCTCTTCAAACTGTCCATTATTCATAGCGGTTTCTATTCCGACAGTGGTCTTATTTACAATATCAGAAGAAAATGATTTTAATAAAAGAAGATCGTCTATCTGCTTGGCGCCGTTTAAACCGGCGATAATCATAAGCAGGCGAAAACATGGATTGATATTCCGCTTGAGCGCCTGATTTAAAAGCCGTCCGCGGACAAATGCCTTTACTCTATCCAGTCTTTCTCCCAAAATTGTGCAGGCATAGTCTTCGTAATGTCTGTCTATTAAGTGAGGTTCGCGCATGGAATCGATAATATTTAATGAATACAGAATAGAAAAAGCTTTTGTAACCATTAGGTGATTAATATTTTCTTCTTCAAATAATTTTTGGAAAAGTTCAGGTGAAAAATAACGGCTAAGGAGGGCGATAGAATAAATAATTTCCCATAAATCCAATGAAAGCCGAGGGTAATACACAACCTTAACTTTTACATCGCTTATATTTACAGCTTTATCAAAAACACCTTCCCATTTCCGCAATTTATCGGAGAAAATCGTGTCTTCGCATGTCCCTAGAATCAATATTTTTTTATCGCTGCCTTGATTAATTTTTTCGATAGCGTCAAGAAGAAGTTTCATTACATTGTCTTCGGCAAGGTGTAAGTTTTCCAGGAGCAACACAGGCGTTTGCTTTTTTTTACTTGCGGCATTTAAATAAAAATCGAACACCAAAAGCAAAAATTTATTAACGCAGCGGACTACATATTCAGATACTTCATCGCGTATACGCTCACAAAATAAAAATTCCCAAAGATTATCAATCTCTTCCGCTGCCTGCCCGCTGCCTAAAGATCTGATCTTAAGCGACCATATATCTACAATCGCGCCAAGCCCGATGCTTTCAAAGCAAATAGTTAAAGGCGGGAAGTCGTTATTAAATTCTTCATAATAATTATAAAGACCGCTTCTCATACGCGAATATGTGTGTCCTATGACAAGTGTATTTTTTCTCCTTTCTTTTTTGAAAGAGCTAATAACATCGACATTTAAATCCTTTTCTTCTCTTTTCTTTAATTTAAAAGTTTTTAATTCTTTTATCTTTAAATAACTGCCGCAGCCGTACTTGCGTTTTTTTGTGGCTTTAAGCCATTCGGAAGGTCTTTCAAAAAAAGCGTAAGGTACCAGTTTTTTTGCCGCCTTTTCGTCGGCAAATACGCCGCCGTGGTTCGCCAAAAAACGAGTTAATTGCTCAGGAGAATCGGGCTGCTTGCCGCTTATAACAAGCGAATAACCGTAAAAATCGTGGGACGCTTCTACGTTTTTTTTAAGGTTTTCTATAAGAATATATACATCAAGCCAAAAACCGATTGTATCTTCGTTAAAAATAGCGGAAATAACAAATCTGTCCCCGGTAATTTTACCTCCGGCGTCAATTATCGCTCTGGAAAGCGATTCTTCAAGATTACGTACAATGTCAGGGCGGGTTCGTCGTAACTGAGACTTGAATTTTAGAAAAAAGAACAAATTTATCATTATAAGTATCTTTATTATCGGCATAAGAATATTAAGGACTTAGACCATAAGAATAAAGCCGGCAATTGAAGAATAACGCCATATTTGAATATAATGAGCTATGGGATTAAATGACACTCCTTCAGCCAACCGTCTCCACATCGCGTTTTTCGGCCGCAGAAACGCGGGCAAATCATCCCTTGTAAACGCCGTCACCGGGCAGAATTTGGCTCTGGTAAGCGACATAAAAGGAACGACCACAGACCCTGTTTACAAGGCAATGGAGCTTCTGCCCCTGGGTCCCGTTGTGATAATCGACACCCCCGGCTTTGACGATGAAGGCGATCTTGGCGAAATGAGGGTTGAACGGGCAAAACAGGTTTTGAACAAAACCGACGCCGCAGTCCTTGTTTTGGACGGGGAACATGCGGATACGATAAAAGCGGAGGATGAACTGGTCGCTCTTTTTAAGGAAAAAAACATACCTTTTATAATAGCGATAAATAAGTTTGATAAAGGAAGAAATAAACCTCAGAGTACTGCAACTGAAGTTGCTTGGAGTTTCACAGAGGAAGAAAAAGAGCTCAAACCTATAACTCCGTGTTCTCTGTGTCCTCCGTGGTTAGAAAATTTAACCAATGATGTTTTGCCGGTGAGCGCTAAGACAGGCTATAACATCAATCTGTTAAAAGAAAAGATAGCGGTTCTCGCGTCCGAAGAAGAGCCGAAGCATCGGCTTGTAGCGGATTTAATAAAACCTGATGATTTTGTCATTCTTGTAATCCCAATCGACAAGGCAGCGCCCAAGGGCAGGCTTATCCTGCCTCAGCAGCAGATGATACGCGACATTCTGGAAGCGGGCGCTAACGCGATTTCTGTGCGCGAAAGCGAACTTGAGCAAACACTAAAAGATATTGGGAAAAAACCTTCTCTTGTAATAACGGACAGCCAGGTTTTCGCACAAGTGTCAGCTGTTGTACCTAAGGCTGTCGCGCTTACATCGTTTTCGATTCTTTTCGCGCGTTACAAGGGTTTTTTGGAAACAGCGGTTAAAGGCGCGTTTTCTCTGGACTTCCTTGATGACGGCGACAACATTTTAATTTGCGAAGGATGCACGCATCACCGCCAATGTGACGATATAGGAACCGTAAAAATTCCCCGCCTTGTAAAAAATCATTGCGGCAAGGATGTTACTTTTAGTTTTTGTTCAGGCGGTGATTTCCCAAAAGATTTATCGGCTAACAAAATGATTATACACTGCGGTTCATGCATGCTTAACGAGCGTGAAACGCGTTACCGCCGAAACCTCGCGCATGAGCAAAATATACCATTTACAAATTACGGCATAGCGATCGCTCATATGACAGGAATACTTGAAAGAAGCATTGAAATTTTTGGATAATTAAGGAAGAAGAGTTCACACAAATCCGCAAACCGAAGGTTTGAAGGAGAAAGGAGTAAAAAGGGTAATTTAATGATTGAAAATTTTATAGATCAAAAATACATTGAGGATTTGCTTGAAAACGCGAAAAACGCGGGCGATGAATTAATCGGTAATGCTTTAAGCAAGGCTGAAAAAGGAGAGACGCTTGCTCATAATGATGTGGCAGCTCTTTTACTAACAAAGAATCCTGAACACATTAAGCGTATTTTTGAAATCGCGGGAAATATTAAAAAAAGAATTTACGGCAACAGAATTGTAATGTTCGCTCCGCTTTATGTAAGCGATTACTGCGTAAACCAATGCGCTTATTGCAGTTTTAATCATGGACACCAGTTTAACCGCGGTAAGCTTACAATGGAACAGCTTCGCGAAGAAGTAAAGATACTCGAAATGATGGGGCACAAACGTCTCGCGATTGAAGCGGGCGAAAATGACGGCGAGTGTCCAATCGATTATATACTGGATTGCATTAAAACAATTTACGAAATGAAATTTGAAAACGGCGAGATAAGACGCGTCAATGTAAATATCGCTGCAACCACAACAGAAAATTACCGCAAGTTAAAAGAAGCCGGGATAGGCACTTATATTTTATTCCAGGAAACATATCACGAGCCCACTTACAATAAAGTTCATCTTAGCGGCCCCAAGAAAGATTATCTTTATCATTTAAGCGCTTTCGACCGCGCTCAAGACGGAGGCATTGACGATGTGGGAGGCGGCGTTCTTTTTGGGCTTGCGGATCCTTATTTTGATGTAATGGGGCTTTTGCTTCACAATGAACATTTAGAAAAAAAATATAACGTTGGCTTTCATACCATTTCTGTTCCGCGCCTTTGCCCCGCCTCGGGAATGAACATTAATGATTTTCCCAATCTTGTTGATGACGAAACCTTCGCAAAAATAGTCGCTATCATCCGCATCGCTGTTCCTTTTACCGGAATGATACTTTCTACAAGAGAGGATCATGATATGCGCAAAAAACTTTTGCAGCTTGGTATTTCGCAGATCAGCGCAGGGTCCAGCACAGAAGTCGGAGGTTATACGAAAGCTGCGGAATCGCAGCGTGTAGAATCAACTTCCTTACGTTCGCCGACCGAAGGGAGGCATACAAGAAGACAAAAAAATGAAAAAACAAATCCTCAGTTTATAGTTAATGATGAACGCAGCGCCACTTCGATAATTTCTGAGTTAATGGACGACGGCTACATTCCAAGTTTTTGCACGGCATGTTACCGCGGCGGAAGAACAGGCGACCGTTTTATGTCACTCGCTAAATCAGGTCAGATTGGAAATGTATGTACGCCTAACGCGCTTATGACCTTGTGCGAATACGCTATGGACTATGGCAATGATGACTTTAGAAAAAAGGCTGACGCGATAGCAGATAAGGAAATACCGAAGATAGCGAATAAAACGATACGTCAAAAAACAGCGGAAAACGTAGAAAAAATCCGCCTTGGCACAGGAAGGGACTTTTATATATAGAAACCGGCAATGAATTAACTCATAAGGTCTAGATTACATTTAATTTTTTATATATAATGCAGAAAACAGGGAGAAATTATATGAGAAAGTTAAATATTGTTCATTTTTTATTACTTTTAGTTCTGGCAGCCTCATTTTTTTCGGCTTGCGGCGGCAATAAAAGAAGTGACAGCGAATTACGCTATGGTTTTACTACAGAACCTACAACGTTAAATCCCTTAAACAAGTCAAATACAGCGGACGGCAGATGCGTCCTTTTTAACATATTTGAAGGATTGGTAAAACCAAATGTTGACGGTACTTTATTCCCCTGCCTGGCGGAATCATGGTCGATCGAGGAAGGCGCTCTTGTCTATAATTTTACTTTAAGAGAAGGCGTGTTTTTTCATGACGGATCTAAAGTAACTGCGTTGGATGTTAAATTCAGTCTTGATACCGCAAGAAACGAAGGCTTTGACGGTCTTAAAAATATTGAAGATGTTGTTATTATGGGAAATAACCACATTAAAATTTTATTAAAAAGCGCTGACCCTGAATTCCTGCCGTACTTAACAGTAGGAATTATTAAAGCCGATATCAAGAACTATGAAAAAAATGTAATAGGAACAGGACCTTTCTATTTAGACAGCTACACACCGCAAAGAAATCTTGTGCTTGTTAAATTTAACAAGTACTGGCAAAAAGATTTACCTCATTTAAATAAGGTTACCATTGTCTTCTTTGCTAATTACGATACTCTGTTAGTTGCTCTTCGCGGCGGCAGCATAGACGGCGCTTTTATTACAGGTTCCATGGCTGCCCAGCTTGATCATAGAAATTTTGACGTATTTAATAACCGTTCCGCCGCTGTTCAGTTAATGGCTTTGAATAACGGCGTTTCTCCTCTGGATGATTTACGCGTTCGCAAAGCTATCAATTACGGAATAGATGTTAACGATATTATTAACACAGCTTTTTTTGGAGCAGGCAGCCCTTCGGGAAGTCCTATCATTCCCGGATTATCCGTATATTATGAAGATTCTCTTTCATATCAGTATGATCCTGATTTAGCCCGCAGTCTTCTTTCTGAAGCCGGATATAATGAAAAAAATAAATTTTCTCTGGAAATATCGGTGCCGTCTAATTACGGCATGCATATTGATACAGCGCAGGTAATCGTAAGCCAATTGGAAAAAATCGGCGTTAACGCGAGCATAAAACTTATTGACTGGTCTACATGGCTTTCTGATGTATATTTTGGAAAGCTATATCAGGCAACTATCATTTCACTAGACAGCCCAAGCGTTACTCCGCGAAGTTTCCTTACGCGCTATCAATCTGACAGCGGCAGCAACTTTATTAATTTTTCAAACGAAGAATTTGACGAAGTCTATAACGCCGCTTTTAAAGAAACAAACAGCGAAAGACGCATTAAGCTTTACAAGGATGCGCAGAGAATCATTGCCGAAAACGCGGCGAGCGTTTATATACAGGATATTTTTTCCTTTATTGCGTTACGCGGCGGAGTCTATGACGGAGTATTAGATTATCCATTAT
>Ga0209755_10007672_pt1 | contig 11656 bp, 6 predicted proteins | sample TergutCo191P1_FD_187301 | JGI IMG/M metagenome (GOLD analysis project Ga0209755, IMG submission 187301) | Cornitermes sp. P1 segment gut microbial communities from Petit-Saut dam, French Guiana - Co191P1 (SPAdes) (version 2) | ecosystem: Host-associated > Arthropoda: Insects > Digestive system >...
AAAAAGTGTGATTTTTTTTTTTAAAGTCTGAATTTTAAGTTACAAGTACGTCTAGATGGGCAGTGCCATATGATGAAGAGGGACATAAGGTTTTATTTTATAAAGTGATTTACAAGGGCAGCAGAAAGAGGCAGCTTTAACTGCCTATATCTGCCATCTTTATTGTGTGATGGTTTGTTCAAGATCAGGATTGTAAAACTTCAGTTTGTGTTCATCTCTATATATTAACTGATTGTAAATGTGTGAAAGCTGGGTTAAATGTCAGATGAAATGTTACCGTGTTGTTGTTGCATGTGTTCAAGACATTTATTAAAATGCTATATTGTACATTTCATGATTATATCATGAGTGATGTCAGAATCCATATTTGTATGCTGTTGAATGATAAAATTCTTATACATGTTAACATATGACTTTTATTCATTGTATGATAGCTATATACTGTAGTACCGCATTCGATTAATTGATTGCTCAGTATAAGTACAATGTAATATCACTATGGCAAAGTCATGAATATAATGAAATTTCAGAATGATAATTACATGTGTACCAACATGAAAAGGGACAAACGTTTCCGTAGTTTAAAAAAAAAGTAATGTTTTTTTCTGCAGCCTGTTTTATTAGTGATTTCTCAGAGAATTGTTGGGAATTTCACTGCTGTCCAATACACAGTCCACAACATGTTTCCTGTACATAAAGAAGCATCGAAGAATTCATCAACTTGCCGCTACCGTCATTAAAAATCACACTGAAACCCTTAAAATACAAGAATAAAAGACAGTGTACACGGTTCATGTGGAAATGGATATTTCATCTTCATGTGGTTTTATATTGTCGAGTATCTAAAGCATAGGCAGGACAACCTTGATAACTAAGTAGTAATTGTGTTTCAGTTTTAAAGAACTAGTTCATAAAAGTGCCAATTTAAGAAATTTGAAAAAGTTAAAAGAATTAAGATTAAAATCAGTGGAGAAGTAGGCGCCTCTGCAGATAGGCTTTGTGTATTTGGGTGCAATTGTCTCGTAATGAAGGCAGATATAATCTGCAGAAAGGAGTCTAAGTGGGTTGTACTTGTAATTCTTAGAAGACATGGAAGTGAGTTTTGAAGGTGAAAAAGATTTTGTGTAACTTATTTGTATTGGAAAATTTGTATGTCGTCTGTTTTGAAGAGCACTTTCCTTTTTAGTTATTGAATGGAATGTGAATGGAAAATAGAGCTGCAGATCTCATTCCCATTCTATATGTTGTCTTTATAACTGAAATATTACATGAGTTCATGTGTTTTTTGTCATATACCAAGCAGCCATTGTGATTCCAGTTTATTGAACTTTGAGCTGGCCTATGAACAGTGTACAAGCGTGCTACTGGTAGTCATCAGTGTACATTTAGTTGGAATTGTACATAAATTTATATTCCTTTATTTTAGGAAAAGTTTACCCTTTACGAGATGGATTGACAGCCTGTGATTTTCTGGTTTAGCATGGGCATTTAAATTGCTACTAAGCAAATACATAGCGACCAGAATCTGGCATGCTAGGGCATGTGTCAGTTATATTTTAGAGACCAGCTTGTGGTGTCCTGGGAAGATTTGAGTAGCTCATTTGGTGAAGTTAGACTGCAGTCCACCAGTGATGTTAAATTTTAGTAAGCCTTGTAAGAAAATTTTTGAAACCTGACTCTGGTCTTTCGTACTTATATCCCTTCATGATTGTAGGTTGTGAAGTGCCTATGAACATTGTTCGTTCCAAAATCACAGTATTCCATGTGTTGGAGTGTTTAAGTTTGCTGGATTAATTGTATCTTCCTGTTTGTGTGGTCTACAAAAAAGAACTCGTGGGTCATGTTTTCAAAATACGTGAAATAAGTTATTTGTAAATAAAAAATTGGTCATAGCATCGAGACACCATGTCACTTAAAATACTTAATCGCGGTCTTGGCGCCGCTGACCATATATGAGTTCTGCAGAACTCTGGCTGGGAAATAATTTGAATTTGGCGCCACACCGTTTGTCAACAGTACTGAAGATGTCAGCACCGGCAAACAAAGGCCCTACTCGATAAATCCATCATTGTGACCAACAAAACTGGGTGGATGTGATTTTGGCAGCAGGGCAGGATCTTCCAACAAGCCAGCACTGGCGAAGTGTCATACTTCATAAACAAGCATGGTGGATTTTGCGACTTCTTCGACTGTTCTTTAATGATATGGGAGAATGGTTATAACAAAGATTATAGATATATTCCTGCTCATAGTGGTTGCGGAAGGTAAAATATGTGGTGATATAAGGTAGTTAAGCTGAAGCAGAAGTCTCCCAAATGACATTTTGGATCTGTAATTTGTGATTACATTGGAAGAACATGCGTAATGGTTGTCTTCTGGCCTTGTTTAATAAATATTCGTTTAGTCGCTTGTCTTTGTCGCCGTTGTGAGTTTATTGAGAAACGTAAATACAAAACCACATTAATTGTACTACTCGTTTTTCTGTGTCTAAAACTGGAGCTACTGATGGTTATGCAGGTTCAAAAAATAGGAATTATATGGCTTGCAGTGGAACAGAGACGTGTACAGTATTATTGTTAATATGGTGTGGGAGTTTATTTTACTGCGGCGATACACGTGATCATAGAAACAAAGCCACTGAGTTTAAATAATCTTTGACCATGTATTAAGTTGATTTGATATGAATTTTTTGGTTTTATCTTCATATCTCAAAGCTGCTGGTGTCTGTCAAGAGATGTTCAATTAAAACAAAATACTCCAAATTCCCTGCATTCTCCACAAATGGTTTGGTATAACTGGGCTGGTCATTGAGGTCTGCTGAATCACATTTAGAACAGAATAAGCTGAAAGTCAGTTACAGTCATTTCTGCCTGTTGGTCATTGTTTTGTTATCTACAAAGTACTGTTCATCATACTTATACGTTTGCATTCAAGAAAACTACCATTGTAGGCTAAAAAAGGCAGTACATTAATTTCAGGTAGTATTTTATTGGCTGTTAGAATGTTCATACTGACAGTGACTCACGTTGTCTGAATCATGCAGAATGCAGTGTGTGTGTATAATGTGAAAACCTGAGCTGGTCTTGTTTTAATTCAATAGTAACATAAAAGTCTCTAGCAGAAGGTGTCAAGTTTTGTCACTTTTCAGCCATATAACTTTTTTTACAAATGCCCATAATTTTTATCACATTCACTAAAATTTTGGCATTTCAATTTTAGAAACATCACATTGTTGTAAGTCACTGTCAGTTTCTACTAACTGCACGTGCTCTAATAAAAGGTACATAGCACGGCCGCAAGTTTTACAGCTGTCTGTGAAAAAATTAGTGAGTTGACACCAGAGTTATGGAATGGTTCTCCCTTCATGCATACTTCCCATATTGCTGATTTGTAATAGATATAACATCAAGGGTTTATACCATTACCATGTCTTGTATTTGAAGACATAATTACAGTTTGCTAAGAAGTCCTTTCTAAACAGTGTGTGGGAAAGAAGTAAAAAATTATTAATTTTGTCTACACAAAGTTGTACCAGTTTCTGTACCAGCAATGAAGACCATTCTTTTCTATTCAGCCAAATATATCAGTTTTGTAAGTAAGCCTTGGAATAGAATTATGCTTCAGTTAGGAAAGGATTTGGTATTCATAATTACAGAGATTAATGTCATTAAATTGTTCACACAGATTCTAGTTCCGTTTATACAGTATCCTTTTGCCTTCAGAAGACAAAATAAAAAATTCTGTCAGAAGTTACGCATTTTGTTTCCAGGCTGCTGTTATGAAACAGAGTACCCTGAACTTCAGGAATTCACTGTGGACATTGGAGGCAACTTAACACTTCCATGCAGAGATTCATCCACCGTGTTGCCTCTTGCTGATGCCAACTCTGTGATGTGGGTACGTGAAGGACGGGATGGTGGATTTAATCGCAGAAGGATTGAGCCTGATGGAGACCTTACCCTGACAGCCTTAGAGCGGGATGATGCAGGAATATACGCATGCACGGTAGAAGGTGAACGTGGGTCATCTGATCATACCGGAGTAATTAGGTCAAGAGTCAAGGTGGAGGTGCGAAGTAAGTGTGTTTTGAAGTTGTCTACTTCTGCTTGATTAGCTCAGGTCTGGTAATAAAGGCATATGTTTTTAACTTGGGTGCTGTACACATTTTTCAGTCAGTAGGTGAGATTTGTTTATACCCCATTTCTTTTGTGTCATTTCGTGTGGAGGACATAATGTGGTAAATGTTGCAAGTATTTTTTACATATGTTCTTACGTTGTTATTCATCTACCAAGACTGTTCAATTTAGGATGTTCTGTAACTCACAGTTGTAAAGAGTCACTAGATTCAATACTGTGTGCTGTCTTTATCAGGTTTTCTCAGTCTGTTGAGGAAAGTGGTATCTCAGATTGGATACTCCATCTCTCTTCCCCTCCTCTCCACCACACACACACACACACACATACACACAAGCTACTTTAACCATTAAGTGTTATTGTTTCCAAATGTCATTATAAAATTTGTTTTGTCATCCAAAAGAAATACTCTTTCTGATAATTTTGTAATTCCAGTACTGCCTCACTTTCAATAATCCTGCAATGTGGGAATTAATAATGATAAGAAAAGTGCATGAAAGCATGATTATTAAGTTTGTTGAGCAAAATCTGGAGGATAGATCATTAATGTGAGAGCTGTGATATGTGCGCTCGCCTATTAACTGTGGATCTGCCTTTGTTGCTGTTCTTGGGTTTTTCCCAAGTTCTGTTCTATATCATAGATCAGTATGTAACTTTGTGGTGGGGTGTTTCTTCTCATTGCACCTGCACGTTCCGATGTGTTTATTTTCTAGCACCACCACCTGCACTGGCAAATGTGACGGTTCGTCCTTCAACAGTGCTGGCCCTGTTGTTGTGGGATGTGACAGATACTGGTGGTTATCCCATTACATACTTCTCAGCACGGTATAGACAGAAGCACGGTAATTTAGGCAAGGAACTTGACCACTGGCATTCTGTCATGCCAGAACATATCAGCCCTAATGTGGTGAGTTGAAAGAGCACGGTGTAAAACTATGCTTTTTAATCACATATGAGATGATAATTTTTTTTTTCTAATTTATCACCTATAAAATGCTGGAGCATCACTGTAAAATTAAGCATGTTCTACATAGGCACTTTCCTGAAAATTGAAGATTTTGAAAGTGAGTTGTGTTATATGCAGGGTCATCTTATATTCAGGTAAATATGGTATACCATGAATGCTGAACATGTAGTTGATTGAATGATAACTTCTGGTAATTCTGGGACTCTGATATCTTTTGTACATAATTTCTGGCTAAAGTGCATTTTTCATATACTGAGTTCCTGTGATTGTGACATTATGTCATTGGTCTTTTAAGCTGAAGCCATGTAAAACTTAGAGAAGAAGCATGCAAAGTATGCAGAATTTGTACATACCTTATAGTCTACAGAGGGGCATGAAATTGCCTTGTCTGTGGGTAAGAGTCTTGTCTCCATGTACCTAAGAAGAGCTACATTTGGAGGAGGCTTACAACTTGACAGGTGACATTGTTATAAGTTTGACGTAGTGTTTCAAACATGATAAGGCATTGAAAGCTAAAATGTTTGGTGTATACTTGCTTAAAGACAGAGACAGAAGTCAAGCACTCTGTGTGTGTATTTAATCCCAGCATTTACAGTTGGGTGTTTTGGTTATGCTGACTGTACTGAAAGTCCTACTTATTTTTCATGAATGGAAATTGTTTTGGATTGGTGGATAACATGGTTATTCTGATCCAAACAGTCTGCACACTGCCATTACACAAGACACAAGGAGCTCAAATCGTGTGTGTGTGTGTGCGGACAGCAGTAGAACTTTTTAGTAAGAGCAGGACTCATTTGCAGCGTCCATAAATGACTCATTCATTCATTCATTCTTTTGCATTCATTCCCCATGATTGGTACACAACCACTGGACATAGCAATTGTCAACAACATGTTGTACTAAATATCAAATATGTTACAACAAACAATGCAATGTCTGTCCCTCACAACTAGGCTACAGTATTATCCATATAGTGTATCATACAAAATATCATTCAATTCTTAATTGGACCCATTTTACATTTTGTGTAACAATGATGATGTAACATACAAAACATGTAGTGATAAAAAGTCCAAAAATAAAATAATCTACATAAAATTAAATCCTGTATTATTGTATAAAATATTTAAAATACATTTCTGTGATTAAAATCAGTTGGTTTTAAAACTAAAATATTTGTTCAACATATAAAATGATTGTTTTAATAAAAATTTCCTCGGAGCTTTCTTAAATAGGTCAACATTATCTGACATTCTCCTTGTTTCAGTTGGATGTGAAATTTGTCATATACCTGTGAAATTTTGTTTGTGCATTATTACTGCATATATAATTTAATTTATTTTTAACTTGTTATTATAAGTAGTGCAATTTTCGTTATCATGAATTACCCGGTTTATGTAACAGTTCTCAAAATATAACGTATGTAAAGGGTGTAAAAGTGATCACATGTAGTGGGTATTATTGTCAGGACAGTTTTCAGTTTCATACCCATTCTCAGCAACCATGATATGCCACTGATAAAAGTCAGCACCAGAGGATGGCCCTGAGCTTCAGGAAGAACAGATGGGAACTTTGCCTAGAGTGCCTTCAAAGGGCGCAGATTGGTTTTAATGTAAGCAGTACAGAGAACCGACTGAAAATGACACGTTAAATGTTGATGTTTCAGAGACAGATAGACGTGTATCGACTGGATCCCAATACTACATATGTGTTCAAAATCTGGGCCAGTAATGAACTGGGACCAGGAGAGGAGACTGTGCTGGAGGCAACTACATTGCATGATATTGAAGAGATAGGTAAGTACTGTGTGCTGTTACAGTCATTGTGAATCATAACACATTCACCATGTGTTTTGTTTTAAGATGAGCAGGAAACAGCACTTGGAATAGAATTTGGGTTTCTTAATTACCCCTTCTCTTGTAATTTGGATTTAATACTGGACTCTGGATTATAGGAAACCTGTTTGACAGATTTGTTTGTAAGGAATAAAATTATGGGCCCTGGTGGAAGGCAGTGTACAAAACAGTTTAAGAGATAAGGTGGCAGTATGTTTCACTTGAAATAGCTTCATCCAACCAGTGTAGCCACGTAATGGGCACATTTAGATCATTTGTGTCATCATTCGGCTATGAGAAGACAGAATTAACATGTCATGTTGCTATGCAGTCAGTATTAAGAGACAGGCCTACTGGAAACAATCAGATGTCAAAATAATATTGTGGTACAGTCTTTCAGTCTAAAGGATGCTGCATTGGTGAGAATTCATTGCCAGCAAATGGAGGTGTATGGAGCACATGTAATGTTTCAAAAACTAGCATGGATATAGTGCAGTGTTCTCAGTAATTTGAGGATGTGTTGACAACAAGCAGTGACCTGGGTGCCCAAATCACAGTGACTGTTGATGATGGTGTGTGTTATGCAGATGCCCTTTGTAAGAGTGGACAGACACATTAACCCTTTGTCTCTGGAGCTGGACATTAAAATTTTACTGCACCCATTATGTAAAATGTGAATATTTTATGAATCACAGAAGATAACATTATGAAATATATGACATTTTGTGGAGAGGAAAAAATGGAGATTGGGCAGCATGCTTCAGATTTGTGGACTGAATATATGAAATATGGACATTGGGTGGTGGCAGTCCTAGCATCCTACGTATAGGGCGGATGGTGGCGAAAGTTTAAGCTGACTCACATTGCCGGGTACATGACATTTTGCTGGATAGTGCAGAATGGCATTGTCCCAAACCAGCTGGTATATTGAGAAATGTGTGCAAGCTGAGTGTTGAGGAACCTTACATATGGTCACAAAACTTATCCCTGTTCATGCGTCTTACACATTACACTGATCAAGGAGAGCACCTTGTGCAGTGAAGTGTTACAGGCATTGAAACTGGTAAATTGTGCAGCACTTAAAACTGAAAATGCGTCCTTGTGGAAACGCCCATCATCTCCCCAGCAGACGATCCTGAATCAGTACCCTCTCTAAGGAATGTCATGGCAACACTCTTTTGAGATCACAAACATTTGCTTCTTGTGGATTTCTGTGATGATGCTCATACTGTAACTACTGCACATTATTATGGTACCCCTGAGAAGATACAGCATACCATTTGTCACAGTAGCCATGGGTTGCTGCAACAAGGTATGATCACAGTAACATCAGGCTCCATGCTTCCAGCTGGAATTGGGATTGGTTATGTTGTTACAGCTGGAGGTTATGGGCCATCCTCCCTTCAGTCTCAATCTCGCATTCTGTTAAATCCATTTTTTTTACTCCGTAGGATGCACCTGGCTAGTAAGCAATACACATCAGATACCATTTTGAACCAACTTGTAACCTCCTAGCTCTAGAAACCTGACACCAGTTTGTTGTGTGCCAGGATACAAACCTAAATGCTGTGGTGGGACTAATGCTTAAATGTCTGGTGACCGCATTGATATCTGATGTGTACCATTTGTACATTAAAGCCAGAATGTATTTCTCAGCATCTGAGTGTTAGCTACTTGATTTTCTGAAACTCCTCTGCTTTCACATTTGCACTTTGAAGTGGAATTTCTTTCAACAGAATTGGCTCGTCATCTCCTGCAAGGAGCCCAAACTTTTGACACACGTGTTTGGGTTGCTGCCGTGGCTGTAGTGATGGGAACACTGCTCTTGCTGGCCATTGGAACTTGTTACTTGTTGTACAAAGATTGTCACATCCCTTCAAGTAAGTAATTTTCAGTCTCTATAATTGCCTATGTCAAATTCTGTAATGTAGAGTTCTGATGAATTTGAGGTACTGAACTTCAAGTCCAAGGATGATGGGGCACAGACTCATAATGAAACACCATTTCAGAGAGTCCAGTGATTTATTTGTTTGCCGAGTTCACCATGATGAATAATGGGAAGTTAATTGTGCCCTTTCTCAAAATGATGTTAAGAGTAGTGGTTAGGCAGAGTTATGTTATTACTTATAAGAAAGCATTTCAGCAGCTCATTTTCCATATCAGCATGTTTTGTGCCACAAAATCTTGCCACTTCGAGACATCACCACTTTCCAGAACTTGTTCATCCTCATTTTTTAGATGAATCAGTGGAGTGGAGGGTTGGAGTCTGTACACTGGTGCTGCCTCTCTACAACTTTTTTTTTTAATGCTTGCAGAGTCATTTGTACTTTTTCCATCAGTTTATTTGTGTGAGTAATCTCCTGTTTATTCACACATATTTCACCCTGCTGGATTGACTGTAAAATGAATAATATACAAAAGATAAGCAGGGTATAGACAGTAGCAGCATTGCTTATGCAGTTACTATATAGAACATTAATACACTTTTTAGGATGACTTATGTATAAAAGAAGTAGCTTGTTCTCAGTGCAGTCCATGGCAGGAACCAGTAAACTCCCTCCCTGGCATGACCATCACAGAGATAGCTGAAATTCATGTATGTATACAGTCAGCATGCATGAACGTACAGCTGAATATTAGTTCCCACTAGAAAGATCGCACTGGAACATGGAGTCTTTTGTTTCCTGCATGGAGAGTACTGTCTGTTAGCTGAATATTTGCTGCTGTTCAAGATCAGTTGCTTTCACAATTTCCAGGAGTTTCAGGGGTGCACATTGTTAGACAAAAAGATTAATGTTTATGTGAATAGCGTAGCAAATAATATAATACTTTGAATTATTGAACATTTAGTAATCAGAAGGCTGTAATATAGCTTCAGATTATGAATTAATTATGTTCTGTATTAACTGCATTAAAAAGTACATGGAATCTGATGTGTAAAAGCCAGGAATGTGTATCATGTGGTATTTTGCATTAACCAACTTTGAGTTAACAAGGTTCTGCTGCACCCTCTTTCCATTCTAAAAATCTGATCTTGTCTGATAAGCTTGAATCTAAAAATGTGTTAAACTGGACACCTCTTCTCACCAGTGGTATGAATTACTGTAACTCCGAATAGTGCTAATTAGCTGATTCATTCAGTGTGTTATTTTGTATTATAAGCACACTGTAATAATCATACCAGTACTAGTTTCCTGTTTTTGTTAGCAAAGCAGGATGCAAGTGACCTTCATCGCTGCTTCTATACAGTCACTTGGAAATATGATAAAACACTTGTGGATGTAGATAAACAGAAAGGCAGTATAAAACATACAGTGTACATTTCAAAGGGTGTGTGAGATTTGGTACCACAACTGTTATATGTTAATATTTTTCTGTTTATAAATTGAAATCGTGATATTATTTTATCAGAAAAATATTGACATTTACCCAAATCATGTAGCATGAATAATATATATATTGTACTACCACTAGTTCTATATCCAGTAGGTCTCTTGAATTTGTAATGGATTTGATGGGATTGAATAAATTAAACATACAGTTAGCTTGTATTACATGAAGTGCAGTTTTAGTTAGAAAGGTAAGTCAAATTTGGTTATTGTACTTGATGCTTTTGCACTTCTTTTCCCCATAAATTTTTCACAATGAATGATTGAAATATACATTTTTAATCAAAAAATTGCATTACTGCGTGTAATTAGCTTAAAAATATGCATTTTGTAGATTCTTTTAATTAACACACCAACCAATGCACACATATTATTTAAAATTCTGAAACTTTTACGTTAAAATGCTCCTACATATTTCGATCATAAGATAATCCGCAGGGAGCATACACTGTTCCTTGCTAAAGTTAAAGTTTAAAAACACTTAGTGATTAACTTCATTATGTTAACTTGGTGCTGTGGCAGCATGTTGTATGTTGTGTGTGGGTTGTAGGAGCATACACTGTTCCTTGCTAAAGTTAAAGTTTAAAAACACTTACTGATTAACTTCATTATGTTAACTTGGTGCTGTGGCAGCATGTTGTATGTTGTGTGTGGGTTGTATGCTGTTGAGGATGAGCCTGGCTGTGAATGTGTGTCATGTGCTGTATAGTGTGAGGATGATCTTATGATCGAAACACATAGGAGCATTTTAATGTAAAAGTTTTAGAATTTTAAATAATATATGTATGCATTAGTTGGTGTGTTAACAAAATGTGTAAGTTGGCAGTTTACTTATACACAAACGGAGCCCCAAAGATGCCCTGGTTTGGGCTGAAACGTGCAGGTTGCTACAATGATACATTAATGACATTATTGAAGTTGTATTTTAAGTTGTAAACAAAACAGATTGCATTCATTCTGCCATTGCGTGTTTGTGTAGTGTTCTGTCTTCTTGTTCATTTGAAACTGTAGGTTATTGTAGTGACAAGCAAATTATGACACATGCATGTACTGGAGATGATGAAAGATATTTCGTTTCAGATACAGTTTGTTTCGTTTAAACACCATATTTGGCAATAGCCAGTCTTCACACTTAAATCCTGCTTTTGATATATAGCTTGTAATTAAATATAGCTTTTCTTTTCATCTTCATGCAATGTTTCTTCCCACCTCACATTTTGAATTTTCTTCGGAGCAGTCTTACTGAGTTTGCTGCCTCTTCATTGTTCTTGAGACGGAGTTTCGCCCTCCATAATTTCTTGATTTCAGGCAAAGTAGATTCAGGTGCTGAG